>ENA-OQBJ01000808-OQBJ01000808.1-human-gut-metagenome-genome-assembly--contig:-NODE-808-length-14914-cov-3.871982_pt1 | contig 14914 bp, 18 predicted proteins | sample MGYA00242743_ERZ504545 | MGnify/ENA primary metagenome ERZ504545 (study PRJEB26092, sample SAMD00036252) | human gut metagenome | host: Homo sapiens | study: EMG produced TPA metagenomics assembly of...
TAGGGATTAAAAGCATTTAACACTGAGTTCGCACCAGTTTTCCTGATACGAAGGGTATTCTGTCGATAAATTTTTACAGATATTTATCCGTTTGAGTAAATATCTGGCAACAGTTTAGTTACCCATCATATTGAGATATTGCAGCTGCAAAGAGATTTTCTCATAGCAAAATCAGGCAGATCTTGTCAACTGACAGGACCTGCCTGATTTTTTCGTTCAAATGGATTTATTGGATTTATGCTTTTTGCGTTCAAGCTTCTACTGGCGTTTCTTCAATCTGTCCTTTGAGATCGTGATCCGTCATGGCGCAGACAGCCGAATCGGACCAGACATTTTCCGCCGTTTCGATCATGTCGATGATGGTGTAGATCGGCAGGATGACACCCATGAGGCCGAGCGGCGCACCGAGTGACGACATCAGCGAAAGCGTCAGGAAGTAGCAGCCCATCGGGACACCGGCATTGCCGATGGCGGCAAGGACTGCGACGAAGAGCCAGGTGATCATCGTGCCGAGGGAAAGTTCAAATCCGGCATTTTGCATGACGAAGAGCGAGGTGACGAGAATGAAAGCTGCGCAGCCGTTCATGTTGATGGTGGTGCAGATCGGGAGGACAAAGCGCGAGACACGCGGGTTGACCTTGAGACGGGCTTCCGCTGAAGCCAACGTTACAGGCAGCGTACCAGCGGAACTCTTGGTAAAGAGTGCGACGGCAATGGCCGGAGCCATCTTGCGGAATACGTAGAGTGGATTGAGACCACGAACCAGCAGGAAGAGCGGGATAACGAGGAAGAACTGGATGAAGTTGCCGCCGAGTACGACGAGTGTATACTTGCCGAGAGCGCCGACGATGACACCGGCTTCAATCTGAGACGAGAGCTGAGCGGCAAAAGCCAGGATGCGGCCGCAGAGCCCAGAGCAGTGCGCGGATCAGCGTGAACAGCAGCTCCTGGAGTCCCTGGATGCCTTTGAGGAGTACCGCGCGGTTTTCGGTCTTTGGCATGAAAGCCAGTGCCAGGCCGACGGCTGCGGCAATCAGCATGACGGAAAGCACATTGCCCGAGAGGAATGGCTGCAGCATGTTGTTCGGGATGACCGAGAGGAAGTGATCATAATAAGAAAGGGAACCGAGTTTCTGCATGGGGACATCGGAAGCACCTGCACCGATGATATCAGCAGGCAGGTTGCCTGGAGCGATCCAGAGGTACAGGATGAGACCGATGGATGCTGCAGCGATGGTCGTCAGCAGCGTGTACGTCACGGCATGGGCAAAAATGCGGCCGGTGTCTTTTTTCGCGCCGAGTGCGGAGAGCGTCGTGATGACGGCCAGAGCAATGGTCGGCACGGCGATGAACTGGAACAGGCGTGTAAACACCGTGGCGACGAAATTGAAGAGGTCATTGAGAGTCGGGATTTGCAGCCAGCCGAGAACAGCACCGATGATGAGGGCACCGAACCAAAGAGCCATCTGCTTGAGCTGGCCGCCTTGATTCTTTTTCAGGGCTTCTGTACGTGCGCGATCCACGTCATTATGTTTGAGATCGTTTGACATAAGATACCTTCTTTCCAACTATGCTTACTAAGAATTTGATAAATGCATATATGATTAATATGTTTGAATCAAATTATATCGACCCATGGCGTTCTTGTCAAGCTCTAATTTTGCAGAGCTGTTTTTGTCGTGCCTAGGGTTTTGACAGACGTCCGGCGCGCTTGCTATACTGGACATAATATAAAATATGCCCGCGTCCTGGAAAAGGCTGTCATGCCAAGGGTTTATGAAACGAAAGAAAGGATTTATAAAGGATTTATGATGGAAAATAGAAATGATGGAGAAAACAAGGCTCATAAGCGGCGTATCCATTACAGCGGCCGTTACCCGCGTCATTTTGCGGAGAAATATAAAGAACTGAATCCAGAACGCTATCAGGATGAGATTGCACACGTGCGGGCCAAGGGCAATACGCCGGCGGGGACGCATGTTCCCATCATGGTGAAGGAGATCCTGGAAGTCCTGGCCATCCGTCCGGGAGAGCAGGGCTTTGATGCCACGCTGGGATACGGTGGTCATACGCTGGCGATGTTGCAGGAACTCAAGGGGACTGGTCATCTTTACAGCGGTGATATCGATCCGATTGAGTCCAGGAAGACCGAAGCACGCATCCGTTCCCTGGGCTATGATGATGACCGCTGGAGCCTGAGGCAGATGAATTTCTGTGACATCGACAAGCTGGTGGCTGAAACAGGGCCATTTGATTTCATCCTGGCCGATCTTGGCGTATCCTCCATGCAGATCGACAATCCAGAGCGCGGGTTCACGTATCGCGCTGATGGGCCGCTTGATTTACGCCTGAATCCAGAGGCTGGAATCTCAGCTGCGGACCGCCTGGCACAGATGGGCCGCGATGAACTCATCGGCATGCTGCGGGAAAATGCCGATGAGCCTTATGCGGAAGAGATTGCGCGCCAGATCATCCGGGATGAGAAGCGAGGCCTTGCCATTAGGACAACGCAGCAGCTGCATGGCGAGATTGAGCAGGCGCTAAAGAACATCAAATTGCCGCGGCTGGAAGATGGTCGTCCTGTGGCGCGCGGGGAGATCATCCGCAAGAGCAGTGCCGTGTGTTCCAGGCTCTGCGTATCGACGTCAATCACGAATATGAAGTCCTCTATGCATTCATGCGAAACTGCCGGATGCCTTGCGGGCGGGCGGACGAGCTGCGATTCTGACCTTCCATTCCGGTGAGGACCGCATTGTCAAGAAAGCCTTCAAGCGTTTCACCAGCAGGGGATTTACCGGGAAATCGCGGATGGGGTGATCCGCCCGAGTCGTGAAGAATGTTATGCGAACAGTCGCGCCCGGTCGACAAAGTTGCGCTGGGCGGTCAAAGCGTGAACTCTTGATTTTTGTGACTGGCTCACGGACGCCAGGAGAGGGGCTGGCTAGAATGAGAACCGTGTAAGCTCATGCGGATCCTTGCCTGCAGAGGCCGGACTGCAAGGCGTCATACAGCAGTATGAATGATGGAGGGATTTTGATATGAAGACGGATGTACTCATTGTCGGTGCTGGTCCGGCAGGGATATCCGCGGCTCTTTATGCGCGCCGCGGCGGCCTGGATGTGACCGTGGTGACGAAAGGCATTGAGACAGGCGGGTTGGCGCAGGCTGAGAAAATCGAGAATTATTATGGTTTCCCGGAACCATTTCCGGCCGCGAGCTATTGCGCCGTGGCGCGGAGGGGGCACGCCGTCTGGGTGTACACTTCGTGACGGGAGAGCTTTTGGGATTATCCTTCAATGATACGTTTGATGGCTTCCGGGGGGAGCTGGCCGCAGAGACCATCGAGTCACCTGCTGTGGTGCTGGCCGCTGGGGCGGCGCGCCGTACGTTGCCCATTCCGGGACTCCGGGAGTTTGAGGGCAAGGGGGTCAGTTACTGCGCGATATGCGATGCGTTCTTCTATCGTGGCAAGACGGTAGCGGTCGTAGGTGCGGGCGATTATGCGCTGCATGAAGCGCAGATCTTGCTGCCGCAGGCGAAACGCGTACTGCTCTTGACGAATGGGGAGGCTTTGTCGGCGGAGATCCCGGAGGGGATTGAGGTTTTTACGGAAAAGCTGCACGCAGTAGAAGGAGAGGATCGTGTCAGCCGCGTGGTGCTGTCTGATGGTACTGCGATTCCTTTGCAGGGGTTGTTCCTGGCTATCGGCACGGCGGGCAGTTCGGAGCTGGCGCGCAAGATTGGCGCAATGCTGTCTGGTGCCGATGTGAAGGTGGATGCATCGCAGGCGACGAATGTGCCGGGGTTTTTTGCCGCAGGGGATTGTACGGGTGGTTTGCTGCAGGTGGCTAAGGCTGTGCATGAGGGAGCTGTAGCAGGATTGTCGGTGCTGCGCTATGTACGGGAAAAGCGCAAGGCTGCGCGCTGAGGGGCCGCGCTCCTGCAGGCGGAATGCATGCCTCTGCTTGGGGTGCATGGTGTGCTGCGGCATGCGTTCCGGCTTCGTCGCTGCGTTGAATGTGGCCCAAGGGACAGAGCGGCTGGACGGGACTTCGCCGCCTGCCGCGGCGTTCTGACATCGAGAAGGTATGGCAGGGTATGCAGGGGACCCCATCCTGCGGGCAAGCACTGCGCTCCTGCAGGCGGAATGCATGCCTCCGCTTGAGATGCACGGTGTGCGGCGGCATGCATTCCCGTGTGTATCTGTATTGTGTGTAGGAAGGAAGAGTGTATTGTCTATAAAACGATGGATTGCGGTATTTGCCTTGACTGTTTTGGGGGCGCTGCTGTTTGCGAGCTGGCTGGTCCCGGCTCAATCCGGTTTCTGGTATGCAATCGATGCCAGTGTATTTTTCTATTTCAATCATCTCCTGGCAGAAAGTACGGCTTTTCGTTATCTGGTGGCTTTTACGAATCTGCGTCCGTTTGATGCCGTAGCGTTCCTGTTCATGCTGGGAATCTTTTATCATTATTATCGTCGGCAGGATCGTGCCGGCAAGCGCTGGATGGTTTGCATCGGCCTGACGATGCTGGTCACGGCTGTTATTGCCAAGCAGTTTGATATGGCTATGGATTTCAGCCGTCCGAGCCCCACCAAGTATTTTTCCTTGCAGGGGATCCCTGTGCTGCGTGTTTCGGAATTGACCGGCTGGCCTGCTAAGGATTGGTCGAGTACGAGTTTTCCAGGGGATCATGGCATGATGCTCATGATTTTCTCGTTTTTCATGCTGCGTTACTTCGGGCGCAAAGCGTTTTTCTGGAGCGCACTCGTGGTAATCGTCTTTTCTCTGCCGCGCATCATGGCCGGTGCGCACTGGCTGACGGATGTTGTCGTGGGCGCGGGCTCCATCAGTTGTGTGGTCTTGAGCTGGATGCTTTTGACGCCGGCTTCGGACCGGGTCATTGCCTGGTTCAATCGTCACTTGCCGAAAAAATTCCTGGGCTGAATCTGCAGTATCTGGTATGCCAGAGGAAGCCAATGGACAATATCGCATGAAATCAATCCTCAAATCTGAAGCGTAAATCCAGGTTTTTGATAGCCTGTGTTTTACGCTTATTCTTTAAGGTTTGTTCTAGGAACTATTGTTTGATTTTATGGGGATTATACCCTTTATAAAGCAAAATTATGTCTGATGATGTCTGATGTGCTATAATAAAAGAAGAATTTTTGGAAGAAGAGGGGGATTCATGGTGAAGCAGAAGGCGTATGGACTTTTGCAGGAAGCATCAATCAGGGTGTTGGTGCTTTAGGGCAGTCGTTGGAGACGGAACTCAAAAGGCACATCCTCTTTATTATGCACGATGGTATGGAATATTATCCGGAGAAAAAGCCGGCTGGAGAAGATATCAGGCAGGTCATCAAGGTCTTGCCGTCTTTCAGCGATGAGCAGTTTTACTATTTGCAGACTCGTCAACTCCTGGTACTGAAGGTGAGCTTGCCGCAGGGGGTGGGCTGTCTGTATCTCCTGATCCGTAAAGTGGAAGAACCGGAGATTCCCGTCATCATGAAGAGTGTAGAACCTGCTCGCCTGGCACTTACTTGCTTCCTGCGGAATGAAATCACGGTGCAACAGCGTGTGGAGCAGAAAACGAATGATATTTTATTGCAGGCTTTTGAGAGCCGGCAATTTTGTATGGAGGATTTCCTGGCAGATTTTGATATCCGCTTGGATCCTTCGCAAGGTTATTACGTGATGCTTGTAGATTTTTGCCGCAGCATCCCTGACAGCACAGTGGTGGATTTCAAGGCCAGTTTGATGCAGTTTGAATGCAAGCATCGTGAAGTGACGGCTTATCCTTTGTTTTGGCGTGGGAAAGGCGTGGTCATCTTGCAGGATTTGCGAGAGCAGGAAGGCTGGGCGTCAGCGGAAGTCGATGCCAGCCTGCGCGCTTCATCATCCGTTGGCAGAAGTCTTTTTCCAAGCGATATGGGGTTCTTCTTTCCATCGGTGTCGGGGACTGTCATCCGCTGCGAGAACTCAAGACAGCGTATCGAGAAGCAGAGATTGCGCTGGCTTATGGAGAAACCAAGAGCCAGCGGGGGTTCTGCAGATGTTTTCAAGATGTCGGCTTGCTGCGTCCTTTGTTTGCCGGTGGCATAGAACCGGTCTTGACGTTCTGTCGCCGTACGTTGGGGCGCATCATGGACTATGACCGGGACAATGAGGCGGATTTCCTCATTACATTGAAGCTCTTGATGGAAACGAAGTTCAATTATAAGGCGACGGCGGAAATGTTGTTTGTCCATGTCAATACGGTGCGATATCGCTACGATAAGATCGCACAGCTCCTGGAGAAGGATCTTTCGGATCCCGATGTATGCTTCGATCTTTACGTTGCTGTGCGCATGAGTGAGATCCTCGGTGCCTTGCATCTCCTGCCGGTGCGGGGGAGCAGGGATCTGAGGGACAAGCAGCATGGACGCAGGGCTTCCGGTGCGAATTGAAGCGGATGTGCTTCCTGAAGCCTGTTGCGAAAAAGCATGCCGAACGGTATAATCTATAGAGATATATCAGCTTTTGTTGCAGATACGAACATAAGGGCGATGGGAGGAGCTTTGCGGATGGAACTGCATTGGGAGGATGTCGCGGGGCATGAGACGCAGAAATTGCAGTTGCGGACGATGCTGCGCGAACACCGTTTGCCGCACGCCTTGTTGTTGTCTGGTCCAGCCGGTGTAGGAAAGAAAAAGCTGGGACATGTCCTGGCAGCTGCCCTGCTCTGTGAGGCGGATGATGCTCCTGCGGCCATTGCGCTTCGTGCAGGGCGATGGCTTCGGGCAGTCACCCGGATTATCTGGAAGTCCTTCCGGAACGCACGGGCAAGAATACGGCAGTCATCCGCATCGATGCCATTCGTTCGATGCAGGTAGAAGCTTCGCGCTACCCAATCCTTGCGAAGCAGCGCGTCGTTCTGATCGATGACGCGGACTGCATGAATGAAGCAGCCGAGAACAGTTTGCTCAAGACATTGGAGGAACCGGAAGGAGCTGTGACATTCCTCCTCATTACGGGGGCACGCAGCTCGCTGCTCGATACGATCGTGTCACGCTGCATGCCGCTTTCTTTTGGCACGGTACCGGAAGATGCCATGGTAGAGGTGCTGGCTGGCCGCGGCTTAGCGACTGCTGAGGCCCGCGAGCTTGCGTCTCTGGCAGATGGCAGCATTGGGCGCGCTCTTGCCCTGCATGAACATGAGGCTTGTCGCGCCGCGACGATGCGCTGTCTTTCCTCGTCAAGCTCCGTCAGATGGATATGCCTGCCGTCTGGCAGCGTTCGCAGGCGATGGGGGAGCTTGACCGTGAGACGCTTTCCGAGTGGTTCCTGTACCTCAACATGATGCTGCGCGATATGCTGGTATTATATGAAGATGGTGGCAGCAAGCTGATTTATCATAAGGATATCCGGGAACAGCTGCTGGCTCTTTTGCCTTCCTTCCCGGAGCCGGTCATTTTTTCACTGCTGGCCCTGGTGCGCGAGACGCAGCGCCGCTTGCAGACGAATGTGAATTTGCGTCTATTGATGGAAGGTTTCCACATCCGCATGCGCGATGTGATTAATATACGTAAGTAGGAGGAAATTTTGCATACGATCATCGGAGTCCGCTTCAAGCAGGCGGGAAAGATTTATTATTTCAGCCAGGGCAGCTTGAGATCGAGCTGGGGCAGCGTGTCGTGGTCGAGACGGCCCGCGGTGTAGAGTGTGGCCTGACGGTCATTGGGCCGCGTGAGGTTGCAGATGAAGAGGTCACGCAGCCTTTGAAGGTTGTCCAGCGTGTGGCCAATGAGCAGGATTTGCAGCGCGTGGCTGACAACAAGCAGCGGGAAAAAGAGGCTTTCGGCATCTGTGAGACGAAGATCCGGGAGCATGGCCTGCCCATGAAACTGGTGGACGTAGAGTATACGTTTGACCTCAACAAGATCATCTTTTATTTCACGGCCGATGGCCGTATTGATTTTCGCGACTTGGTCAAGGATCTTGCCTCGGTATTCCGGACGCGCATTGAATTGCGCCAGATCGGTGTCCGCGATGAGGCGAAACTCATGGGCGGGATTGGCTGTTGTGGCCGGCCTTTGTGCTGTGCGACCTTCCTCGGTGATTTTGAACCGGTGTCCATCCGTATGGCCAAGGAACAGAATCTGTCCCTGAATCCGACGAAAATCTCAGGGATCTGCGGACGCCTCATGTGCTGTCTCAAATATGAAAGCGACTGTTATTGCGGCCAGTGCCATAAAAAGGTGCCGAAAGTCCAGCCGCCGCAGCAAGGAGGCCGTGTGGTCACCGTTGATGGCGAAGGCAAGGTCATCTCGCTGAATCAGCAGCGCCGTACGGCGACTATCCTCTTGGATAACAGCCGGACCATCGTTGCAGCCTGGGAAGATGTCATTGAAAAAGAGGAAGAAATCAGTGACGAGAAGCCGTCTCTCGCGGCGGAACAGCCGGAGCAGGCTGCTGGACCCCGCCAGGAACGCCGCAGTCCGCGCAGCCGCGGAGACCGCAATCCGAATCGTCGTTCGCACGGCAGCCGGAATGGCCAGCAGACACGGGAGACCCGGGAGAACAAGGATGGCCAGGCAGAACCACGCCGCCGCCGTTCCCGCCGCCCGCGGGAGAATGGCCGGGATGGCAGCAGTGGACAGGAACGCCAGTCACGTCCTCGTGAGAAACGCCGTCCGCGCGCTCCGCGTGAGAAGCGCGAGCATGGCAGCCAGCCTGAGCAGCAATCATGAGAGAACCGGAACTGAAGCCGCAGGAGCGGCTCGATGACCTCATGAAGAGTGGACGCCACATCATCCAGGATCCCCGGGAATTCTGTTTTTCCCTGGACGCTGTGCTCCTGGCTCATTTCCCGCACTATCACAGACGCCAGAATGTTCTCGAACTCGGGACGGGAACAGGGGTCATCCCTCTCCTCATCGCCGATGAAGTCGCTCATGTGGAGGCTGTGGAACTCAGCCCTGTCATGGCGGATCTGGCCAGCCGCAATGTCTGGATGAATGAACTGGAACAGAAAATCACAGTGCGTCAGGGCGATTATCGGGATATCCGCAGCGTGTATCCTGCTGAATCCTTTGACCTCGTGCTGGCCAATCCGCCTTATCGTCCTGTGGCCCATGGCCAGGCAAATAAGATCCAGGGGATAGCCAGGGCGCGCCATGAATTCACAGCGACGCTCGCTGATGTCGTAACGGCTGCCCGTTATGCCTGAGGTTCGGTGGCCGCTTCGCGATGGTCCATCTGCCGGAACGCCTGGGGGAGATCCTCGTGTCCCTTCACGCACATCAGATGGAGGCCAAGCGGCTGCAGATGGTACAGCCCAAGGCGGAGAAAGCACCCAATATGATGCTGGTGGAAGCTGTGGTGGGGGCGGCTCCTGGCGGACTCAAGGTCCTGCCGCCGCTCATCGTGCATGAGGCAGATGGCGGCTATACGGAAGCCATTCGCCGGATTTACGGATTGACAGAAAGAGACTGACTTTATGATGACGGAAGAACGAAAGGAGCCCGGGACGCTGTATCTCTGTGCGACTCCCATCGGCAATCTGGAGGATATGACATATCGTGCGGTGCGCATGATGTCGGAAGTCGAGCTGATTGCCGCAGAAGATACGCGCCATACGCGTCAGCTCCTGACACATTTTGATATCCATACGCGACTGACAAGTTACCATGAACACAATAAGTGGACAAAAGGGCCGGAGCTGGTGGAATGGCTGCTGGCAGGCCATGACCTCCTGTGTGTCAGCGATGCCGGCTTGCCTGGGATTTGCGATCCCGGCAGTCATCTGGCAGCCCTGGCCATTGCCGAGGGCATCCGTGTCTCGCCTTTGCCGGGCTGCAATGCGGGACTTTCTGCACTCATCTGTTCCGGCCTGGATACGACGCGCTTCACGTTTATCGGTTTCCTGCCCAAGACGGCAAAGAAACAGCAGGAAGTCTTAGCGGAGGTCAGAGCGTATCGCGATACCCTGATCTTTTACGAAGCACCGCATCACCTCAAGAGTACGTTGCGTCAGATGTGTACTGTACTCGGGGAGAGCCGGCAGGCTGCTTTCGGCCGCGAGCTGACTAAGAGATTCGAGGAGTTCCGCCGCGGCACGCTGGCAGAGCTTCTTGCTTATTATGAGGAGCATGAGCCGCGTGGGGAGTTCGTGCTGGTCGTAGCAGGAGCTGGCACCGAGGAAGCAAGCCATGAGGAAGAGCAGCCGCAGGATCCGGTGGCGCTCTGCCATCAGTCATGCAGAAGGGCTCAGCAAGAAAGAGGCTATGCGCCAAACGGCGAAAGCACTTGGCTTGAGCCGCCGCGATGTTTATGCTGCGCTGCTGGCTGCCGATACAACAGAATGAGGGAATGAAGGATGCAGCTGCCGCGATGCGGCGGCCTTTTTTAGAAAAATAACTAGAAAACGTTTACAATAATACTTGACAATACAAGGAAGACGCGGTAAACTAGAGACAACAAGAAAAAAGATGGTGCAAATCAGAGGACTCATGGGTTTGCACCATATTTTAAGGGGAATAAGAAAACGTTTACTAGAACGTTTCCCGCGCAGGCAGGAAAACGCGATGGAGGGTCATAACATGGAAATCTTAGAACAGATGAAAACCGAGTTCACGAAGCAGTTCGGTGAGAAAGCGACGCGCAGCTATTTCTCTCCGGGACGTGTCAATCTCATTGGTGAACATACCGATTACAATGGCGGTCATGTATTTCCCTGTGCGATCTCCCTCGGCACGTATGCGCTGGTCGCTGACCGTGAGGACATGACGACACGCATGTATTCCATGAACCTGGCGGATAAAGGCATCCTGGAATTCCCGATGACGGGCCTGTCCTATGATGCTGCCAAGAACTGGGCTAACTATCCGATGGGGGTCATCGATGTCTTCGAGAAGGCTGGCCACAAAGCTTCGCATGGCTTTGACATCCTGATCTACGGCACGCTGCCGGCGGGCGCGGGCCTTTCGTCCTCCGCTTCGCTGGAAGTCCTGATGTCTGTCATCCTCAATGAAGCGTTTGACTTCAAGCTCGACATGATCGAGATGGTCAAGCTCTCCCAGAAGTCAGAGAATCAGTTCGTCGGGGTCAACTGCGGCATCATGGATCAGTTTGCTGTTGGCATGGGCAAGAAGGATTGCGCCATCCTGCTGGACTGCAACACGCTTTCTTACCGTTACAGCAAGATTGCACTCAAGGATGCGAGCATCGTCATCACGAATACGAACAAGCCGCACAGCCTGGCATCGAGCGCGTACAATGTCCGCCGTGCCCAGTGCGAGCATGCACTCAATGAACTCAAGGAGATAAAGCCGGAACTCAAGGCTCTTGGCGAACTCGGCAATGATGAATTCAATCAGATTGCCGGCCACATCGAAGAAGTCCTCGAGCGTCATCGCGCACGCCATGCCGTCTATGAGAATAACCGTACGCTGGCTGCCGTCAAGGCATTAGAAGATGATGATGTCAAAGAGTTTGGCCGTTTGATGAATGAATCACATTTCTCCCTGCGCGATGACTATGAAGTCACGGGCAAGGAACTCGATACGCTCGCAGAGATTGCCTGGCAGCAGGAGGGCGTCATCGGCTCCCGCATGACGGGTGCCGGCTTCGGCGGCTCGACGGTCAGCCTGGTCAAGAATGATGCCATTGAAGCCTTCAAGAAGAATGTCGGTGAGGTTTACACGAAGAAGATCGGTTATGCACCGAGCTTCGTGGTGGCCAGCATAGCAGACGGCACGCACCGCCTTGCTGACTGATTTTGCTTATTCGCTTATAATAGTATTGTCGATACTGGAATCTGGATACAAGAGAAAGGAAGCATAGACATGTCTATTCTCGTTTGTGGCGGTGCCGGTTATATTGGCTCGCATGCCGTACATCAGCTGGTAAAGAAGGGGGAAGATGTCGTCATCGTCGATAACCTGCAGACGGGCCATCGCGATGCAATCAACCCGCAGGCCAAGTTCTACGAAGGAGATATCCGCGATAAAGACGTACTGGACAAGATCTTTACGGAAAACAAGATCGAGGCTGTCATTCATTTCGCAGCCAATTCCCTCGTGGGCGAGAGTGTCGAGAAACCGCTGAAGTACTTCAACAACAACGTATATGGCATGCAGGTGCTGCTTGAGGCATGGTGCGTCATCACGTTGATAAGATTGTCTTCTCCTCGACGGCTGCTGTTTACGGCGAGCCGAAGCGCGTGCCCATCATGGAAGATGATGAGACGAATCCGACGAATCCGTACGGTGAGTCGAAACGCACGATGGAGAAGATGATGAAATGGGTCAGCCGTGCCAACGGCATCCGCTACGTATCGCTGCGTTACTTCAATGCAGCCGGTGCGCTTGACGATGGTTCCATCGGCGAAGACCATCATCCAGAAACGCATCTGATTCCGCTGATCCTGCAGGTCCCGCTCGGCAAGCGCGATCACATCACGGTCTTCGGCGATGACTATCCGACACCAGATGGCACGTGCTGCGTGACTACATCCACGTCATCGACCTCGCTGATGCTCATGTACTGGCTCTCGAATATCTGCGCAAGGGCGGCGAGAGCAATATCTTCAATCTCGCAACGGCAAGGGATTCTCGGTCAAAGAGATGATCGAGCTGCCAAGAAGGCCACGGGCAAGGATATCAAGGTCGAGATGGGCGCACGCCGTGCAGGCGATCCGGCTCAGCTCATCGCTTCTTCGGAGAAGGCCAAGAAGATCCTCGGCTGGAAGCCGCAGTACACGAATGTTGAGCAGGTCATCGGTACGGCCTGGACCTGGCATCAGAAACATCCGGACGGTTACGAGAAATAAGCTGAGTACAGATACCGCAGGCGGGGCATGGCTTCGCCTGCGGCTCTGGCTCGCTGGATTGACAGGGAGGAATCATCATGTCCATCAATACGGAAATCAACCGCCTGCTGAATTTTGCCAGGCAGAATATGCTGATCAATGAGGATGACTTTTACTATGCGGCCAATCGCTTGCTCGATGTACTCAAGGTGGAGTCGTTTGAGCCGGAACTCATTGATGAGACCTTGCCGACGGCTATGCCCATCCTTGACAACATGCTCGATTATGCCGCAGAGAAAGGGCTCATCGAGAATACGACGGAAGAGCGTGACCTCTTTGATACGCGCATCATGGATTGCGTCATGCCGCGCCCTTCTGAGGTCGTCCGTCGCTTCCGCAATGACTATGCCCGGAGCCCGAAGGCGGCAACGGACGAATTCTACAAGATGAGCATTGCGTCGAATTATATCCGCAAAGACCGTATTGACAAGAATATCATCTGGAAAACGGCTACGGAATATGGCGACCTGGATATCACGATCAATCTTTCCAAACCGGAGAAGGACCCGCGCGATATCGCCAAGGCCAAGAGTGCGCCGTCCTCGGGGTATCCGAAGTGCCTGCTCTGCCGTGAGAACGAAGGCTATGCCGGTCATCCGGGGCATCCGGCCCGCGAGACGCACCGCCTGATCCCGCTGCGTCTTTCCGCACATCGCTGGTTCTTGCAATATTCCCCCTACACGTATTACAATGAACATTGTATCGTCTTGAACCGCAAGCATGTGCCGATGAAAGTCTCGCGCAAATCCTTTGAGAATCTGCTGGATTTCGTGACGATTTTCCCGCATTACTTCCTCGGCTCCAATGCGGATCTGCCCATTGTTGGCGGCTCCATCCTGTCCCATGACCATTATCAGGGCGGCCGCTACACTTTTGCCATGGCCAAGGCTCCTATCGAGAAGACGTATCACTTCAAGGGCTTTGAGGATATCAAGGCTGGACGTGTGAAATGGCCGATGTCGACAATCCGCCTGCAGGGTGAGGATCGCGAGAAGCTGGCGGATCTGGCTGAGAAGATTCTCCAGTCCTGGCGTACGTACAGTGACCCGAGCGTGGAAATCCTGGCAGAAACGGATGGCACGCCGCACAATACGATTACGCCGATAGCCCGCCGTCGCGGCAACCTTTATGAACTTGACCTTGTGCTGCGCAATAACCGCACGACAGAAGAGCATCCGCTGGGACTCTTCCATCCGCATGCGGAAGTACACCATATCAAGAAAGAGAACATCGGCCTCATCGAGGTCATGGGCCTCGCCGTCCTGCCGGCACGTCTCAAGAAGGAGATGGCAGCTGTCGGAGAGGAACTCGTCAAAGGCACGGAGGACATTTCCGGTATGCCGGAGATTGCCAGCCATGCAGAGTGGTACAAGACGCTGCGCAAGAAATATCCGAACGTTACGGAAGACCAGGCAGCAGATATCCTCAAAGAAGAAATCGGCAAGGTGTTTGCGATTGTCCTGACACATGCCGGTGTATATAAGCGCAATCCGCAGGGTATGGAGGCCTTTGACCGCTTTGCTGCTCATGTGGATGAGGCTTGAGGCCTGGCGTCCGCAATCCAGAAAGCAGGAAAGAAAACATGGAAGCAACAAAGAAAGCGACGATTGTCGATGTCGCCAGGGCAGCTGGCGTATCGGTAGCGACGGTCTCGCGTGTCGTCAATGGGAATTATCCCGTCAAGAGTGAAACTAGGGAACGAGTACAGGCGGCAATCGAGGCATTGCAGTATGTGCCGAACGTGCAGGCTCGCGAACTCAATATGCAGCGCTCCTCCACCATTGGCGTCGTCGTGCCGGGGCTCTACAATATGTTCTTTGCAGAAGTCATTGACGGCATTGAGAAGGCTGTGCGCAAGGAAGGGTTCACTCTCTTGCTCAACTGTGCGCAGAACGATCCCGAGCTTGAGATGGAATGCATCAAGACGCTGGTTTCCCGCAATGTTTCGGGTATCATTGTCATCAGCCGAATACCCAGGCATGCGCGAGAACTTTTATCGCCGTCTTGTCAAGCGCGTTCCCCTGGTGTTCATCAACGGGTATCGCCGCATCCCGAATGTTTCCTA
>ENA-OQBJ01000809-OQBJ01000809.1-human-gut-metagenome-genome-assembly--contig:-NODE-809-length-14910-cov-1.327877_pt1 | contig 14910 bp, 23 predicted proteins | sample MGYA00242743_ERZ504545 | MGnify/ENA primary metagenome ERZ504545 (study PRJEB26092, sample SAMD00036252) | human gut metagenome | host: Homo sapiens | study: EMG produced TPA metagenomics assembly of...
GAACCGAGCGCCGTGCCTCTGGAGGACCGCGGCTCATGGATTGTCGACGGCACACTCAAGGAGGGCCGATAGATGGGAAGCATCCCAGCGCGCGACTTTGACGTCGCTGTCATCGGAGGAGGCCCCGCAGGCATGGGAGCCGCACTCGCGGCGCACAAGGCGGGAGCCAACGTCGTCATCATCGAGCGCAATGATCATCTCGGCGGCATCTTGCGCCAATGCATCCATCCCGGTTTTGGACTCACGCACTTCAAAGAGGAGCTCACCGGGCCCGAATATGCACAGCGCTTTATCGACCAAGTCGCTCAAACGGATATCGAGGTCATGCTCGGCAGCATGGTGCTATCGATTGATGGAACCTCCGAGGAGCCAATGCCTGGGACATCCGGCTGCGAGGCGCCCACACGCAGTAGCCGAAACCCCCGCGAGGGCGATACCCGCGCGGGGAAGCCGAGGTGCAGTGTGGACGCCCACGGGCAACCGCGCTAAACGTGACCCACGCAGAGGCCGATGCAAGCGAACTCATGCGCACCACCGGGCACACCGTCCGCGTCATGGCCGAATCGGGTATGGTCGACGTGCACTGCCGCTCCGTGGTGCTTGCCATGGGTTGCCGCGAACGCACGCGCTCGGAAATCAAGATTCCCGGTAGCCGCCCGGCGGGCGTGTTCACCGCGGGCCTCGCCCAGCGTTACATCAACATCGAGAACCTGCGGCCCGGGCATCGCGTGGTCATTTTGGATCGGGCGACATCGGCTCATCATGGCACGCCGATGCGCGCTCGAGGGCATCGAGGTCGAAGGCGTCTACGAGCTTATGCCCTACGCCAACGGCTTGCACCGCAACGTCAAAAACTGCCTCGAGGACTTCGATATACCCCTGCACCTCTCCACCACCGTCACGCGCGTCATCGGGCGCAACCGCGTGGAGGGCGTCGAAGTGACGCACGTCGATGAGAACCTCGCCCCTATCCCGGGCACGGAGCGCATCGTCGCATGCGATACGCTACTGCTCTCGGTGGGCTCATTCCCGAAAATGAGATCGCCTGTGCCGCAGGCGTTGAGCTCGACCCGCGTACCCGCGGCGCACGCGTGGACCAGGACCTGCAGACGAACGTCCCGGGCATCTTCTCCTGCGGAAACGTCCTGCATGTCCACGACCTTGCGGACAATGTGACCGCCGAAGCGGAACGCGCGGGAGCCGCCGCCGCAGCTTGGGCGGCAGCATGCACCGAAACGCAGGGCACGAACACGGACACAGAGCCCTGTGCGGTTCGTGTGGAACAGGCGGACCGGCGCGCATCGACCGATTCCGCGCCCATAGAAGAACAGTCTCGCACGGCAAACGAGAGGGCGACCACGCCGACCAAGCACGACGAGTTCCGTTCACCATTGACTGTTGAGCTGCGGGGATGGCGGGCTACGTTGTTCCAGCTCGCATCTCCGCATGCGCCAACACCAAGCTGTTCTTCCGCGTCAAACGCCCCGTTGGCACCGCGCGTATTGTGATTTCCAGCGGAGACGAGGTTCTTTTTGCGGGAAAGCCCCGCTCGTTCAAGCCAAGCATTATGGAATCGGTGCCCCTCACGCGGCGAATGATCGAGCGAGCCGCGGGCAACATCACTCTTTCCGTCGACCCCGTCGAGGAGGTGTAGAACATGGAAAAGAGGACTGGCATAACGAGCGAAGAGACGGCTGATATGACGAGCGCAAACAACACGGCGGGTGCGTGCAAACAGGCTTACGAGGAGCATACACAAGGCGCATGTGCAAGCGGCGTTAACGCCGATGGTGCAGCAACTGACATTAACCCCGATGGAGCCGAAACCGACACGACTACTACCGCGAGCACGACGCGCCATTTCCACTGCACCACCTGCCCTCAGAATGTGCTCACCATAGATACGAGCATCGATGAAAACGGGGTTGAACACGTTCTCTCTGTCCAGGGCAACCGTTGCGCAAGAGGGCGCAAGTTTGCCGAGCAAGAAATTATCCGACCCATGCGTATTCTCGCGACGACCATCGTGGTCCGCGAAGGCGATGAAAAGCTGCTTCCCGTGCGAACCGCGCGCCCCATTCCCCGAGACCTTCACCTGCGCGCCATGCGAGATATTCGCCATGCGAGCATCACCGCACCTGTGCGCATGGGAGACGTTGTGATGAGCGATCTTTTGGGTACGGGCGTCGACCTTGTGGCCAGCATGAACGTTGACGCGCAGAAGCTTGCCAGCTGTTGAGGATATGAACGATCGGAAGATATGAACTGCCTGGAGTGAAGGCCGACCCGGGCTGAACGGTCTGCCCGAGGGATCAATGAACGACCTGGAGTAAAGCTCGGCCTGAGGATATGAACGACCTTGCGTAAAGCTCGGTCTGAGGGCATGAACGACCCGGAGTAACGGTCAGCCTAATGATATGAGTGACGTGAGGATGCGGGCGATCTGAGGATATGAACGGTGCAAGGATATGAGTGATTTCCTTGGCGCAACTGGAGGATATGAACGAATCGTTCATATCATCCATTCTTGTTATAGGTATTTAACTGCGGAAATAGTGCCGAGAAGAATCACTCTCAACATGGAGTCATTCATATCCTAAAACCGTTCATATCCTCAAATATCGCTTGCGCGCACGAACCCCATCACCCAGAACACCGTCTTCGCATATGCGAAAACCTTGAAGCTCAACTTTAAGGTGAGACTTGAACTATACTGAATGCCGTCAGCAACCTAAGGCGGTTTTACATGGCTCTCGATACGCATCGGCACAAACGCGCGCGCACGGCGCGCCTTGCATGCACCATCGGTCTGACGGGCGCACTTGTGATGTCCGGCGCCACACAGGCGCTCACCTCTCCCCACCCCGCGCACGCCGCGTCCTCCGAGACGCTCGCCGAGCTCAATCGTCTGCAAGGGCAGCTATCGAGCGCCTCATCCACCTACAGCGAGGCGACCTCGAACGCCGCCGAACTCAACGCACAGGTTGCCGAAATCGCGGACGAGATCCTTCACATCGAGCAGGACCTGCTCCCCGCGCGCCAACAACGCGCGGCGGACGCAGCGAGTGACCTGTATAAGACACACTCCTCAAACGGAGGCACCATCAGCCTGCTGTTGAATGCCGAGTCATTTGCCGACTTCATCAACCTTTCAAAATACCTGGGGACCGTTCAGGACGCAAACGTCTCTGCCCTCAATGAGCTCAACAAGCTCGAGGATGAGCTGAACGGCAAACTTGACGAATTGGGACGAGCCAAGGACCAGGCGGATGCCGAACTCGCACGCGCTTCCGAAGCTATGCGCAAGCGCAAAGCGCCGCCGCAAAAGTGCAGGCAAAAGCGAATGCGGAGGACGCCGCCGAGGCGGAGATCGCCCGCAAGGCCGCCGAGCAGGCAGCGCAACTCCAAGCCCAGCAAGACGCTCAACAGAATGCCGCCAACCCCAACGGCGAGTCCACAACTCAGCCTGAGAACGGCGGGTCCGGCAATGGATCGCAAAGCGAGCAGAACGGCGGAACCAATACCCAGGGCAACGGTCCGGCAATTCGAACAACTCTAACGGTTCGGGTGACAGCGGGAACTCGGGCTCGTCCAACTCGGGCTCATCCGAGTCGACCGGAGGCTGGCTGACGGGCGTCGCATCCTACTACGGCATCGGCGACGGGTTTATGGGCGGAACCACCGCCAGCGGCGAGAAGGTCACCGAGACCTCGATGGGCATCGCCATGCTCAACGTGCCCCTTGGCACGCGCGTCGAGATTCGTTACGGGGGACGCTCGGTCATCGCCTATGTGAACGACCGTGGACCCTATGCGCACGGCCGCGTGATCGACATGCAGCCAGCCGTCGCACGCGCCTGAATTTTGTGAGCGTCGGCGTGGGTACGGTCCAATACCGTTTCCTGTAAGGGAAGCCGGGCATCAATCAACGACATGCGCGGTCCGGCCACAGGCAAACCAGCAACGCGTACAGTTCAGCCGCACGCAAACCAACGGTGCACGCAATCCGGGACCACGCAAACCAACGGCATGCGTGGTCCAGCCACACATAAAAAGGCTCGCGCCAATAGGAGAATCGAAAGAAATTCCTATTGGCGCTTTTTCATGTCGATGTATCCGGATGTCGAGGATCAGAAGAGCCGAAAGCCAAACAATTCCTCAATCACCCGTGCGCCACAAGCGCATAGGTCGCACGCGCAGATACGCTGCCATACGATGCACCCTGCAAGCCGTGCACGTGCAGAAACTCGGTCATATGGAGAACTCCACGAACCGGGTACATACAGGCAGGTCACCATGCGAGGAATCTCGCTAGTCACAATGTGTCGCGTACATACATGCAGGCCGTTATGCGGAAAACTCGGCAGCCCGCACACACGCAGGCGCCCTATCCGGTGAGCCCGCGACCCCCGCGGCAACCACCTTACACGCCGAGCCCAAGCCTCGCGAACTCCTCCTCCGGCGCCTCGACCCTTCTCATTTCCTCAACGAGCGCAGAGAGCAAACGCGACTCAATCTCAGCGTCCTCGATGCATTCCTCCCCTGAGCGCACGTCCCAAAGGAGCTACCGAACGTATACGAATTCATATACGTGCGCGAACGGCATTTTAGGTATGGCCAGCCGTTGGTAAAGCGGCAACCTGTCACCAATCGGCAGAGTTGAACTGCTCGCGTGAAAAAACCCGCGTATGTTCGTTGGCATGAGCGTGCACTCCACGAAGGCTCATTGTCCTCGCGCGCGGCGGCGCGCATGTACACGTAGTCGCCGTCGGTAACGCACACGTGATTTCCGTGGGCCCCGAACAGGGCATATGCATGGCCCGCCGCGCCATCTCGCACTACAGGAAGCAAAGAGCGACCGTCCATCTCGACATCCGCATCGACGCCGAACCAGTCGAGCAATGTCGGCGCAAGGTCGATCGTCTGGCAGAGCGCCGAGCAACGAGTGCCCCCATCAACCCCGGGCACGTGCAAAAAGAACGGCGTGTGAATGATCTCCTGGTGCATGGGCCAAAAGTTCTTACCCAAATACCATGTTCACCCAGCAAAAACCCGTGATCGGTATTCACGATAAGAAGCGTGTCTTCCCATAGGCCGTACTCATCAAACGCATCGAGCACACGGCCGAGCTGCGCATCGCACAGGGCGACCAATGCCGCATACTCACGACGCATTCATCGAGCTCCTCGACATGGGCGTCCACATCCACGGCCCATACGCCGGCCAGTTGAGCCGAGGCGCATCGGACAAGCCTGCGGCAGCGCGATACTCCTGCGGCACGTCAAACGGCTCATGGGGATCGAAGCACTCTATCTGAACGAACCAGTTGTCGCGCTGTGCGTGGGAAGAAAGGAACTCCAGCCCCGCCGTCACTGTTCGCACCGTCGACATATCTTCCTCACGGGGCTGACGACGCTTATTCGCCTCATGCTGAATGGGGCTGGGCCCCTTGACCTTTTGCAGCGGGGACATATGCACCGGAAGTCCCTCAACCACATCGCGCGGAGCCCACCGATCACCCTCTTGGCCTCTAAATCCCTCCCAGGAGCTATAACGATTGTGTACGTGGCGCCCCCGTCCTCCCAATAGTGAGAATGGTCGGTGATGAGGTGCGCATACACGCCGGAAGCGTCGAGCGCCTGGAAACACGAATAGTCGAACGGCTCAAGCGGTCCCCAGCTGCGGTGCAAAAAGTTATAGCGCCCGGTATGGAGCTCGCGGCGGGCCGGCATGCACGGCATGGAGCCGCCGTAGAAGCGATCGAACGTGCAACAGTGCTCTGCAAGCCGCGCGAAATTTGGCGTGAGCGCAGCGTCCGAGCCGTATGGAGACACATACGCCCGAGACAGGGTATCGAACATGAGCATAACCGCACGCATGCGTGGGACTCCTTTCAGCCGCCTGTGGCATGCGGGGCCGACGGCGCAAAGCCGGCGACCCCGCCCAACTATTTTGATCTAGACGAGCACCGCGAGCAGCTCGCGATCGGTGCGCGCAGCAGCCTCCTGCGAACGCACGACATCCTGGAAGTTTCCGGCATTGGACACCACAAAGATAACGGTGTCGTCATAACCCTCGGAGGTCAAGAGGCGCGGTCGAACGTCACGAGGGGCTGGCCCTTCTTGACCACATCGCTCGCCTTGACCTGAGGCGTGAACCGCGGCCGTGAGCTGAACCGTATCGATGCCAATGTGGATGAGCAGCTCGGCGCCAGAGGCGGTCGTGATGCCCACGGCATGACCGGTCTTGAAGAGCATCGTCAACTCGCCATCGGCAGGCGCCACAACGGTGCCCTCGGACGGCTTGACGGCAACGCCCTTTCCAACGGATCCCGATGCGAACACCTCGTCATCGACGTCCTCGAGCGCGACGACCTCGCCCGCCACCGGCGCCACGAAGACCTCCTGCTTGATCTGGCCGTCGGCCCCCACGTCAGACGTAGCATCGGCGACATTGCGAGCCGTAGCATGAGCAGGAACGCCAAAGAAGAACGTGAGCAGGAAGCCCATTGCCATGGCAACGCCGATAGCGATGAACACGCCGTAGAACGTCATATCGAGTTCGGGAGCGGTGGGATTGATGAAGGCAGGAATATTGAAGAACCCAAGACCACCCTGCGTGTAACGCATGCAGCCAAACACGCCAAGGATGGCACCGCCCACAGCGGAAGACACGAGAGTGAAGGCGAAGGGACGCTTGAGAGGAAGCGTAACGCCATAGATGGAAGGCTCGGACACGCCAAAGAAGCTCGAGATGGCAGCGGGCAGAGCAACGGACTTGAGCTTTTTATCCTTCGTGCGCAGGTACACGGCAAGCACCACCGCCATGGTCGTGAACGGAACGGCGGCCATGTAGCATGTAAGGTTCTCGTACCCCTGAACCATCAAGCTATTGAGAGCAATGGGCGTAAACGCATGGTGTAGGCCGAACACAACAAGAACCTGCCAAAGACCGCCCACCAGCACACCCGTGAGAACGGGGCTGAACTTTTGAACCGCGGTAATGCCCGCAGCGATGAGCTGGCTCGCCCACGTAACAACAGGACCGACAAGGAGTAGGGTGAGAACGACCGTTATCGCAAGCGTGGCAGCAGGCACGACGAACATCTTGACGACATCGGGCACGATCTTCTTGAAGAACTTCTCAACGCGCGCACCAAAGAAAGTGGCGGCGATGATGGGCATAACACTCGACGTATAGCTCACCATCAGCACCGGAATTCCCAGGAACGTCGTCGTCACGTTCGTCGCGATGGGGGAACCCTCAAAGAGCGTGAACAGGGGCTCGGCGGCCTTCAGGTTCACGATGGTGGGGTGCACGAGGGTGGCACCAATCGCCATCCCAAGGAGTTTGTTCATGCCAAACTTCTCGGCCGAGGTGTATCCCAAAAAGACCGGGAAGAAGTAAAACAGGCTGTCACCGGCTGCAGACAAGATCTGCGCAAAGCCCGAAGTCGGTCGATCCATTTGAGCGCCGTGCAGAACGCAAGAAGACCCTTGATGATGCCACAACCTGCCAGCAAGGGAATCACGGGGGTCAGGATGGACGAGATCATGTCGACCAGACGATCAAACAGGCTCTTACCCTCGTCGTCGGCCACCTTGGCGTCCTCAGAAGCGCCCGCGAACTTGCCGAGCTTCATGACTGCATCGAATGCGTCCTCGACGTCGTTGCCGATAACGACCTGGTACTGGCCGCCCTTCTGAATGACATCGATAATCCATTCATGGTTTTTGAGTGCCTCGGTGTCGGCGCGACCCTCATCCTTAAGCTTGAAACGCAAGCGCGTGACACAGTGCCGCAGCGACACCACGTTCTCGCTGCCGCCCACATGATCCAAGATGAACTTGGCGAGGGCATCGTAGTCTTTTTTAGCCACGGGTTCCTCCTAGCCTCATGCTCTATCGAGCAAACGTGCGATCATGCTCTATCGAGCAAACGTGCGATGTGGATAATGAGATAGGTGATCTCCTCATCGCCAATCGAGCGCGCGAGCTTCCCCTCAACGAATGCGCGCACATGCTCAGCCACGGAATACGCCTCCGGATAGCTCTCCCGCACCATCTTGAACAGCGCGCTGGGCACTTGGGAGCGCTCCCCACCCAGCACGCGCTGCGCAAAGAAACGCACGTGCACAACCAATCGCTGATAGTCAAGATCGCCCTCGCTGTACACGAGATGCGCCTGATACCGAATGATCTGCATGACCTGGTTCATGAGCTTGAGCTCTTCGATTCCCTGCCGAGAACCTGCCTCCTCTTGCTCCGCGTTGATAAGATGCAACGCAATGGAAGCCGCCTCGGCATCGCCGAGCAACGCACTCGTTCCGTCAAGCTCATCCTCAAGGAGCTCGACGACCTTCTTGCCCACCTCGAACTCTCGGCGATAGTACTGGCTGATCTCCCAGGTCAGCGAATTCTTGGGAAGGAGCCCCTTCTGCGCGCGCTCATGCACGTAGGCAATATGATCGGTGAGCGCGATGTAGATGGAGTCGGCAAGACGACGCGAGTGTGCTCTGAGCGTAGTCCACGATTTCCCGGGCCAAGTCGAAATAGCGTTGCGGAATCGACTCGACGAGCTGATAGAGCTGACTCTGCTGCTCGACGGACGAAAAGACGCGCTCGACCTTTTTCCTGGGGAATCTCGGCACCACGCTCAACGTACCAACGCCCAGTCCGATGACTACGAACTCGCCAGCCATTGTTATCCTGCGGCGACGGCGACGTTATTGTTGAGCGTCTTGGTGAGCTTCACGACCAAACTCCTCCCCAGCTCGATATCACGGTCTTCAAAACGAAAAACCCGAGTTGATAGAACAATCCCTGTGAGGAATGATTCTATCAACGGGTCCTGCCTGCTCGAAACAGTTACACGCCCTGTTGACGCGTGATATGCGATTGAACGTTTCTTTTTTACACCTTTGACTCTATGATTCGCAAGAATGGGCGGCGGCATTGCGGCCAACGGTCAAATCGCCCCGACGAGCGGTGAGCTGGAAAGGCGAAGAAATCTGGAACGCGAAACCGGACCAATGACCTTGGAAAGCAATTGACCCGGGTAAACGCAGGCCGCCCTCGTCGCTAGTCTCCAAGGACCTCGCGGACATGATTGATCACGCCGACGCCGTTCATGGTGCCGTACATGACCGTATCAATCGCCTCAACCGGCTTATCCGGGAACAAGGCCTTGACACGGTCGACCTCAAAGCGAACCGGCGGGCCAAGCAAGATGAAATCCGCATCCCCGCCGAGCTTGGACGCCTCGGCGACGGCATGGGCCGCAATCTCGACCTCATAACCCTGGTCAGCGGCGGCCGCTTCATACGCTCTACCAGCATGCTTGTGGACATGCCCGCGGCACAGAACAACTTGATGTTACGCATGGATACAATCCTCCATCTTCTTGTAAACGTTCACAATCTTACGGGCAAGGATCCCAAAAGCTCAGCGCTCATGAGCTGGTCCTCGGCGTGCATGAGGATGAGCGCGAACTCACTCGACTCCCCCGCCGCCTCTTTCTGAATCAACCCAAAATGTGCGTCATGACCGGCGCGGAACTGTTCCTCGCCCTCCTCTATAAGCTTCTCGGCACCCTCGAAATCACCCCGCTCGGCGCAATCAATCGCCTGGATGTAGCAAGAGCGCGCGGTGCCGACGCTCGCGATGATCTGGAAGCTGACCAGCTGCACCTCTTCGGATACGGCCATTGGTCCTCCTAACGCTTGTCGAACTTGGGCGGCACGTAATCGGCCGTCTCCATGTAGAACCTGAGCAGCCTGTCTCGAAGCTGCGCGGCGGATTGGGCGTATGCCGGATCATCAACAAGGTTGACGAGCTCCATGGGGTCCACCTCAAGGTCGTAGAGCTGGTCACCCTCGTACAGGCGCATGACGTACTTGAGGTTTCCCATGCGCACCATCGCGCCCTTGGTGTGTGCAGGTCCCTCCTCGTGTTGTGCGGATATACGCGGCCAGTATGGTGACTCGGGTCCATGTTCGGGCTCCATTGCTTGCCACTCACCGTGGATACGCCCGCCCTCGCAGAACATCGCATCATGCGGCGTGTCCTCACCGGAGATCGCCCCCATCAGGGAGCTGCCGAACTGCACGTATCCCAGGTCCACGCCGACAATCTCCGCAACCGTCGCGGGAAGTCGATCAGACCGACAAGGCCGTGGCGCACGCCCGGCTCCACCGGCACCGACGCCGCAGGCTTGACCACAAGGGGCACGTTCGTCAAGGGGTCCTCGAAGGAGTTCTGGCACTTCTCTGCGATGCCGTAGTCTCCCGTCAGGTCGCCATGGTCGCTGAACGCGAAGACGTTCGTGTCGTCGTACAACCCGCGCTCGCGCAGCTTGTCGAGCACGAGGCCGAGCATGTGGTCCCAGCGCGCCACCATGCCGAGATACACCGCGCGCATCTCGTCATACTGGGGCTCGCCCCATCTCTTCATATCTTGGCGGTCACGAATGGCACTCAAGATACTCGCCTTGCCCTCCAGCGTCTCCACATTGGGGCGACGCGGCGGAAGGGCCGTACGATCGACAAGCGAATACCATGGCTCCTCACAACCGTACGGGGGATGCGGGAACGACAGCGTGCAGTAGATGAAGAAGGGCTTTTCCTGCTTCTCGGGGTCGATGGAGTCCAAGAACGCCAGGGCGGCATTCACGCAGTTCCAGTCGAAGTCGCTATTGAGCGAACCCTCGGGGTACTTCCCCTGGAAGAAGGAGTACTTGAGATCGTGCCCCTCGAAGACCTCGGGCACCTCGGGCGTGGGGAAGTTCTTCCCGCCGAAGTTCATCTTGAGACCCTCGACGCCCACCTTGTCGACTAGGTCGGTTCCATCGAAGAAATGGTCGCAATACGCCTCCTTGCTCCATGAGCCCGGGATGAAGTCGTTGCGACCGATCCACACGACCTCATACCCGGCCTCCTTCATGGTCTTGAGGATATTGGGATCCTCGCGATGCATCATGAAGTGCATCGTGCGGTGACCAAGCGTGTGGGGGTACAGGCCGGTCAAGAAGCTGCAGCGGCTCGGAACGCAAACGGGATTCTGGCAGTACGCGTCCGCGAAGGACACGCCCTCCTCCGCCATGCGTCGAGGTTGGGGGTGCTCGCCGCCGGATTGCCCAGATGGGCCATTGAGTCCGCGCGCATCTGGTCCGCGACGAACCACACGATGTTGGAGCGATTGTCCATCAGCGCTTACGCCTCCTTGGCGGCTGCCTGCTCGTCGGCATATGCCTGCTTGTCGAGCATCTTGAAGAACGGGAAATAGATGGCGAACTGGAGGGCGACGAGAACCGCCTGCCAGATCATTGCCCGCCAACCGCCCGTAAGGAATCCGGACAGGAGCACAGGGGTACCGGTCTGCAGCTGCATTCCATTCAGAACGGGAACGAGCCCGATGGAAGTCACCGCGTAGGAAAGAACGAAGCTCAGGAGAGGCGTCAGGATCATGGGAATGAACATCATGACGTTGAGCATGAGGGCATACCGAAGACGACGGGCTCGGAAACTCCGCAGAGCGCCGGGGCGATTGCCATCTTACCGAGGGACTTGTAGCGCTCGCTCTTGGCCACGAAGAGCATGCACAGAACAAGGCCGATGATGCCGCCGGACCCGCCGAGCTGGACGAAGGTGAACCACCACGTGTTGGTGAGGATGTTGGGCAGGGCCGCGGCGCCCGCTGCAAACGCATCGAGTTCTCGAGGGCGGCGGGCATGTACAGCATGGTGATGAAAGGCATCGTGACCATACCGCCATGGATGCCGAAGAACCACAGCAGATTGCACAGAAGGACCAGGAGGCCGAAGGTGAGCGGCTCTCGCTCAACGAGGCGAGCGGGGCCTTGAGCAAGCCATAGATCATTCCGTCAAAGGAACCAAAGGGGGTCAGGGCGCAGAGCTGGCGGACGATGACAAACAGGATGGTGATGCACAGCACGGGGATGATGCCGGCGAAACCCTTGGAAACGAACGGAGGGACGCCATCGGGCATCTTGATGGTGATGTTCCTCTTAATGAAGACCGCGTAGATGGCGGGAACGACGATACCGAGGATCATCGCGGAGAACAAGCCGGCAGACCCAAAGTAAGTCATGTCGATCATGTTGGCGACCGCGGTGCGTCGGCAGCAATGCCGGAAGGAATGAGCAGCAGGAACACGAACAGCGAGGCTATTCCGATAATGGAAGACTGACCCTCGCAGTCAAGCTGCTCGGCCATGCATTTGCCTATGGCGAATGCGGCATACAGGGACAGCATGTTCGTCGTATACGTGGTCACATACGAGAACACCGTCTTGAGGCCATTCGCGGTGATGAACTCCTGATAGGGCGTAATGCTCAAGCCGGCGAGCAGCGACGCGATGCGCCGACCATGATGATGGGCAGCAGCATGCCGAAACCGCCCGAAATGGCCTTCAAGACCTTGTTGTTGGAGAGCTTAGTCGCAAACGGGACGAGCGTCTTCTCCATCAGAGCTTGGAACTTCTCCATCTCTTCCCTCTTCTCTCGGTGCAGAAACACGGGAGCGATTCGGGCCCGGAACCGCTCTTCATCTTATAGAGTAGTCGATTTGGATATATGTCCGTTCTCTATTGGATATTTGTCCGTGAGTGGATAGTTTTCCACGATGAACGGCATACTATGGATAGTTATCCATTTCATGCCGTTCACACTAGGAGAAATTTCGAGAGATGTTCAACAGGAGCATCTCTATGAACATGTAAACGATTACCTGGTCTTCGTAGAAGTTTATCGAGTCATCATGGCTGATCCAGGGAAGCACATATACCTCGGAAGCGTGCGGAACGAGGCTCGACCTGCGTCCATGGTCACCAGATGCACATCGACCCCGCGCTCGCGCATCACATCCATATCCTCGCCATACATGCAATTACCTCGACCCTGCATGCTCAAGACGATGCAAACGTCTCCGCTCTCTAATATCGCTGCATCATCGGACATGACGATGGCGTCATCAGTCGGTTTATTGAAAATACCGAGTCTCGTCAGACGATGAGAAAGCTGCATCGCGCTCTGAAACGTCCTGTTCGACCCCCAAATTACAAGCCGCCTGGCCTGAACGATCGCCTCGGCGAGGGCGTCGAATTGCTCCTTGGAGACACACTGGGGAATCAGATGCATATATCGAGCATACGTGTCGACGAGCCTATTCGAATCGTCGTGATCCGCTTCCACAGAGGGGCTCTCAGCTGCATCATGGCCCGGTTGAAGGAGAAGCGGAATTCGGCGAACCCATCATATCCGAGCTTTTGGCACATGCGGATAATCGCGGAGTTGGATGAACCGGTGAGCTTTGCCAGGTTGGTGATGCTGCTGCCCAACATGATATTCGGGTCGTTCAGGATCCGCTCGGCGGCCTTCAATTCTGATTTGGTGAGTGTAGGCAGAGCTCGACGCAGTTCATCAATGGGATTCATGGCCACTCCTCAAATTGGATATCTCTCCAAATAGTGTACCGCGCCCGAAGCCCTCGAAGCTCAAATCAACATGGTAGACTCCTCATCAGACCACAACGACCCGCTGCGAGGACCCATGAAGCACATCTCGTTTCTCATCAAACCCGCCAGCTCGACGTGCAACATGCGCTGCCGCTATTGCTTCTACGCGGATGTCGCAGAGCACCGCGAGACGGCGAACCACGCGTCATGGAGGCCCCATGCGCCGAGGCCATCATCGATGCTGCATTCGCGCTCGGCCCCGACACCGAGGTGACCTTTGCCCTTCCAGGGTGGCGAACCCACCTGCGCGGGGCTCGAGTTCTTCCGCTCGTTCTGCGCGCACGTCGATGAGGCTCGCGAGCGCCAGACGGTCCACTACGCCATCCAGACCAACGGTACGTCATCGACGACACCTGGGCCGAGTTCCTCGCCGAGCACGACTTCCTCGTGGGCGTCTCCATCGACGGCTATCCCGAGATGCACGACTGGCTGCGACCCGATGCGCGCGGCGTGGGCACCATGGGCCGCGTGCTGGATGCTATATCGGCGCTGAGGCGGGCAGCGCGGAATTCAACATCCTCACCGTGCTCACCGACCAGCTCGCGCATCATCCCCAAAAGCTCTACCGCTTCTACAAACAGCACAAGTTCGGCTTCGTCCAACTCATCCCCTGCCTGCCGGGACTCGATGAGACGAACGACGAGTACTCGCTGGAGCCCGAGAGCTTCGCGAGCTTCTACAAAACGTTCTTCCGCATGTGGCTCGAGGACTTCAAGCGCGGCGACCGCATGAGCGTGACGCTCTTCGACAACGTGATACCCCTGTTCGCGGGCGTTCGGCCCCAGCAGTGCGGCATGCTCGGGGCATGCGCACCGCAGTTCGTGGTCGAGGGCAACGGAGATGTGTACCCCTGCGACTTCTACGTGCTCGACCGATATTGCCTGGGCAACATCCGCGAAAACTCACTGGAGGACATGGCCACCTGCGACGCGCTCCGCACGTTCATCGCCGAACCCAGGCGCGATTGCACCCTGTGCGCGGACTGCCCTTCGAGCGCATCTGCCACAAGAACTGCAAGCGCCTCAATACCTGCTACTATCGCGAGGACTATTGCGGATACCGCGACTTCCTCGAATACGCCGCCCCCGACATGATCGCGATTGCGCGCACGTTGCGCTAAAACGCTTCCAAGGTTCGAGCGCCCCACCTGTCGCCCGAACCCCAAAGCGGGCCCTTCCCCGTGTGGAGAGGAGCCCGTCTCTTCAGTGCGAGGCGATGGTGCCGAGCGATTTATGCCAGCACGGTGTACTTCGCGATGTTGTAGACATTGATAAGGATGATAACGACCATGAGCCGATGAACAGTTTGTCGACTCGCTCGGAATCGATGCGCTTGTTCATAGCGCGACCGCGACGCCGCCCAAAATGCCACAGGCAACCA
>ENA-OQBJ01000810-OQBJ01000810.1-human-gut-metagenome-genome-assembly--contig:-NODE-810-length-14900-cov-2.967847_pt1 | contig 14900 bp, 20 predicted proteins | sample MGYA00242743_ERZ504545 | MGnify/ENA primary metagenome ERZ504545 (study PRJEB26092, sample SAMD00036252) | human gut metagenome | host: Homo sapiens | study: EMG produced TPA metagenomics assembly of...
GCCCGTAGCCGCGGCGTGCGCCCTGCCAGACCGGCCCGTCCTGCGAGATGATGTGTTCCACGGCCTTCCCTTCTTTCCGAAAAATAAGGATGCAAACAAAAAAGAGGCTCTAAGGCCACAGGGATATCCCCGTGATCTTAGAACCTCCATTCATTGGTCAGTTCTTCTCAAACGATGTATTCATCATAAACGAAATAACATAGTTTGTCAATATGTAAATATTATTTTTCGTAAGCCTTGAGTTCTGCCTCGACCAAAGCGTAAAGCTTGCTGCCCTTCTCAATGCCCGTGAAGTGCGTCAGAGCGTCTTCATAACCGTGTTCCTTGACGTAGGCTGTACTTCCACGGCTTCCTTATCGCCTTCGTAGTCGAAATGCAGCGCAGCCGCAATGACCTTGGCCAGAGCTGCCGGCGTCTTGCCCTGAGCGATGAGCTGGGTTGCCGGGCTCACGAGACGATCCTTGGCGCCGAGCTTGCGTTTCGGGCCGCGAGCCACGCGCGTAACCTCATCGGAAAGATGCGGATTGGCAAAGCGTTTCTCCGTCGTCTCGATGTATTTCTGATGGACTTCCGGGTCAAAACCGTATTTCTCGATGAGCATGCTGCCCGTCTCGCCCCAGACCTTGCGGACAAAAGCGACAATCTCCGGATCCTGCATGGCACCGTAGATATCCTTGATGCCTTTCTGATAAGCGAGGTAAGCAATCGAAGCATGGCCCGTGTTGACCGTGAAGAGCTTGCGCTCGATGTAAGCCTGCAGATTGTCGACCCAGGTCAGGCCCTTGATCTCAGGGACATCGCCTTTGGCCTGCGTGCGGTTGACATCCCACTCGCAGTACGGCTCGACCTGCACGAGCAGCGGCTCTTCATTGTGCTGCAACGGCACGATGCGGTCAACAGCAGCATCGGGGAAGCCGATGTACTTGTCAACGAGCGGCTTGACTTCATCGGCGAGATGCTCATAGACGAAATTCTTGAGTACCGTCGAACCGCCGACCATGTTCTCGCAGGCGATGATGTTGAGCGGCGTCGTATTTTCCTTGACGCGGCGCTCAAGCCCCTTGGCAATGTTCGGTGCGATGAATTTCAGGATGTTCGGGCCAATGGCCGTCGTGACGATATCGGCATGCACGATGGCTTCGAGCAGATCCTCAAGGTTCGTATTGCTGTTGATGGCCTTGACATGCTCGACATGGATGGTCTGCGGCTCATCGCCGACAATCTGGATATTGTAGGCTTTCTTGGCATTGATTGTCTCGACCAGTTCTTCATTGACATCGACAAACGTCACTTCATAACCGGACTGGACGAGCAGCTCGCCGATAAAACCACGGCCGATATTGCCTGCACCAAAATGAATTGCCTGTTTCATGATTCTGAGTCCTCCTATATCTCACACGGCTCACCGGCCGAACCAACCGGCCGGGAACCTGCGTGAATCCCTCGTGAATTTCTCAATCAACCTTCGTGAACACCTTGTAAAGGACATCCGGATCCTTCGTCGTGTAGAGTTCATGCAACTGTTCGTCGCTGTACTCATCCATCGTCGTGGCGAGATTGGCAAGGATGGCCAGATGGTCATTGCCGCGTCCTGCGATACCGATGATGAGATGTGCCTTGTCATCGCCGAACTGGATGCCTTCCGGATACTGCAGGACGACGATGCCGGATTTCTTGACGCTGTCCTTGACGCATTCTCGCCATGCGGGATGCAATGCCCTTGCCGATGTACGTCGTGATATCCTTCTCGCGGTTCAGCATGCCCTGGACGTACGGCGTATCGACGTAACCGCCCTTGACGAGCAGCTCACCGGCCGTCTTGATGGCCTCTTCCTTGGAAACGCTCTTGAGGCCGACCTTGACGTTCTCTTTCGTCAGGATGCCTTCCTTGAGTTCTTCTGTTTCAGCCGGAACATCAGAGGTCTGGACGCCTTCGCCTTTGAGGCGTGCCGATACGATGGCATAAACGTTATTCTGCGTGAAATCCTTGACCCAGATGTGTTCAGCCTGCGGGCTATCCTCAAGCGCGCGCTCCGCGAGTTTCTCGTGAGAAACAACGAGCTGGGCATCCTTCGGGATGTTGCCGATGGCGCAATTCGTGACCGAGATATCCGTGTAGCCGTCTTTCTTGAGTTTCTTGCGCAGGGCAGCAGCACCGAGAGCCGAGGAGCCCATGCCAGCATCGCAGGCATAGACGATGCGTTTGAGTTCGGCACCGGAAACCTTCTTCTCATCAGCCGGCAGATCCTTGCCGCGATTCTTCATCTCAACCATGGACTCACGAGCAGCTGCGAGCGATTCGTCATTGCCGTCATCATGAGAACCCTTGATGAAGATGGAAGCAACGGCACACGAAACGGCCGTAGCGACGAGGAAATCTGCGACGTTGGCAAGGAATGCGCCTTTCGGCGTCATGGCGAGAACGGCGAGGATCGAGCAGGGGAAGCCGGAGCGATGAGGCCGCCGCCAGGAGGTTCAGCGTGAAGACACCGCTCATGCCGCCTGCGATGACAGCGAGTACGAGAATCGGCTTCATGAGGATGTACGGGAAGTAGATTTCGTGGATACCACCGAGGACGTGGATGATCATGGCACCAGGCGTGGATTCCTTAGCCATGCCTTTGCCGAAGAACCAGTAAGCGAGCAGGACACCAAAGCCAGGGCCCGGGTTTGCTTCGAGCAGGAAGAACATGGATTTGCCGTACTGTTCTGCCTGCTGGATGCCGAGCGGCGAGAGAACGCCGTGGTTGATGGCGTTGTTGAGGAAAAGGACCTTGGCCGGCTCGATGATGATGGAAGCGAGCGGCAGGAGACCCATGGCGACGATGCCTTCGACACCGGCACGCAGGACAGCATTGGCTGCGAGTACGACAGGACCGATGGCGGCAAAGGCCAGGATGGCAAGGATACCGCCGATGATACCGGCTGAGAAGTTATTGATGAGCATCTCGAAGCCCGTCGGGATATGGTCTTCGATGGCCTTATCGAATTTCTTGATGACCCAGCCGCCCAGCGGCCCATGATCATGCGCCGAGGAACATCGGGATGTCGGAACCGGCGATGACGCCGGACGTGGCGATGGCACCGAGGACACCACCGCGGTGGCCGTAGATGGCAGCGCCGCCGCTATAGCCGAGCAGCAACGGGATGAGCCACTTGCTCATCGGAGCGCCAACCTGAGCCAGATACTCATTCGGGCACCAGCCAGTCGGGATGAACAGGGCCGTCAAAAGCCCCCAGGCGATGAATGCGCCAATGTTCGGCAGGACCATGCCGGAAAGGAAGCGGCCAAATTTCTGCATGGCTTCCTGAGCGCCTTCTTTGTTTTGGTTGCTCATAAGAATCTCCCTCCATTAAAGTAACCTATCATGACAATACATCAAATCATAATTATATAAAAATAAAACCTAAGCATTTCAGCTGCCGAGAAGTTCCCGGTATTTCTTCTGATAAAAGTCCTTGAAGATGGTTTCGAGTTCCCGATAAATATCATCGGGCTGGCCCTCATTGAGGATCTCGATGAGTCCCCAGCGTTCGAGGAGTGCCGCGGATACGGCGCCGATGGTCTCCAGTGCCTCGTGGCTGCTGTCCTCAGGGGCCAGCATGACGATCGCCGTGCGAACGAGTTCTCCATGCTCAGCCGGATACCTTATCGGTTCCTTGAGATGCAGGATGCCGAACAGCAGGGACGACACATATCCTGTGCGCGCGTGCAGCAGAACCATGGCATTGCCGCGCAAGACGGTCTCTCCTTCTGCTTCACGGGCCAGCAGTGCTGCAGCGATTCCCGCCTGCGAGGCAGTATCCCGGCTCGCTGCACGGCTGGCAGCCTGGCAGATGCTCCTGATATCCAGCTGCGCCTCTGGAAGCTCCTGACTGAAGAAATTGTGCAAGAGTTCCTGGACAGCCTGATTATAGGCAGCCATCTGGCGCAAGGCCTCGAGAAACGGTACCGCTGCCTTGACAGGCAGCGGCGTCCGCAGATGGACGACCCGTTTCTGCTGGCGCTGGACTTCCGCATCGATGCGGCGCTTATCCGCCTCATCAAGCAATGGCGTCGTAACGACGACCGGCAGCGGCGACCAGGGGATTGGCACCGTCGAGATGACGAAATCCGCTTCGTGATGTCTCACGTAATCCGGATTGAGCTGCAGCGCTGAAACGAGATCGACGACTTCAAGCGCGTCATACGCCTGCTTGAGCCCGCTGGCGAGCATGCGGCTCGTCCCCATGCCCGTCTGGCAGGCCACGATGACGCGCAGGCGCTGCGGCGTGACTGAACGTCGTTCCGTCAGCGCTGCGCCAAGATGCATCGCGATATAAGCGATCTCTGCCTCCGGCAATGCCTCCCCCAGTTCCTTTTCCAGGGGCTGGACGGATTTGCGCGCGAGTTCCATATATTGCGGGTACGTCGTACGCATCTCCTTCAGGAGCGGATTCCGGATATCCATGTGCATGCGCAGGCGGCTGATGGACGGACCGAGATGATTGACAAGCCCCAGCAGCAAATCCTTGTTGCCGAGGAGCCTGCTGCCCGTCTCCTGCTCGGCACGCTTCATGATGGAACGTGCCATGCGCACAAGATGGAAATTGTCGATCACGGAAGCCGTCTGATCATCATCCGTGCGGTAAAGACTCCGCGCTCCCAAAAGATGCATCGTGATATAGCCGATCTCATCTTCAGGGACCGTGAGGTCAAACTGCTCAGCGATGCGCCCGGCCAGCTCTGCCGCTGCCCGGTATTCCCTTCGGCCGCGCAGGGCAGACAGCGTCGCAGCGTCGATATGGATCTCTTCCTGCTTGCGCATGCGCTGGACAGCAAGCGAGAGGTGGACGACCAGGCCAATGAACGCCGTGTCGGAAAGATGATGCGGCAAGCCGCTTTCCATCTCATGCACCATTGCTTCCAGCTCATGCACGATATGCACATCCACGAGATGCAGGAGATACTGGTCAGCTGCACTCCTTTTCTCCGCATGCCCCTGCAGCTGGTCATGCACCAGGCACAAGAGCTGTTCTTCATCAAGATTAGCATAAATGATTTCAACGAGTGCGCGGCGGATATCCTGCTCGCTGCCCTTGACATAAGCACCGAGTCCCGGTCGCCGGACCAGCAGCAGACGGCGTTCCTGGAACCACGCTTCGAGCTTGTCGAGATCATGGCTGACGGTACCATCCGTCACGCGCAGCATGCTTGCCAGTGCGAAGAGCTTGATGGGCTCCGTCGACTGCAGGAGCTGCCCGGCCAGGATGATCTGCCGCTGCTGCGGCGTATAAGCAGAAAGCTTCGTATGCATGACGTTCTCTCGCATCTCTTCCAGGCGGCTGATATCACCGTCCAGACGGAGTCCCGCTCCTGTCTTGCGGATGAGCTTCAGCCCGTAGGCTTTGAGCATCATCTCCACTTTGGGGAGTTCCCGCGAAATCGTCTTGCTGCTGACGCCGAGTTCCTTGGCAATCGTGCCAGCTGTCACCGTCTCGCCACCTTCCAGCAGGCACTGGATAATGGCGATGGCGCGAGCACTTGTCTTCATGTCTCAGCCTCCTATGTACACTCGGAAGCCTTTTGGATTCCTTCAACTTAAGTTACTTTCATTATAACGGATACCCCGTCTGGAAACAATCAAAAGACCTTTGCTTTCGTCCCGATTCGTTTTGGACAAAATTCAAAAACCCTTGCTGATTCCTTATACAGCAAGGGTTCTTTAATGTCCAGAACAATTTTCTTATTTTCTATTGATACGTTTACAGATATGCAAAAAGCGTCAAACTTTGCCGCCAGCTGCCTTGACGATGGCTTCAGCAACCTCCTTGACCGTCAGTCGTTTCATCATGGCATACTGCTGGATGCGGCGGTATGCCTCGGGTTCTGATAAATGATGCGCTGCCATGAGGATGCCTTTGGCCCGATCGAGCGTCTTGCGCATGGCCAGGGAATCCCTGAGCCGGCCAGCTCCTGCTCGAGCCCCTGCATCTCCTGCCAGCGCGACAGGGCAATCTCAATGGCGGGGAACAGATTATTCTCCTGCACGGGTTTCACCAGATAGCCGAGCACACCGGAATCTTTCGCTTTCTCTACGATTTCCGGCTGGCTGAACGCCGTCAGCAGCAGGACGGGAGCCAGCTTTTCCTCTGCGATCTTGCCAGCGGCCGTGATGCCATCCATCTGCGGCATCTTGATATCCATGATGACAAGATCCGGACGGTGCTGGCGCGTGAGTTCCACCGCCTTGCGCCCATCGATAGCCTCACCGACGACCTCATGGCCAGCCTCCTCCAGCATCTCACGAAGGTCCATGCGGATGATGGACTCATTGTCCGCTATCACGAATCTCAACTTTTCCTGCTTTGCCATATTCCCACTCCCTGTCCATTCCTCAGCATTTCCTGCCTCATGCCACCAATCATGCCTTTGTCATGCCGCGCCATCCGTCGGATTTGGCTGCGCCTTGGGAAGTTTAAGGCGCGCATGTGTACCATGCCCCGATCCCCGCTCATCATTCTCCAGGACAAAGGTGCCGCCCAGGTCACCTTCCACGAGCGTGCGCACGATGGAAAGCCCCAGGGATTTGCGCGGACGCTCGGCAAAATCATCTGGCAGACCGATGCCGTCATCATAAAAATCAAGATGCCAGTGATCTTTCCCCTCCTTGACTGCGAGGCCAATCAGTCCTTCCCGGCGCCCCAGGAAAGCATGCTCCATGGCATTGAGAACGAGTTCATTGAGAACGAGGGCTACCGAACTTGCACATTTCGAAGGCAGGATCAGTCGCGCCCCCTTGAATTCCGTATGGATCGTGAAATGGCGATCCGTCATATTGCGCGCCGCCAGATCAAAGATATGCTCCATGACCTCCTGCACATCGATATCCTCACTGCCCTGCTGCGAAAGGTATTCATGGACTACGGAAATCGAAAGGATGCGATTGACGCTCTCCTGCAGGGCAGCTTTGACATCCTCCGATTTGGAGCGGCGAGCCTGCAGGCGCAGCAGGCTCGCAATGGTCTGCAGATTGTTCTTGACGCGATGGTGGATTTCCTGGATGACCGCCGACTTGATGCGGATTTCCTTGTCCTTGGCCCGCGTATCCGTCACATCGGACAGGATGACGAGGCGCATCTTCGTCGCACCGCCTTCCTGGATGACAATCTCACGGCGGATGAGGATCAGCCGCCCGCCGTAATCTCTTTCTGCCAGGGACGGCCGCGTTCCACCGTCTCCCGCATGACATGCTGCGTGAGCTGCCGATCAAAGAGATGGCAGCCCCTCAAACTGCCGACCCCCAGGACACGATAGATGCGCTGTGCAGCTGCATCAGCAAAAACAATGCGGCTATGCGCGTCTGTCAGCAGGACGCCATCGCTCGCCGTGATGGGACGGAACTGCTCCGGGTCAAGCGAGCGTCTGGCATACTGGAGTACCATGACGGCTGCTTCCAGGAGATGCAGATAACCGTCAATCGAAAGCTTATCGGCATCCACTTCGAAATTCAGCACACCGATGACTTTGTCGCCATCGTGGATGCGAACGTGTACATGTCGATCATGGAGCCATAATTCCATTCTCGTTTGCCCCGCCCCGGACGCCCCGTGCGAAAGGTATCCTCCACAATGGGTTCTTCGATGCTGCGGACAATCCTGCCCACTGCTTCCGGTTTGCCCGGCATATAGATGGTATGCGGACGTTCCTGGGCAATGAGCAGAAACGCGTCCTGCTGCCTGGCGCGCACATAGACCTTGAGTTCTCCATGCGCAAGATCGGCCACAAACGGGAAAACCACCGACATGCGCATCAATAGGCTGATCTGCATGACGGAAAGCGTCGTCTCTTTCCGACACAACGAAGCAATATCTTCCATTTTACACGCCCCTTCCTCCACATACACATTTGTCCTATAGTATAGCAGAAAACGTTTAATTTTGTAACAATAAAATGGTATTTTTGTAAAAAAACAGGTTACCGTAGCAAATTCCTCTTGCCATCAGCAACCTTATGCATGACATATTGTATTTATTTCTCTTCGAGTCCCAGTCCCGGAACGGCATTGAGATACAAATCGCTGAACTCACCGTGCTGAGCCTGGTAATAACCGCGGCAGGCAATCATCGCTGCATTATCCGTGCAAAGGATACGGCTCGGGTAATGGAAAGCTACACCGGATTCTGCTGCCTGTTCACGCAATCTGGCTTCGAGGCCGCTATTGGCCGCCACACCACCGGCCAGCACGAGCGTATCGCGTCCCGCTTCCTTCACTGCGGCAAATGCCTTGCTGACAAGGACCTCAACGACCGAATGCTGGAAGGAAGCGGCAATATCCGCTTTGCGCAGTTCATGCCCCTTCATCTTCTCACTGTTGATGTAATTGAGTACGGCCGACTTCAGTCCGCTGAAGCTGAATTCATAATTGCCCTTCTCCTCGAGAGCCGCGGGAAATCGATGGCCAGAGGATCCCCTTCTTTGGCAAGTGCATCAATGCGCGGACCGCCAGGATACGGCAGCCCCATGACGCGGGCAATCTTGTCAAAAGCTTCCCCCGCTGCATCGTCGCGCGTCTGCCCCATCAGATGGAAGCGGTGGTAATCCCGGACATCGACGAGTGCCGTATGGCCGCCCGAAACGACAAGTGCCATGAACGGCGGCTCAAGCTCTGGCGAAGACAGGAAGTTCGCGAAGATATGGCCTTCCAGGTGATTGACGCCAATGAGCGGCTTATCGAGTGCAAAGGCCAGGGATTTCGCTGCCGATACGCCGACGAGCAACGCACCGACGAGCCCTGGACCATACGTCACGGCCACCTGATCGATATCCTGCAGCGTCACCCCTGCCTGCCGGATGGCTTCATCGATGACCGGCATGATATTGACGATGTGCTTGCGCGAAGCGATTTCCGGTACCACGCCGCCAAATTTCTGATGAATGGGGATCTGGGTCGAGATGACGTTCGACAAGATGGTCCGTCCGCCGCGCAGCACGGCTGCCGAGGTCTCATCACAGCTCGATTCGATCCCTAAAGTCAGGATTTCCTTTTCCAAAATAAATCTCTCCTCACCGCTGCACTCAAACAGGACAGCGATCACAATTTCGTATTCCACATGATGATGGCATCCTCGCCATTATCATGATAATAACCGCGCCGGATGCCGGCTTCCTGGAACCCGTAGCGGGCATAGAGCGCGCGGGCCGGTACATTCGAGGGGCGCACTTCCAGGGTCATGGCCGTGACACCACGCGCTTGACAGCCGGATGGCCGCAGCCATGAGCTGCGTGCCGGCTCCGCGGCCCCGGTACTCGGGCAGGATGGCCACATTCGTGATTTGGGCTTCCTCAAAAGAGATCCAGCAGCCGGCATAACCGATGACCTTGTCGCCATCCAGAGCCAGCGTATAACTCGTATTCTCATTGGCCGCTTCACGCCAGAACGATTCCCGTGACCACGGGATGGCAAAACAGGCTTTTTCCACGAGTTCCACGGCATCGGCATCATCCGGCACCATCTCACGGAATTTCAAAGCAAGAGCCGCACTCATTTCGCCGCCTCCGGATGACGTTTCTCCCAGAGGACTTCCGCCTCGCTGCGGCGGATATACATGGGTTCCATATCCATGATGTTGTCGCGGCGGCCAGCGGCCAGTTCCTGCAATCCCAGTGCGGCGACACAGGCAGCACGCGGCATGACGAGATACGGAGGAGCCACCGTCACATTCTGAGGCACTTCCATGCGTCCGCGGATGCGGCGTGCTGCCACATCACCGAGCAACACAGTCGGTCGTCCCGTTTCCCCGCAGGCAGGCAAGATTTCCTTTATGGGCAGCACCGTCACTTCCTGTTTGACAACCAGCTCGCCCTGTTCCCATTCGTAACTTTCGACATAGGCATTGCCTTTCTGGGCATCGAGCAAACTGACGATGCGTACCCCTGGTACTGGATAATGATACGCGAGGCTTTCAGGGTCGAAACGCCAACAATCGGCAGCCTGAGTGCATACGCCATCGCTTTCGCCGCAGCCAAGCCGATGCGCAGCCCCGTAAACGAGCCCGGGCCGATGCTCACGGCCAGCCCCTCGAGCTCTTCTTTCTTCACTGAGGCCATCTTGAGTACCTGCTCGATATGGGGCATCAAGGTCTCCGAATGCGTCAGCCGTGCCTGCATCGTAAGCTCTGCCGACAATTTATCGGCGGAAGCGACCGCTACACTCGACACCTGCGTTGCCGTATCAATGGCTAAGATAGACAAAAGACTCCAACTCCTTTATGAACTCCTGATTGCGCTCCCCTACACTCGCAACGTGAACCGCCGCTGCGTGCTTTCCGTTCCCGTACGCTCAATATGCACTTCGACGTAGTCTCCGGCATGCACTGCGGGAACTTGTCCGGCCACTCAATGACCACAATGCCCTCAGGATCCTCTGTATATTCGTAGAAACCGATGTCCTCCAGCTCCTCTTCCGTCTCCAGGCGATAGAGATCGAAATGATAGATGGGACAGATCCCTTCATATACGTTCATGAGATTGAACGTCGGGCTCGTCACTTCGCCCTCGACCCCCAGCGTATGCGCAAGGCTCTGGACAAAGAGTGTCTTGCCGGCGCCAAGTCGCCTTCCAGTCCCAGCACGGTCCCCTCCCTGATTTTCTGTCCGACCAGCTCAGCCAAATGGGCAGTCTCCTCGGGAGAATTCGTTGTACAGGTAAACATGTCGCTTATTATCTCTCCTATTATCATAAAAAACGAAACACTTCAAGAAAAAATCACTTAAATTCAATTAAACATTATATCACGACACAAGAAAGTAGCCTAGTCTTATTTCCATCAGCTAAATTGGATAATCATTATCCATTAATAATTTATTTGATATAATGTGTATAAGGCTGTTTTAAGGAGAAAATAGGAGCATAATCCATATAATCTCATGAAACAAGCGTATATCGGCATTTCTATTTTCTCCGCTATGCCGTATAATCAAAGCATAGCAAGTGAGCAACACCAGATAAACAAAAAAGAATCTGGTACCCATCAACTAGTAATCATGTGTATATCTATATTTTAGGAGGTTTTTGAATATGAAAAAGTTTGTTTGCACTGTCTGCGGTTATGTTTATGAAGGCGAAGCAGCTCCGGCTGAATGCCCGATCTGCCATGCACCGGCTTCCAAGTTCGTTGAGCAGAGCGGCGATTTGACGTTTGCAGATGAGCATCGCGTCGGCGTTGCCAAAGATGTGGATCCGCGCATCCTCGAAGGCCTCCGTCAGAACTTCACGGGCGAATGCTCCGAAGTCGGCATGTACCTCGCTATGAGCCGTCAGGCAGATCGCGAAGGCTATCCGGAGATTGCAGAAGCTTACAAGCGTTATGCATTCGAAGAAGCTGAGCATGCTGCCAAGTTCGCAGAACTCCTCGGCGAAGTCCTCACGGACAGCACGAAGAAGAACCTCACGATGCGTATCGATGCAGAGCATGGTGCTTGCTCCGGCAAGAAAGAACTCGCAACGCTCGCTAAGCAGCTCGGTCTCGATGCTGTTCATGACACGGTTCATGAGATGGCCAAGGACGAGGCTCGCCATGGCCGCGGCTTCAAAGGCCTGTTCGACCGTTACTTCGGCAAATAATCCCGGAACCTCAAGATACCAACCATCCAAAAACATACACATATCCCGGAAGAGGACGTCAGCAACTGGCGTCCTCTTTTTTCACCCCAAGCATCAGTCGTACAAAAATTCTTTTTTATGTATATAATGTATACTTCAAAAAACGGCCTGTCCCTATTGAAAAAACAGCTAAAAAGTTTTATACTGACGTTGTCTTCAGGAATTGCAACGGAGCAAACCACAGCGGTTTGCTCCGTTTCGCCTATGACGAGAAGATTTTTCCAGATTCATCTACAGGAAGGGTTGTGTTATGAGAAGCTTTATCCTCAACGAAAACGAAATGAACGAACTGTCCAAGAAGCAATCGACACCATTCATGGTGCTGTCCCTCGACAAAGTCGAGGAAAATTATCGCTTCCTCGCCAAACATCTGCCGCGGGCCAAGACCTGCTACGCCGTCAAGGCCAATCCGCATGACGGCATCCTCAACGCCTGGCTGCCCTCGGCTCGCACTTCGATGTGGCCTCGGCCGGCGAGATGGAGATGCTCGCGGCCGTTGGTGTCACAGGTGACCGCATGATCTACGCGAATCCTGTGCGCGACCGCTGCGGTCTCGAGACGGCCGCCCACCTGGGCATCCGCCGCTTCACATTTGACGATGCCAGCGAGATCCCAAAACTTGCAAAGTTCGTTCCCGGCGCCGATGTACTCGTACGCATCCAAGTCCATAACAAAAAAGCACTCGTGGACCTCAATACAAAATTTGGCGCCCCGGTTACCGCTGCCCTGCCGCTGCTCCAAGCAGCAGAAGAATCAGGCTGCATGCCGCAGGCATATGCTTCCATGTCGCAGCCAGTCTCTTTCAACGGCGGCTTACGAAGAAGCCCTGCTCCTTGCCCGCCGGCTTTTCGATGAGGCAGAAGCCCTCCATATGCATCTCACCGACCTCGACATCGGCGGCGGCTTCCCGATTCCCGATGCCGACGGCCTCGCCGTAAACCTCGCCAATATGATGGAAGCCATCAACCATCAGCTTGAGCGACTGTTCCCGGATACTCAGGTCTGGACCGAGCCAGGCCGTTATCTCTGCGGTACGGCCATGAATCTCGTCGCTTCGGTCATCGGCACGAAAATGCGCGGCCAGACCCCCTGGTACATCCTCGATGAAGGCATCTACGGCGTCTTTTCCGGCATCCTCTTCGACCACTGGACGTATCCCCTGCACTGCTTCGGCGGTAAAGGGAAAACAGTCCCCTCCATCTTTGCGGGACCGAGCTGCGATGGCATCGACGTACTCTACCGTGATTTTCCCGCCCCCAAACTTGCCATCGGCGACAAAGTACTCATAACCGATATGGGCGCCTATACGACGGTATCAGCCACACACTTCAACGGCTTTGCACTTGCCCCTGTCCTCGTCTACGAAGAACAGGAAGCACTCATCGGACACCAGCAGGAGAACGATGAGGAAAAAGAAGCCAGTATGTAAAACCAGCCAATATCATACATGATAAAAAGCCCGGCGTACTATGCATACGCCGAGCTTTTTGATTCTCTTCGGCAATACGGCCGACGAATTCGCAGCGGCCCTTGGCTCACTCTTCATCTTCTTCCCGCTGCATAAACGTCGTGCCGCCAGGGAACCAGTCGGCGACCTGATAGACTTCGCGGACGATGCCCTGATAGACGGCCAGGACGTAGTCGGCCTGCCGCGCGCTCCACATCGACGCGCCAGAAGCCGCGTGTCATCTCGTAGAGTTCCAGTGGCGACAGCGCATCACTGTAGGTATTACTGATCCGGATCAGATATAGACGTACACATACGACGCCAACGCCTTGATTGTCCTCGGTGAAAATCTTGTCAACATGTGATCTCTCCTATTTGATATACTGCCAGCTTGACCAGATTCCCATCGGGATCTCTGAGATAGATGCTCCTGCATTCATTCCGTCAGCCGGTAGCTGTCATTGATCCACTTCATGATGGTCGCATCGGTCTGCGTGTCATCCAGCACGACGGAAATCCATGTCCGGTGGTTCATGTGATAAGCCGGATAGACGCCAGGCAGCTGTCGAATGGCTTCTCCCTGCTCGGGCTGTATCTTCAGGTTGATGACGTCAGCGAGAGCAGGATTGCCGTCCTTGCCGAGGACGGCGCGCTTCACGCGCATGATCAGGCAAACCATTTCCGATTGGATGCGTGGCGGAATACACCGTATGCCTGATAACGCGTCTCTTTCTCCCAAGGGAAATCCGGCTCAACCTGAAAACGCTCGAGGATGCACTGTGTCAAGCGGTTGGCCTGGTCGGACGCGAACAATACCTCCTGACAGCAGGCCGCTGCAATCTCTTCCAGAAGCTGCTCATAGGCCACGCGAACCGTATTGACGTACGCACCCGTGGCAGTCTTCTGTCTCAGCTGATAGTAATCATCATGGGAGATCGTATCAATCACGCGTCCCGCAATCTTCCCTTTTTCCGTCACCGACAGGATCGCCTTGAAATCTCCATCCAGGAAGTTTCGCTCGAGTACGTAACCCTCCCCGACTTGGCGAAAGCCAAAGGCGAGCATTTTTCCCAGTACCCACCGCTTCCGCGCAAAAACATGTTCTTCGATTACTTCCATGACGGCTCCCCCTCTGACAAACCCCTGTAACAAAAATCCTGTGACAAAAGAATTCGCTGCACTGTCACAAAATCCTGCTTGATATTCCTGACAGGCAGGGCATCATTTTGCTTGTCACGTTCTTTGTCATTATCGTATCGTCAACTACCGCCACTTGAAGAAGTGGCGGCTTATAAGTCGGAGAAAGATGGATGTTCATGGCTCCGATGCGGTCATCATTGGACTTATAGCCACACTGGCAATGGTACAGGTGCGTACGAGTGCCTTAGGAGAGCAGAAGCATCTCTTATGATGCCCTGACGGCACATGTCTCCATTGTCTTTGCAAGGTAGATGATGCTGTCCCTCGAACAGCGCCGGAATGTTGACAAACGAAGCATTGGTGAGCTGTTCCTTCTAGCTTATGATGAGTTGCAGGATTTGTGTTATATCGATGCGTTGCATCTGATCTTGAAAATGCTCGTCGAGGTGATTAAGGAAAGAATGATTTTCATGGAAAAGGAGCTGGATAAAATGCTCGATTCATTCTTGGAAAATCTACAATCCTATGGCACAAGTGTTTGAAACAGTGTACATGAGGTTGGCATTTTAGAAGTCATATCCCTAGGCCGTGCATGGCTGCAGGCTTATTTTGGATTGTGCGAAGTTTGAGTAATAAATATAAACGTCGGAATGCATTTGAAATTTAATA
>ENA-OQBJ01000811-OQBJ01000811.1-human-gut-metagenome-genome-assembly--contig:-NODE-811-length-14898-cov-8.620066_pt1 | contig 14898 bp, 15 predicted proteins | sample MGYA00242743_ERZ504545 | MGnify/ENA primary metagenome ERZ504545 (study PRJEB26092, sample SAMD00036252) | human gut metagenome | host: Homo sapiens | study: EMG produced TPA metagenomics assembly of...
CCCATTCCGAACAGAGAAGTTAAGCTCACTTGCGCCGATGGTACTGCAATGCAATGCGGGAGAGTAGGTAGCCGCCTCCTTTTATCAAGAGCCTCAGATTTCGAAAGATTTCTGAGGCTTTTTTGTTCAATAACACTGGCTATTTAGTATAATAACCCTTGCTATATAATATAATAACCCCTCGCTATTTACCATAATAGCGAGGGGCATTTCTGCGATATTCTGAGTGTTTTGTCTACTGCTTGGTGAATTTCAGTTTTTTAGGAATCTTCACCCATTTCCGGTTTCGGGCAATTTTCAGGTTACTTCCTTCTTTCTGCTGCAACTCGTAACTACCATCGGGCAAGGCTATGAGGTCGGCAGTAAGATCTTCGCTCCCGTAATCATTGATAATGGATAGATGAGCGGTCTTTCCTTCTATGTCAGCATCTGTAATCAGCCATTTGCGACTATCACGTCTGTCACCGAAATATCCAGGCATTTCACCGAACAGTTCCTGTCCTGGAACCTTGAGTTCTTATGGTAGAAGTCTATATTCATATAGACATCATACTCTTTGTTTGTAATCTTCCCCTTGAATAGGTGCTGTCTGTTTGTGCCATACTAGATATACTAATTAGGCATAATAATGTTGCTAAAATCTTTCTTTTCATCTCATTTTTCAATTAACTGCGACAAAGTTATTCATTTAAATCAAGAAAACTGCATTTTTTTTAGGATTTTAATAAGATTAATTCGTTTTTTTGCAAATATTTATCTATCTTTGCGGTGTTTATTGATAATTATATATGGAAAAGAAAAGATTATTTCCAGATTACATATTTGAGTCTAGTTGGGAAGTGTGTAATAAAGTTGGTGGTATCTACACCGTTCTTTCAACACGAGCTAAGACTCTTACGGAAAGGTTAAAGGATCAACTAATCTTCATTGGTCCTGATTGCTGGGGAGACAAGGTGAATCCTTATTTCTCTCAAGATGATACGCTTTATGCAGCGTGGAAAACAGAAGCTCTGAAAGAGGGTTTAAAGGTTAAAGTAGGTAGATGGAATATACCGGGAGAGCCAGTAGCTGTTTTGGTAGATTTCAATCCTTACTATGCTGTTAAAGACCAGATCTATGGACAACTATGGCAGGACTATCAGGTTGATAGTCTTCATGCTTATGGTGACTATGACGAAGCATCGATGTTCTCTTATGCTGCCGCTCTGGTAGTAGAGAGTTTCTACAAACATGTTGTTGGAAAAGGCAAGAAAGTTATCTATCATGGAAATGAATGGATGACAGGACTTGGTGTGCTCTATGTGAACAAGCATCTTCCTGAGGTGGCTACTGTGTTCACCACGCATGCTACAAGTATCGGTCGTAGTATTGCCGGTAATAATAAGCCTCTTTATGATTATCTTTTTGCCTATAATGGTGATCAGATGGCGCAGGAACTCAATATGCAAAGCAAGCATTCTATAGAAAAGCAGACTGCTAAGTATGTTGATTGTTTCACAACAGTGAGTGATATTACTGCCAACGAGTGCAAGGAATTGCTCGATAAACCGGTAGATTTCGTTTTGCCTAATGGATTTGACAATAGTTTTGTACCTAAAGCAAGTACCTTTACAAAGAAACGTAAGGAGGCAAGAAAGCGTTTGCTCGATGTAGCCAATGCTTTGATGGGTACAGATTTGGATGATGATACGCTCATCGTTTCTACCAGCGGACGCTACGAGTTCCGCAACAAGGGTATCGATGTTTATATTGAGGCTATGAACCGCTTGCTTCGTGACAACAATTTGAAGAAGAATGTATTGGCATTCATTGACGTACCTGGTTGGGTAGGAGATCCACGTCAGGATCTGTTGGAGCGTCTGAATAGCGGTAAGAAGTTTGACACGCCATTGGAGGTTCCGGAGATTACCCATTGGTTGCATAATATGAGTCATGATAATGTATTGGGTATGCTGAAGTACTTCAACATGCATAATAATAAGGAAGACAAGGTGAAACTGATATTCTTACCTTGCTACTTGACAGGCGATGATGGCATTATCAACAAGAGCTATTATGATGTAGTGTTGGGTAATGACCTCTGTATCTATCCTTCTTATTATGAGCCATGGGGATATACTCCATTGGAGGCTGTTGCGTTCAAGGTGCCTTGTATCACCACCGATTTGGCTGGCTTCGGTCTTTGGGCTAACTCAGAGAAGGGAAGTTACAGTGAGATAGAGGATGGTGTGAAGGTTATCAAGCGTACCGACTATAATTATTCTGAGGTAGCTGATGCTATCAAGGATACCGTAGCTAAGTACTCGGGATTCACCAAGACACAGGTGAACAAGTGTCGTAAAAATGCTGAGATTCTTTCAGAAAAAGCATTGTGGAAACACTTTATCGAGTATTACTATGATGCTTATGACTTTGCCTTGCGCAAGGCTGAAGTTCGTATGAAGAAATAATAATCTCTCTCTCTTGATGCGTAAGCCATAAAACAAATATTTGGATTCTGCAAGAATCGCTATGTTTGCAAGATAGAAAATATACATCTTAAAAATAAAACACAATGAAAATTAAGGCAGACTATGCTAATGCTCCTCAATGGAAGGAGACAACCATTAAATCAAGCCTTCCTAAGGAGTTAAAGTGCTTGGATGAGATTGCTCACAATATGTGGTGGGCATGGAATTATGAAGGTCGTGACTTGTTCAAGAGCCTCGATGCTGATTTGTACGAGAAGTGCAATGCTAACCCTGTATTGCTCTTGGAGCGTTTGAGCTACGACCGCAAGGAGGCTATTGTTAAGGACAAGGAGACAATGGCTAAGGTTAAGAACGTCTATAAGATATTCCGCGAGTACATGGATGTGAAACCTAATGCTAAGCGCCCATCTGTAGCTTACTTCTGCATGGAGTATGGTATTAACCAGGTGGTTAAAATCTACTCTGGTGGTCTTGGTATGCTTGCTGGTGACTACTTGAAGGAGGCTTCTGACAGCAACGTGGATATGTGTGCTGTTGGTTTCCTCTACAGATATGGTTATTTCAAGCAGTCTTTGAGTATGGATGGTCAGCAGATTGCTAACTATGATGCTCAGAACTTCAACTCTCTCCCTATCGAGCGAGTATATGATGAGAATGATAACCCATTGGTAGTTGATGTACCTTACACAAACTATCAGGTACATGCATACGTATGGCAGATGAATGTAGGTCGTATCAAGTTGTATCTCCTGGATACAGATAATGATATGAACTCAGAGTTCGACCGTCCTATCACTCACTCTCTCTACGGTGGTGACTGGGAGAACCGTTTGAAGCAGGAGATTCTGCTCGGTATCGGTGGTATGCTCGCATTGAAGAAGATGGGTATCAAGAAGGATATCTATCACTGCAACGAGGGTCATGCTGCTCTCTGCAACTTGCAGCGTCTCTGCGACTATATCGAGGAGGATGGCTTGAACTTCAACCAGGCTCTCGAGTTGGTTCGCGCTTCTTCTCTCTATACTGTTCACACTCCTGTGCCAGCTGGTCATGACTACTTCGACGAGGCTCTCTTCGGCAAGTACATGGGTGGCTATCCACAGCGTCTTGGTATCTCTTGGGATGAGTTCATCGGTATGGGTCGTGAAAATGCAGATGATCACAACGAGCGTTTCTGCCTCTCTACATTCGCATGCAACACTTGCCAGGAGGTTAACGGTGTAAGTAAGCTTCACGGTTGGGTAAGCCAGCAAATGTTCGCTAATATCTGGAAGGGTTACTTCCCAGAGGAAAACCACGTAGGTTATGTAACCAATGGTGTTCACTTCCCAACTTGGACAGCAACAGAGTGGCGTAAGCTCTACGATACATATTTCGACAAGAACTTCATGAACGACCAGAGCAACGAGGAAATCTGGCATGCCATCTACAATGTTTCAGATGCAGAAATCTGGAATACCCGTATGGCATTGAAGAAGAAGCTCGTAGCTTATATCCGTGAGAAGTTCACCCAGACATGGTTGAAGAACCAGGGTGATCCTGCTCGTGTAGTATCTTTGCTCGAGCGTATCAACCCTAACGCTTTGATGATAGGTTTCTGCCGTCGTTTCGCTACATACAAGCGTGCTCACCTGCTCTTCACCGACTTGGATCGCTTGTCTAAGATCGTTAACGATCCTGAGCACCCAGTATTGTTCTTCTTCTCTGGTAAGGCTCACCCAGCTGATGGCGCTGGTCAGGGCTTGATCAAGAAGATTTTCGAGATCAGTCAGCGTCCTGAGTTCCTCGGCAAGATTATCTTCCTCGAGGACTACGATATGACTTTGGCTCGCCGTCTGGTTTCAGGTGTTGATATCTGGATGAATACTCCTACACGTCCATTGGAGGCTTCTGGTACATCTGGCGAGAAGGCTGAGATGAATGGTGTTGTCAACCTCTCTGTACTTGATGGTTGGTGGGTAGAAGGTTACCGCGAGGGTGCTGGTTGGGCTCTTCCTGAGAAGCGTACATACCAGAACCAGGGTTACCAGGATCAGCTTGATGCTGCTACTATCTACAACCTCTTGGAGAACGACATCATCCCTATGTATTACAACAAGAATAAGGAAGGCTTCAGCAAGGAGTGGATCCAGGTAGTAAAGAACTCTATTGCTACTATTGCTCCTCACTATACAATGAAGCGCCAGTTGGATGACTACTATGATAAGTTCTACAATAAGGAGGCTGCCCGCTTCAAGAAGTTGAGCGCTAACGACAATGCACTTGCTAAGGAGATTGCACTCTGGAAGGAGAGCGTTGCAGAGCGTTGGATGGTATCCACGTTGTATCTAAGGACGACTGCATGCTGATGGCTGCTGAGACTGGTCAGAAGATCAAGGTTCAGTATGTTATCGATGAGCAGGGCTTGAACGATGCTGTTGGCTTGGAGCTTGTTGTATTGAAGGAGCAGCCAGAGGATGGCAAGCAGATTTATGCTGTTTATCCATTCAAGATGGTTGGTCACGAGGGTAACAACTTTACATTCGAGGCTGAGATTGAGCCAATCAATGCTGGTTCATTCAAGACAGGCGTACGTATGTATCCTAAGAATGATAAGTTGCCACATCGTCAGGACTTCTGCTACGTGAAGTGGTTGAACTAATATAATAGCGACATTGTCACATTATAAATATATGAATCCTGTATCTCTTTTTGGGATACAGGATTTTTTTTTGTTTGAAATCGAACAATGAACAGTGTTATTGTAGTTGTGGAAAGTGAATTGTGAAAAGTGAATTGTGAATTGTGAAAAGTGAATGTAGATTAGAAACATGGGAAGAATGGAATCATAAAAAGGAGTCTTCCTTTTAAAAAAGAAAGACTCCTTGTAAACTTGTATGATGATATTTCCTTATACCAGATACTGGGAAGAGATACTCTCGTTATCCTCTACACGGCGAATGGTTTCTGCAAACATATCTGCAATAGAAATCTGCTTAACCTTTGCGCAACGCTTGGTGTAAGGGATGGAATCAGTGAATACTATCTCCTCAAGAGCTGAATCCTGAACACGCTCAGATGCAGGACCACTCATCACGCAGTGAGATGCACATGCACGAACAGTCTTTGCACCAGCCTGCTTCATGATGTCGGCAGCCTTCGTGATAGTACCGGCTGTATCGACCATATCATCAATGATGACAACATTCTTGTCTTTTACATCACCGATAATCTGCATGCTTGCTACTACATTGGCGCGAGCACGAGTCTTGTTGCAGAGCACGAGAGGGCAGCCGAAGTACTTAGCATAAGTGTTGGCACGCTTAGAACCACCAACGTCTGGAGAAGCAATGACCATATCCTTGAGGCGTAAGCTCTGCAGGTATGGCAAAATAACGCCAGATGCATAGAGGTGATCTACAGGAACATCAAAGAAGCCCTGAATCTGGTCGGCATGGAGATCCATGGTGATGAGACGGTCGATACCGGCAACGCTGAGCAAGTCGGCTACCAGTTTAGCGCCGATGCTGACACGTGGTTTGTCTTTGCGATCCTGACGGGCCCATCCGAAGTAAGGAACAACAGCAATAATATTGCGGGCAGAAGCACGCTTTGCTGCGTCAATCATCAGGAGCAACTCCATCAAGTTGTCTGAATTAGGGAATGTGCTCTGTACGAGGAAAACATCGCGTCCGCGGATAGACTCCTCGAAAGATACGCCAAATTCACCATCAGAGAACTTGGTTACAACCAAATTACCCAGTGGGCAACCTAAACTAGCGCAGATTTTTTCTGCAAGGTATCTCGAGTTAGTACCAGAGAATACCAAAAAAGAGTTTTTGTCACTCATTTCTATTAGTGTTTATGTGTATTAATAGTTATTTTTATCTATTTTCATGTAGGGGGATGAATATTTTTTCGGGAACCTCAGTATTAGCTGATAGCCTTTCTCAATTTCTCGAAGTGAAGAATCAGCTCTTTGAAATCGCGCTCGTTGTGAATATCGAAACGGTTCCAGAGATCTCCACAGATTACTACTCCTCCAAATCCGAGTTCCTTGGCAATCTTGAGATTTTCCAGACTCATGCCTCCCAAGGCGTATACCTTCTTGTCTATGAGTCCTGCCTTGGCTGCATTCTCAAGCTGCAGCAGATTGAAGGAAGACTTTTCATCTTTAAACTCAATACAGTCGAAGATGTTTTTCAGAAACACATAGTTTGATTTCTTCTTCATCTCTTTCAGCATCGAGAGATCTGTGCAGGTGCGACTGAACTTGCCTTTGTATCCATCCGGTACCGGTGCTAGCGGATCGTCTATATGGATTCCTGCTAAATCATACTCCTGTTTGAGGTAATAATGATCATGAACAGTAATCTTGCGAAGATAGTCTTCAGGCAGTAACGTGAGCAGTCGCTCAGCATACATTGGTGACGAACCTGGCTTGAAAAGATGCAGGTTGTCCATGCCCTCGTCGAACAGCGAGGATAGTATTTTATCTTCTTCCACAAAGAATGTGGACTTGGTCATTATTGCTAATTTCATCGTCAAAATGATTTTTATGATGCAAAAGTATTAAAAAAAAACGCAAACTAGCAATTATATTCAGGATAAAAAGCTATCTTTGCACCATAAAATTAATATTTATCAAGTTATGCAAGTAAATTTAGCGAATTTTAATGAGATTCATCGACCAATTTACGTTTTAGAGGAAGAACGTTTGCGACACAATCTGTCGTTCATCAGAAGTGTGGCTGAGCGTGCGATATGGAAATTATTCTAGCTTTTAAGGCTTATGCTCTTTGGAAGACATTTCCGATTTTCAGAGAGTATATTTCTTCGACCACGGCCAGCTCTCTTAGCGAGGCAAAGCTGGCGTATCATGAATTTGGCAGTAAGGCGCATACTTTTTCGCCGGCTTATACCGATTATGAGATTGATGAGATAGCTCAATGCTCAAGTCATCTTACTTTCAACTCGCTTACGCAATATGAGCGATATCATGAACGGGCTCGTAGGGCAAATTCTGACATCAGACTGGGATTGAGAGTAAATCCGGAATATTCTGAAGTCGGAACATTGCTGTATAATCCGTGTGCACCTGGAACCCGATTCGGTGTATCGGCAGATAAATTGCCTCAAACTTTGCCTTCAGATATAGAAGGATTCCATTGTCATTGTCACTGCGAGAGTGGGGCGGATGTCTTTGAACGTACGTTAGCTCATATCGAAGAGAAATTCTCTCCTTGGTTTCCGCAGCTGAAATGGATCAATTTCGGTGGAGGTCATCTGATGACCAGGAAGGATTATGATGTGGAACACCTTATTAATATAATAAAGGGATTTCATCAGCGTTATCCTCATCTTAAAATTATCATGGAACCTGGTAGTGCCTTTGGGTGGCAGACCGGGCCGCTTGTAACTCAAGTAGTAGATGTGGTTGAGGATAAAGGTATCAGGACAGCTATCATAAATGCCAGTTTTACCTGTCATATGCCCGACTGTCTGGAGATGCCGTATATGCCAGCTGTCAGAAATGCAGAAACCCTGGAGGTTGATGATCCGACGAAGGCTCCTGAGGGTGCACATATATATAGAATAGGTGGCAACAGTTGTCTGAGTGGAGATTTTATGGGTTTCTGGAAATTTGACCATGAATTGCAAATAGGCGAGAATGTTATTTTCGAAGATATGCTGCATTACACTACGGTAAAGACAAATACCTTTAATGGAATCACTCATCCATCAATAGGAATCGTACATTTAGATGGAAAATTGGAAACTCTAAGAGATTTCAGCTACGAAGATTATCGCAGTAGGATGGATTAGTATAATTTTCATTTTTCCCGATTTTTCTGCCGGATGAGTTTAAAAATCGGCAAAATAAGGCTTAAAATGTGTGTTTTGCTCACTAAAAAGGGCAAAATGCACATTTTTTTCAAAAAAATCGAAGAAAAGTTTGGTAATTCAGAAAAAAGTAGTACCTTTGCACTCGCATTCAGAGGAATGCTCCTAAGTAATAGGAAAAACTGCGGAAATAGCTCAGTTGGTAGAGCACAACCTTGCCAAGGTTGGGGTCGCGGGTCCGAGTCCCGTTTTCCGCTCATTTTTTTTGGAAACAACATCAAGCTTTATCTTGGTTAGATAATTGATGGCAATATACTTGGAGAGGTGGCGGAATTGGTAGACGCGCTACTTTGAGGGGGTAGTGACAATTGTGTCGTGGGAGTTCGAGTCTCCTCCTCTTCACTGGTATTGTTATCTTACATGCGGAAATAGCTCAGTTGGTAGAGCACAACCTTGCCAAGGTTGGGGTCGCGGGTCCGAGTCCCGTTTTCCGCTCGATTATTTATTTATAATAAACCAAGATAGGTTTAAGTTTAGGGCCCAAGTGGCGGAATTGGTAGACGCGCACGTTTCAGGTGCGTGTGTTTCACAACGTGCAGGTTCGAGTCCTGTCTTGGGCACAATGTTTAAATTAGCTTAGTGTTGGAGAGGTGGCGGAATTGGTAGACGCGCTACTTTGAGGGGGTAGTGACAATTGTGTCGTGGGAGTTCGAGTCTCCTCCTCTTCACATTTATTGTTGTTTTTATAAGCGGAAATAGCTCAGTTGGTAGAGCACAACCTTGCCAAGGTTGGGGTCGCGGGTCCGAGTCCCGTTTTCCGCTCTTTTTTTTTGAACTCGAGAAACATACCCATTTATGAATTTATATTTAAGATATTTTGATCAGGAGACATTAGTTACTAGTGTTGATGATGCTATTGATTTTTTAAAGAGTATTCCTGAGATTGAGATGGATGCGGAGCTAGAGGCAGATGTTCGTGAGTATGCCGCTAGCGATTTGACGTATCCAAAAAGATATAAGGTACGCCCACGTGTTTATTTTATTGTGATAAAGACTACGGCGCAAACTATGCAGGATTTTAAGGATAAGAAAGCATTGCGTACTCCTACTCCTGCAGAGAGAATGGAGAATCCTGTTGTTGCCAGTTTGGCTCAAGAGGCTCCAGGCTGGTATGAAGGATCACTTGATTTCAAGCGTGTTGTGATGGTACCGGCTACAGGAAAGTTTGAGTACCGTGATACTCATTTCGTTGCGGATGTTAAAGCTGAATCAGGTTTGGATTGTTACAATCGCATCGTAGATTATCTGCGCGATTGTGTAGATTCACGCAGCCAGTTCCCATCTGCAAAAGGTAAGAATTTCCATTTCCGCTATCTGGGAATGTGGAAATAAAATATTCAGAAATTTAAAAGATTCGTGTCATGAACAAGGTTATGCTAATTGGTAATGTAGGTAAAGATCCTGACATTCATTATTTCGAAGCAGATCAGGCAGTAGCTCAGGTCTCTCTCGCAACTACAGAGAAAGGATATACTTTGCCTAATGGTACCCAAGTGCCAGACCATACAGATTGGCACAATCTTGTTTTTTATCGTGGGCTTGCAAAGGTAGTAGAGAAGTATGTGCATAAGGGTGACCGCCTTTATGTGGAAGGAAGAATCCGCTACCGCTCCTATGATGACAAGCAGGGTAGAAGACAATATATTACAGAAATCTATGTAGATAATATGGAGATGTTGAGTACTCGCCCTGCTACTAAAGAACAATAATTATTAATTTTTAGCTCAGAAATTGGATATATCCACCATACTGATGCCTTCGGTGATGTGATGCTGATGCAGCCTTCCGCCGGGGTTATTGTAGCTGCTGTACTTGCAGCTATATTGTTAGGCATGTCTGCTTTTGCCAGTGGTTCCGAAATTGCTTTTTTCAGTTTATCACCAACTGATGTTGCGGAACTTGAGGATGAAAAGACTGATGCCGATAAGAAAATACAGATGTTGCGTGATGATTCTGAACGTACGTTGGCTACCATTTTGATAACCAATAATTTTGTGAATGTCACAATCATCATGCTCCTTAATTATGTATTCGCAGGAATCGTAGAGTTTGGTCCTAAAGCTTATTGGCTTCAGTTCCTGATTATTACGGTTATTCTTACTTTCTTGCTTTTGCTTTTTGGTGAGATTATGCCGAAAGTGTATGCCCGCCAGGATCCTCTGAAGTTCTGTCGCCGGTGCGTAGGGGGAATTCTGTTTGCCAGAAAGTTGTTTTGGCCTTTAGAAACGATCTTGCTGAAAAGTGGAATTCTTGCAGAAAAGATTATACAGAAGGAAAATCATGTGCTGAGTGTTGATGACTTGGAACAAGCTCTGGAACTGACAGATAAGAATGATATCAAGGACGAGCAGAGCATGCTGAAGGGTATCATCCGCTTTGGCGATGAAACAGCCAAGGAGGTGATGACCAGCCGACAGAATATTGTTGACCTGGATATCCGTAGTTCTTATCCAGAAGTATTAAAGTGCATTGAAGAGAATAATTACAGTCGTATTCCTGTTTATCAGGATAATACAGATAATATTCGTGGCGTACTGTATATCAAGGACTTATTGCCTCATCTTACGAAGGCTTCCAACTTCCGTTGGCAGAGCCTGATTCGTCCTCCTTACTTTGTTCCTGAAACCAAGAAGATAGATGATCTGCTTCGCGATTTCCAGGACAACAAGGTTCATATCGCCATTGTGGTAGATGAGTTCGGAGGAACATCGGGTATTGTTACTCTCGAAGATATTCTGGAGGAAATTGTAGGTGAAATCAATGATGAATACGATGAGGAGGAGAAGTTCTACTCGAAATTAAATTACAACACCTTTATCTTTGAAGGTAAAACGCTTCTTTCTGATTTCTGCAAAATCCTGAATGTAGATGACGAAGAGTTCGAGGAGGTTGAGGGTGATGCTGATTCTCTGGCTGGTCTGCTCTTGGAAATCAAAGGCGATTTCCCAAGTATGCACGAGAAGATAGATTATAAGAACTATACTTTCGAGGTTATGCAGATAGAGGAGCGTCGCATCAGCAAGATTAAGGTGACGGTACATCCTTTGAAAGATAACGTGGAGGATTCTTCTAAGTAATCATCAGTATTCATCAATATCAGAATATAAAAAATATGGCAGTTGTCAATATACGAGAAGTTTATCCGGGAGTGAGTCTTGGTTTATGGCAGATGGATGAAACTGTAGAACAGTTGTTCGAGCAGTATCCTCATCTGCAGGCTTACCGCTCTCAGTTGGAAGAGAAATATAAGAACGATGGCAGGAAACTGGAGTTTCTTGCCATTCGTGCATTAATGTATGAGATGCTCAAGACGAATGGGGCTTCCAAGGGCTTGCTTTCTCATGCAGGTGACATTACCCACAACGAGGCTGGCAAGCCATTGTTCCGTGGTTATCATATCAGCGTTTCGCATACCAAGGGTTATGCTGCGCTTATCCTTTCCAAAAATCAGGAAGTGGCGGTGGATATCGAATACTTCAGTGATAGGGTAGAGCGCATCGCATCCAAATTCCTGCGCAAGGATGAGAAGGCGGAAGATCTGGATGCCAAACTGGTGCATTGGTGTGCCAAGGAAACGGTCTTCAAGTTATTCTCTGAAGAAAAACTGATGTTTGAGGATATGCGGGTGAAGCCGTTTGATACGATGGCAGATTGGTCGTGTGATGTGGAGAATCTCAAGAGCAGAAAGATGGCGCATGTAGATTTCGAGTTAACCATGGAATTTGTATTGACTTATGCTGCGCTGTAATATCCTGTCCATCTTCCTGGCATTCAGTCTGTTGGCTGGAGCACAGGATTGGAAAGTAGTGAGAGAGAATCCTCAGAAAGCTTTTCCGAAAACCGTGGCTGCGGGCAACTATAGTGGCATTGCTCATCTGCATGATGATATCTATGCGGTGGTAAGCGACAAGTCGGATAGTGCCCTGTACTTCAACTTCCGGATTCAGGTGAATCCCAAGACCGGCGAATTGGAACAGGTTGAGAACCTTGGGTTTACCGAGAGAACAGATGGAACGCTGAACGACGGAAAGTTTTGGCAGGGGCAGGAGAAAGGCTTTGACCACGAAGCCATCGTGAAGGCTTCTGATTCTACCTTGGTGATAACAAGCGAAGGATATTGCCGTTTAAAGGAGTATCCTGTTCTGCCTACTTCGGCTAATGTTCCCAAGATTAGCTATCAGCAGAACCTTTGGGAGAGCAGATGGCCTTCTTCTGATTTTTATCCCAATTATAATTTTGAGTCTCTGGCTTTTGATTCCGTCCGTCAGTATCTCTGGACGATTCCTGAGAGCACGCTCCGCAAAGACGGACAGCCTGCTACTCCTCAAAACGGATTGGCCAACCAGCTTCGTTTGATGAGGTATGATTGGGGAAAGATAAAGGAAAATCGTAACAAGGAAAATAATGGCAAGGAAGACTGTTGCGAGCAAGAGAGTAGCAAGAAAGCCTCTCGTTACATGACAGCCTATGCCTATCAGATGGATCAACCTTCTACCCATAAGAAAGCAGATATCTATGTGATGGGGGTGAGTGAGCTTTGCGCCTTGCCCGATGGTCAGCTTCTGGTTCTGGAGCGTGAGGCCTTTATCCCGAAGATTAAGATTGGGGCTTTCTGCAAGTGTAAACTCTATCAGATTAATCCTTTGAATTCTGAGGAGTTTGCTTTGAAAGAGAAGTTTTCATCAGATACTCCTTTCTTGAAGAAGAGATTGCTCGCGGAATGGAAAACCGGCTTGTCACTTTCCAAGCGTTCCTTTGCCAATTACGAAGGTATGTGTCTTGGTCCTATGCTGGAAGATGGTTCCCAGGTTGTCATCCTGCTGTCTGATTCGCAGGATCAATATGCTGGAGTATTGAAAGACTGGTTCAAGACGATTGTCATCAGAAAGGAATAAAGATGTTATGTTGTAATCCTCAATCTCGTCCATAACCATCTAGGAATGAGTCGCCAGAGGAAGACGAGGATGTCATATCTCCAGTCTATCACCTTAACTTCCTTTCCGTTTTCGATGGCACTTACGATATGTTTCGCCACATCTTCCGGTTTGAGCTGCAGCGGATAGCTGCTGCCTGCGATAAGGTCGGTCTTTACGAAACCTGGTCGGATATCTGTAATGGCGATAGGGAGATGACGCATCCGTGCCTGCTGCGACAGGCATTCCAGATAATGGTTCTGGAATCGCTTGGTGGCAGAGTAGGCAGGTGCAGCACCAAGACCTTTGGTTCCGGCAATGGAAGTGATGCAGGCAATGCGGGCTTTGGGGTTGCAATGATGATGAGTAGCAAACCAGTTGAATGCCGTATCTACCATTCTTGTGAATCCTAAGCCATTGGTTTCCACAGTCTTCAACTCCTTTTCTATATCCAGCGTATTATTCTGCCAGCCAATGCCGGAACTATGGAAGTAGAGGTCCATGCCTCCCAACTTATCGATGAGTTCGAGAAGTTGGGCAGGAGCATCGGGAGAAGTCACGTCTATTTGCTGGTAGCAGGTAATGCCGCCCTGCGAAATCAGAGCCTGCAATCTTTCAATTCTTCTTCCGGCAATTCCTACCTGCCATCCTTTTGCAGCAAGCAGTTTTGCCACTTCCATTCCGATGCCCGATGTGGCACCCATTACAATTGCTTTCTTTGCCATATAGTCCTATTATATAAGGTGAAATCTTGATAGTTCTATTTATATAAGGTGAAGTTTGGTCTAAATTTATCTAAATATCTAAATCGCTTTTACTCTTCAGCAAGTCTTCCGCCTTCTTCACGCTTCCAGCTTTCAGTATCAGTTGCTTCACTTTCTCGTAATCCGTATATTCCGGATTGCGTTCCATAAAGATGCGGCAGGCGCGGTCGATGAGTTTATGATTGATAAGCTTGGCGTTCACCATCTTGTTGCCTTCCACCCGTCCTTGTCTTATCTGAAGGGAAGTGCTGATCATATCCAGAATCATCTTCTGCGAAGATCCGGCTTTCATACGGGTACTTCCCGTTACGAATTCCGGTCCCGTGATGACCTCTACAGGATAATCTGCAGCCAGGGCGATAGGAGCGTGGGGATTGTTGACGATGCATCCTGTAGGAATACCTGCCTCCTTGCAATGCTGCAAGATGGAAAGCACGAAGGGAGTAGTGCCGCTTGCCGAGAAACCCAGCACGAAATCCTGCTCTGAGATATGCTTGTCGCAGAGCTGGTGCCAGCCATTCTCCAGGTCGTCTTCTCTTGATTCTCTGGTTTGTGTAAGGCAGCCGATGCCTCCGGGGAAGATGGCTTGTATCTGCGAACCGTCGATGCCATAGGTGTTCTGCACTTCGATGGTATCGAGCGTAGCCAGTCTTCCGCCCGTTCCGCAACCGGCATAGAAGAGTCTACCACCCTTCTTCAGCTGCCCTTCGATGGCGGAAATCAGTTGGTTGATGGCAGGCAATGCTTGTTCTATTGCCACAGCCACCTTCTTGTTTTCTGCATTGATATGAGCGGTGAGTTCATCCACGCTCATCTTTTCCAGATGTTCGTAGAGCGAGCTCTGCTCAGTTATTCTCTTTTCTTCTT
>ENA-OQBJ01000812-OQBJ01000812.1-human-gut-metagenome-genome-assembly--contig:-NODE-812-length-14884-cov-1.901538_pt1 | contig 14884 bp, 17 predicted proteins | sample MGYA00242743_ERZ504545 | MGnify/ENA primary metagenome ERZ504545 (study PRJEB26092, sample SAMD00036252) | human gut metagenome | host: Homo sapiens | study: EMG produced TPA metagenomics assembly of...
AGCTGGGTATGGACCGAGGGTTCACGGTTCCGATCCGTCATCAGCTTACTTAAGAAAGATCCCGGGAAACCGGGATTTTTCATTATATAAAAACAACGGGAGACAGATCGGAAAAAACGAGGTGAAAAGAATGGAGTCAAAACGTAAGGTACTGCAGAAGCTGTTCCTTTCCACGCTGTATCTGAGCGCGTTTACGTTCGGAGGCGGGTATGTGATTGTGACGCTGATGAAGAAAAAGTTCGTGGATGAGTACCACTGGATTGAGGAAAATGAGATGCTGGACCTGGTAGCGATTGCACAGTCGTCGCCGGGGCCGATTGCGGTAAACGGAGCGATTGTCGTCGGGTATAAGCTGGCGGGCTGATCGGTGTGCTGGTTTCCATTATTGGAACGATTATTCCGCCGTTTCTGGTTATCTCTGTGATTTCGGTCTGCTACCAGGCGTTTCGGGATAATTTTTTTGTGAGTCAGATGCTGGAAGGGATGCAGGCAGGTGTCGGAGCAGTGATTGCATCTGTGACGTATGAGATGGGGACTGGTGTTGTAAAAGAAAAGGATCCATTTTCCTTGGTGATTCTTGTCTGTGCATTTGCTGCAGCCTGCTTTTTCAAGGTCAACGTGATTTACATTGTACTGGTCTGCGGTGCCATCGGTGCGGTGCGGACGATTCTGGCGAAACGGAGGAATGGGAATGATTTATTTTCAGCTGTTTTTAAGCTTTTTCCAGATCGGCCTGTTCAGCTTCGGCGGAGGCTATGCCGCAATGCCGCTGATCCAGGGACAGGTAGTGCAGGGGTATGGCTGGCTTTCGATGTCGGAGTTTACCGATCTCATCACTCTTTCCCAGATGACACCAGGCCCGATCGCAGTCAATTCGGCCACTTTTGTCGGAAGTAAAATCGCCGGCATTCCAGGTGCACTCGCAGCAACCTTCGGATGCATTCTGCCGTCGTGCATTCTCGTTACGCTGCTGGCAAAGCTCTATCTGAAATATCGCGAAATGGCAATGCTCCAGGGCATCCTTCATTCCCTCCGCCCGGCGGTTGTGGCCATGATTGGTTCGGCAGGAATCTCGATCCTGGTCACGGCGTTCTGGGGCAGCGAAGGCGGAACGGTCATCCGGCTGGCCCAGACGAACTGGAGTCTTGTCGCGATTTTTATCATCTGCCTTGTTCTATTACGGAAAGGCAAAAAGAATCCCATCTTTGTGATGGTACTGGCCGGTGTGCTGAAGGTGATCCTGTCATTACTTGAGAAATTGATTTGACAAAGTCCACAGGAACAGGATCTTATCGAGCTGCTGACGTCCGAAAAGACAAGGCGCGATGTGATCCGGGCGGATGAAATCAAGGTCAAGAAGGAGGACTGGAGAAGACACCAGATGTGCGTGATACGGCAGCACTGCTGTATGGCCCTTACGTACTGGCAGCGCTGACGGAAGAAAAAGATTTCCTGCACCTGCCATTAACGGAAGAAACACTGGATGCGCAGGTGGAAAAGAAAGACGGTCTGCACTTTTCGGTTGATGGCATTTCCTTTGTGCCGCTTTGCAGCATTGACAAGGAGAAATACCAGGTTTATGTGAAGTTCCGGGAAAATTTGAGAAGATGATGGGAAAAACAAAATAAAATCCTGTTGAAGCAATTGGAACTGCGGCGATTTATGTCAAAAAAAAAGCCAGAAAAAAGATAAAAAGGATCTTTCTTTCTAAACATGAATCGTGTATAATAAGCATTACTGTTCGGGGCCTGCCTGGAGAAATCCAGAAGGGCTCCGATTTATGTCATTTATTTTATACAACAAGAAAAGGGGGAAACCATGCAGAAACACAGAAAATTTATTGGGGACAAACGGTTTTACCTGATGGTGCTTGGCGTTGCGATGCCGATTATGATTCAGAACGGTATCACCAACTTTGTCAGCCTTCTCGACAACATCATGGTAGGACAGGTCGGCACCGAGCAGATGTCCGGTGTTGCGATCGTCAATCAGCTTCTTTTTATCTATAACCTCTGTATCTTTGGAGGCGTGTCTGGCGCAGGAATCTTCACTGCGCAGTATTTCGGACAGGGCAACGACGAGGGTGTGCGAAACACCTTCCGCTTCAAGCTCTGGATCGGCGTGATCCTGACGACAGCGGCAATCACTATTTTCCTTGGTGCGCACGAGCCTCTGATTCGTCTCTACCTGACAGGAGATCAGGGAAGCCAGGACATGAATGCGACATTAGCCTATGGCATTTCTTATATGAAGGTCATGCTGGTAGGACTTCCGCCGTTCCTGTTTGTGCAGCTTTATGCCAGCACGCTGCGCGAATGCGGCGAGACAATGCTTCCGATGAAGGCCGGTATTACCGCTGTCTTCGTTAATCTGGTTTTTAACTACATTTTAATCTACGGAAAATTCGGTGCACCGCAGCTCGGCGTTGTCGGCGCGGCAGTCGCAACGGTGCTGTCCCGTTACGTGGAGATGGCGATCGTGCTGATCCGCACGCACGGAAACAAAGAAAAATATCGTTTTACGAAGCATCTGTACCGCACGATCCGTGTTCCGGCGGCTTTGACGAAACAGATCCTCATCAAAGGAACACCGCTGATGCTGAACGAAACGTTCTGGGCAGGCGGCGTTGCGATCCTGATGCAGTGTTACTCCGTGCGTGGACTGAATGTCGTAGCCGCGATGAATATCTCCAACACGATCTCGAACCTGTTCAACGTCGTTTTCATCGCACTCGGCGATTCCGTTGCCATCATCGTCGGACAGCTCCTCGGAGCCGGAAGGATGGAAGAGGCAAAGGATACCGATACGAAGCTGATCACGTTTTCCGTATTACTCTGCATTGTGATCGGCGCGCTGATGGCGCTCGTGGCTCCGCTCTTCCCACGCCTCTACAACACGACGGACGAAGTACGCCACATGGCGGCAATCTTCATCGTGGAAGTGGCCATGTTCATGCCAGTCAATGCATTCCTGCATGCAAGCTACTTTACCCTGCGCTCCGGTGGAAAAACGATCATCACGTTCCTGTTCGACAGCGTCTTCATCTGGGTTGTCAGTGTGCCGGTGGCTTTCTGCCTGAGCCGTTTTACCGGACTTTCGATCTACGCAATCTACTTTATGGTTATGTCGGTTGACCTGATCAAGTGCGTGATTGGATTTGTCCTTGTCAAGAAAGGAGTCTGGCTGCAGAATATTGTGGCGGAGTAAAGAAAAAAATCTGTCTGTTTTCCAGTCTGAAAAGGATGGGAGGCGGGCAGATTTTTGCTTTATAAAAAACTTTGTTGAATTTTACTGTAAAGCAAAAAAAAGCCCTCCGGGCAGGATCGGACTGCGGCTGAGAGAAAGAAAAAGAGTATTTTTGATAAAATTTCGCAAATGAAGCAGCCGTTTTTGGCGGAAAAGTAGAAATTTTTTCATTAATCAAAACACCGGTTGAAATTTAGAGAACGCTTGTTATAATAGGGGTGCAGCGAACAGACATCCCGTGTGACGCGTGAATCTCTCTTCCTATTATTAATGAGACGCAGTCACACATGAAATGGAGGAAAAAAGCGATGGATTACGCAAAAGAATCATTAAAAATGCACTATGAATTACGCGGAAAGCTTGAGGTCACTTCCCGGGCGGCCGTAGATACAAAAGATGCCTTGAGTCTTGCCTATACACCGGGTGTGGCGGCGCCGTGCCTGGAAATTCAGAAAGATGTCAACAAGAGCTACGAGCTGACCAGAAGATGGAACACGGTAGCTGTTGTTACAGATGGAACCGCAGTTCTCGGACTTGGAGATATCGGCCCGGAGGCCGGCATGCCGGTCATGGAAGGAAAATGCGTGCTGTTTAAAGAATTCGGTGGTGTCGATGCAATCCCGCTCTGCGTGCGCAGCAAGGATGTGGATGATATTGTCAATACCGTGCGTCTTCTCGCAGGAAGCTTCGGCGGTGTCAACCTGGAGGACATCTCCGCACCGAGATGTTTTGAGATCGAGAAGAAATTAAAGGAATGCTGTGATATTCCGATTTTCCACGATGATCAGCATGGAACAGCCGTGATCACACTGGCCGGTGTCATCAATGCGCTGAAACTGGTTGGAAAGAAACTGGATGAAGTCAAAATTGTTACCTCAGGAGCCGGTGCAGCCGGAATCGCCATTATCCGCCTGCTGATTTCGATGGGTCTCAAAAACGTCATCATGACAGACCGCAAAGGTGCGATTTACGAGGGACGCGACGGCCTCAACCCGATCAAAGAGGAGATGGCGAAGATCACAAACTACAACCATGAGAAGGGCACGCTTGCAGAGGTAATCAAAGGAGCCGATATTTTTATTGGCGTTTCTGCGCCGGGTACGCTCACTCCCGATATGGTACGTACGATGGCAAAAGATCCGATCATCTTTGCTGCGCAAATCCGACGCCGGAGATTTTCCCGGACGAGGCGAAAGCAGCAGGAGCAGCCGTTGTCAGCACAGGAAGAAGCGATTACCCGAACCAGGTCAACAACGTACTCTGCTTCCCGGGCATCTTCCGCGGAGCGCTCGATGTGAGAGCATCTGATATCAACGATGAAATGAAGGTCGCAGCAGCTTACGCAATCGCAGGCCTGGTAAGCGATGAAGAGCTGAACGCAGACTACATCCTCCCGGCAGCCTTTGATCCGCGTGTCAAAGATGCGGTGGCAGCAGCCGTTGCAGAGGCAGCAAGGAAGAGCGGCGTAGCGAGAATCTAAACAGAGTTTGATATAAAAGAAAACGACAGAAAAAGGCTTCCCGGACAGCAAGAAAATCCGGGAAGCCTTTTTGCGTATCATTAAGAAATTATGAAGGAAAGCAGCAGTTACATTCAGCCAGCCAGATCGTCTTCTGCCGGCAGTTCCGGTCCGGTCAGAGCGTACGGATCGAGAATGTCGTCGAGCTGTTTCTGTGTCAGCAGTTCGTCTTTCAGAACCAGAGAAGTAACACTCTCGCCCGTCTTCAGCGATTTCTTTGCAATCGAGGCCGCTTTCTGGTATCCGATATACGGGCAGAGCGCCGTTGTGATGCCGACACTCTTCGAAACGAGATCCTCGCACCGTTTCTCATTTGCGGTAATGCCGAGAATACAGTTCTTCACAAGCGTATTCACAGCGCCTGTCATCGAGGTGATGGAAGAGAACAGGGAGTAGAAGACAACCGGCTCAAACGCGTTCAACTCCATCTGGCCAGCCTCAGCCGCCATCGTGATTGTGGTGTCGTTTCCGATGACATGGAAGGCAACCTGTGTCACAACCTCCGGGATAACCGGGTTGATCTTGCCCGGCATAATCGAGGATCCGTTCTGCATCGGCGGCAGGTTGATCTCGCCGAATCCGGTCCGCGGTCCGCTGGACAGCAGGCGCAGGTCGTTGCACATCTTGGAGAGGTTGACGGCGCAGGTCTTTAACGTGTTGGAGATCGTCACAAATCCGTCGAGGTTCTCCGTCGCGTCAAACAGATCGTCCGCCTGCATCAGCGGATAGCCTGTCACAGCAGCGAGGGTCGGCACGATGTGGTGGAGATAGTAATCGGAAGCATTGATCGTCGTACCGATGGCTGTTCCGCCGAGGTTCAGGGTGAACAGCTCTTTTCTGGCGCGTTCGATCCGGCGGATATCACGCTCGATCATCGTTGCGTAAGCGTGGAAGCTCTGGCCGAGACGCATCGGAACAGCGTCCTCAAGCTGGGTTCTTCCCATCTTTAAAATGTGGTCAAATTCCTGGGACTTATCGAGCAGTGCTGCGTGGAGTGACTCGAGCGCATGCAGAAGATCCGGGAGCAGATCGAGCACGGTCAGTTTTCCTGCACTTGGGATAACGTCGTTTGTGGACTGTGCCATGTTGACGTGGTCATTCGGGTGGACAATGGTATAATCACCCTTGGTGCCGCCCAGGATTTCGATGGCGCGGTTTGCGATGACTTCGTTTGCGTTCATATTAGCACTCGTTCCGGCGCCGCCCTGGATGCCGTCAACGATGAACTGGTCTTTTAATTTGCCGGCAATGATTTCATCACAGGCATAGATAATGGCAGCCGCTTTTTCCTCCGGCAGTCTCTGTGCTTCGCGGTTGGAGATGGCAGCTGCCTTTTTAATTTTCGCCAGATTCTGGATCATGACCGGGTGGATCGACGTTCCCGTGATGGGAAAATTCCGTTTTGCCCGCAGGGACTGTACCCCGTAGTAGCGTCGGATGGGACTTCAAGGGAACCAATGGAATCTGCTTCAATTCTTGTTTTCATAATAATCTCCTTCTTTCTGCACGCATTGAGTTGTGTATATTGTCTGAAACAATTCTTGCTTTGCCTTTCGATACCGGAAGAATAACACCAGGGCAGAAATTTGTAAATACCGCCGCCGAAGAACTGTGGAATCTTATTTAATTTTGCATTTGATTTTAAATACCAAGGGGAAGAGGCACTTTTACTTATTTTTCGAAAGCAGTTTCCGCGAGGACACGTTTTCGTAGACAAAAAACGGCGAACGTGATATGCTGAACAGTATAAAAGTGAAAAAAACAGGAGAGCAGCAGTATGAAACATGAAAAAGCAAGAAGATGCGATGCGCCATGAGCTCGATACATCGATGCAAAATCCTGAATCTCCTTCGGGAAAACGCCAGGATGCCGCTGAAAGAAATCGCGGAACACGTATTTTATCTTCCCCGGCAGTTTCCGCCAGAATTGAGCGGCTGGAGAAGGAAGGCTACATTACAGGATATCAGGTCAAATTAAATCCGGCGCTTTTGGGATATCCGATCAAAGCGTTCATCAACCTTGAGGTTGAGCCGGTTCAGAAAAAAGAATTTTATCCCTATATTGAAAAGGTCCACAAATGTCGTGGAATGTAATTGCGTTACCGGTGATTACTCCATGCTCATTGAGGGCCTTTTTGTTAGTACCATTGAGCTCGACCAGTTTATCGGCGAGCTGCAGCATTTTGGACGGACGCGGACGCAGATCGTGTTCTCGACCTCCGTGGAGCACCGCCAGGTGACCGCACACGAGGCAGAAGAATAGGCACCGGTCCGCTCCGGCGGCTTTGTGTATCGAAAAAAAATGCTTTGCAGGAGAATGCTTTTGTGTTATAGTGATAAAATACACAGAGCATTTTGCGCCCTTTTCGGGGCAGTGCTCCAAACGAAAAGATTCGAGGGAGGCCTGACCTTATTATGGAAGAAAAAGAAGTTGTTTCCAAAAATTTTATCGAGCTTGCGATTGACAAAGATCTGGCAGAGGGCGTTTACGACCATGTCTGCACACGATTCCCGCCGGAGCCAAACGGCTATCTTCATATCGGACATGCAAAATCCATCCTGTTAAACTACGGTTTATCACAGGAGTACAACGGAGAGTTCCACATGCGTTTCGATGATACAAACCCGACGAAAGAGAAAACCGAGTTTGTTGATTCCATCAAAGCCGATATCCAGTGGCTTGGTGCAGACTGGAAAGATCATCTGTACTACGCATCCGATTATTTCCCACAGATGTATGAGGCAGCCGTAAAACTGATCAAAAAAGGAAAAGCATTCGTCTGCGATCTGTCCGCAGAGGAGATCCGTGAGTACCGCGGAACCTTAACCGAGCCTGGAAAAGAGAGCCCGTACCGCAATCGTTCCGTAGAGGAAAACCTGGACCTGTTCGAGCGCATGAAAAACGGCGAATTCGAGGACGGAAGCAAAGTACTCCGTGCGAAAATCGATATGGCATCACCGAACATCAACATGAGAGACCCGGTTATCTACCGTGTAGCCCATATGCATCACCACAGAACCGGCGATACCTGGTGCATCTACCCGATGTACGACTTCGCGCATCCGATCGAGGACGCCATCGAAGGCATTACCCATTCTATCTGTACGCTGGAGTTTGAGGACCACCGTCCGCTGTACGACTGGGTTGTACGCGAGCTGGAATATCCGATGCCGCCGCGCCAGATTGAGTTTGCAAAGCTGTATCTGACTAACGTGGTTACCGGAAAACGTTACATCAAAAAGCTGGTAGAGGACGGCGTGGTAGACGGCTGGGATGACCCGCGTCTCGTATCCATCGCAGCACTCCGCCGCAGAGGCTTTACACCGGAGTCCATCAAGAAATTCGTAGATCTGTGCGGTGTATCAAAAGCAAACAGCTCCGTTGACTATGCGATGCTGGAGTACTGCATCCGCGAGGATCTGAAGCTGAAAAAAGCCCGTACCATGGCAGTCTTAAATCCGGTGAAACTTGTCATCGACAACTACCCGGAAGACCAGATTGAGATGCTGGAAGTACAGAATAACCTCGAGAATCCGGAGCTTGGCAGCCGTCAGGTACCGTTCGGAAGAGAACTGTACATCGAGCGCGAAGACTTCATGGAGGAGCCGGTCCGCAAATACTTCCGTATGTTCCCGGGCAATGAAGTCCGCCTGATGAACGCATACTTCGTCACCTGCACCGGATGCGAGAAAGACGAGAACGGAAATATTACCGTAATCCATGGAACGTACGATCCGGAGTCCAAGGGAGGAAATTCCCCGGACGGAAGAAAAGTAAAAGGAACAATCCACTGGGTAGCAGCAAAGACCGCTGTCAAAGCAGAGTGCCGTCTGTACGAAAACCTGATCGACGAGGAGAAGGGCGTTTACAACGAGGATGGTTCCATGAACCTGAATCCGAATTCCCTGACCGTATTAAAAGAGTGCTATCTGGAGCCGTCTTTAAAAGATGCGAAAGCATATGACAGCTTCCAGTTTGTCAGAAACGGATTCTTCTGTGTAGACGCAAAAGATTCCAAAGAGGATGCGCTGGTGTTCAACCGTATCGTATCTCTGAAGAGCTCTTTCAAGCTGCCGGCAGCGAAATAAATAAGAATTTTGAAATGGAACAGAGCAGCCGCCTGGATGAAACCGACATCCCAAGCGGCTGTTCTTTTTGTCAGGGAGATGGGAAGATGAATGAATTGACGATTTCGCTGGATCCGCATCGGAAGACACCGCTCTATGAGCAGATCTACGGTTTTATCCGCGAGGAAATCCGCGGCGGACGGATCCGTGCAGGGGAGCGGCTGCCGTCGGCGCGGGCGCTTTCGGGCTATCTGTCGGTGAGCCGGAGTACCGTGGATCTGGCGTATGAGCAGCTGGTATCCGAAGGGTATCTGGAGAGTGTGCCGTGCAAAGGCTACTTTGTCTGTGAGATTGAGGGGCTGTACCGCCTCGATGAAAAGAAAGAGGAGACAAAAGAGGATGATGCCGCGGAACAGATGCCGTTCCGCTACGATTTTGCCGTGACCGGTACGGCGCCGGGCGGATTTCCGCAGAACAGCTGGAAGAAGATCTCGAAAGAAGTCCTGCTGGACGCAGATGACAGCCTGTTCCAGCTCGGGGATGCGAAGGGCGAGCACGGTCTTCGGGAGGCAATCCGCGACTATCTGCACCACGCACGCGGCGTGAACTGCCGCACGGAGCAGATCATCGTCGGAGCGGGAAATGATTATCTGCTGATGCTGCTTTCGGTGATCTTAGGGCGTGGCCATAAAGTGGCGATGGAAAATCCGACCTACATCAGTGCCTACCGCTGTTTTGCGAAGCTTGGCTATGCGATGTGTACGATTTCGATGGACGAAGCGGGCATGCGGCCGGCGGAGCTGGAAAAAAGCGGGGCGGATCTGGCGTACATCATGCCGTCGCACCAGTTCCCGATGGGCATGGTCATGCCGATGAAGCGGCGGATGCAGCTCCTTGCGTGGGCATCGAGGGAAAATGGGCGGTATCTGATTGAGGATGATTACGACAGTGAATTCCGCTACAAGGGCCGCCCGATCCCGGCACTGCAGGGCAATGACACAGAGGGAAAAGTGATCTATCTTGGAACGTTTTCGCGGGCGATTGCGCCGTCCATCCGCATCAGCTACATGGTGCTGCCGGAGACGCTGCTGCCTGCCTACGAGGAGAACGGAAGATGCTTTTCCGCGACAGTTTCGAAGACGGACCAGAAGATTCTGGAAGAGTTTATGCGGAGCGGCGCGTTCGAGCGCCATCTGAACCGGATGCGTGCACAGTATAAAGGGAAACACGACCTGCTGATCCGGCTTCTGAAGGAGTTTGGGCGGGAGTACACGGTGTCCGGCGAGAATGCGGGCGTCCATGTGCTGGTCCACCTGCCGAGAGGACTCTCCGAAGCGGAGGCGGTGCAGCGGGCAAAAGAGGATGGTGTGCGCGTGTACGGGCTGGAACGGTACTGCATCGGCGCTGCCGCAGATCCCGCACAGGGCGGCACAGTGCTGCTTGGGGTACGCCGGGCTTTCTGAGGAGGAGATTGCAGAGGCAGCTGCGATTCTGAAAAAGTGCTGGAATGCGTGAAAAAAGATATGAAAAAAACGGATTGCTTCGCCAGTAACAAAAACTGACGGAACAATCCGTTTTTACTGTTTGATAGAGAGTTACAATGCGGACAGGATCAGCAGCCCAGCTCTTCGGTCAGCTCGCAGATCTCATCGATGATCGATCCAATCGTCTCGATCGTATCGAGAAGAGGTGCATCCGTCGAGATATCAACGCCGGCCATTTTTGCCAGCTCTTCCGGTGTCTTCGTGCTTCCGGCGGTCAGTACCTTTTTCCAGTCATCGACAGCGGTCTGGCCTTCGGTTTCGATGCGCTTGCAGACCTGTGTGGCAACGGTCAGTCCGGCGCTGTAGGTGTAGGAGTAAAGTCCCATATAGTAATGCGGCTGGCGCATCCAGGTGAGCGCTGCGTCATCGGAATTTCCACATCATCGCCCCAGAACTTCTGCAGGGTCTCTTTCATAATGCTGCTTAACGTCTCAGCCTGTACGCTGTCGCCGGCATCGATGAGCTTGTAAACCTCGCGCTGGTAAGCAGCCTCCATCAGATGGGTGACGAAGTTATGATAATATGTGTTGCTGATCATACAGCTTAAAACCCAGCGGCGGAACCGTTTGTCCGGGGTCGTTTTCAGCAGATAATGAGCCATAAGAAGCTCGTTCATGGTAGACGGCGCCTCGACAAAATAAGAGGAAACCTCGGTATCGAGAATCGCCTGTGCGCCGTTGCAGAGACGGAAATGGCCGGCGTGGCCGAGTTCATGCGCCAGCGTGAAAACATCTGCCATGCGGTTATTCCAGCTTAAGAGAATAAAGGAACCTTTTCCGTACGGGCTGGCACAGAAGCCGCCGGTGGATTTTCCCTGGTTCTGTGCAAAGTCAACCCAGCGTTTTTTGTAGGCCTCCTGAATCATGGAACGTAATCATCACCGAGAATGGCAAGGCCTTTTTCGATGTACTGTTTTGATTCCTCGATCGTGACAGACGGATCGTACTCCGGGTCGACGGCGATTTTCAGATCGGCGAAGGTCATGCGGTCAAGGTTGTGAACCTTTTTCAGCAGGCGGGCATATTTGCGCATATGCGGAGCCAGGCGGGTGGTGATGAGATCGATCTGGCGGTTGTACAGCTCACGGCTGACCTGCTGCGGGAACAGCAGAGAATCGATGACGGAATTGAAGCCGCGCAGCGTGGCCATGGTCTTTTCTGTCTGCAGCTGGGCATTGTAAGCAGCTGCCGTTACATTTTCGTACTGTCTGATTTTTGCAGAAAAGGCGGAGAATGCACTGCGGCGGATATCGGTGTCTTTTTCGTATTCGTAATTATCTTCAAACAGGGAGTAGCCGAGCGGATATTCTTTTCCGTTTACGGTGAAAGAATCAAATTTCATATCGCAAGCTTTGCCATGTTGTAGATCTGGTACGGAGCCGAGAAGGTCTGGGACAGAGCGGAAATGGCACGCTCGGTTTCCGGGCTCAGGCGGTGTGCCTTGTTGCGGAGAATCTCGGCGAGATAGCAGCGGTTCGTATCTGACTGCTGCATGGCCTCGTTCAAAACATCCTCGGACTGTTCGGAAAGCTCGCTCTCGATAAAGGTGAGACGGCTGAAAATCTCAGAGATCAGGCTGTTGATGCGGTCGTTGCGCGTCTGGTTTGCACTGTTGTAATAGTCGACAGAAACGGCGAGATCGCAGTAGTTGGCGGTCAGTGTGATCAGACGGTAGACTCCTGGTAATCGTCGAGGCAGTGGTTGATCGTGGCTGCATCGGTGAGGTTTCCTTTGTAGGATGCTTCCATAGAAAGACTTAATTCTTTCATTTTCTGCGCATCAGCCAGCATGGCCTCCTCGGTTGGATAAATTAAAGACAGGTCCCAGGTAAGTTCTACAGGAACGTCATCGCGTTTTGCAAGTTCCATAACAATCTCCTTTCCATAAAAAAGGGGAGGTTTCCCTCCCCAGGAATTACTTCCTTATGTTTCTATATTCTGTTTTTGGGTTTTATTCTGCGGTTACTTCGCTTTCTTCCTGCGGAGAAACTTCACGATCCGCACAGCTTTCTTTTTCAGCGTCTTCTTCTTCGGACTCTGCGGTTGCGCTTTCAGCTTCTGTATCAGCTGTTTCGGAACCTTTATTGCAAGCTGCAGATTCCGGATCCGGTGCAGCATCCTCCGCACCTTTCGTTTTCGGAAGGGTCGTATAAGTACGTTCAGCAGGAGCAGGCTCTTCCTCTTCAAATTCGTCTTTAAAATCGTCAAAATCTGTTTCAAGATCTGCTTTTCCTTTCCGGATAAAATAGACTGCCGCACCGCAGGCTGCGCCGACAGCGGCAGAAGCCAGAGTAAGCAGAATACGTTTTGATTTTCGTGACATCTCGATTCAAGTCTCCTTTCAAATGCCGTCCTTTGAAACTATTGTAATACAGTTTCAACAAAAAAGAAAGTAAAATCTTACAGAATTCGGAAAAAGTGCCAAAGAAAACAAGAAAAAGAAGGTTTCCTGACACAGAAACAGAATCAGGCAAGGATAAACTTACGAAGAATCTCCGCCACGCCGCTGTGATTGCAGTCGTTTTCCGTGATATAATCGGCACTCGCCTTTACGGCATCGGTCGCATTTTTCATGGCGGCACCGACGGCAGCGGCCTCGATCATCGAAATATCATTTTCCTGATCTCCGGCAGCCACGGTGTTGGCAAGCGGAATCTGAAGAAGCTCGCAGAGTTTTTTCACGGCATGGCCCTTGGAAACGTGTTCCGGGACATGCTCGAGGTAATGCGGGCTGGAGTAGAACATCGAAATTTTTCCTTTTGACCACGGCTCCATGGCACGCGGTAAGCGTCCATTTTTGCACGGTCGTGGAGATCAATCACGATCATCTTGCATGGTTCCTCGGCGAGGTGCTCCGGCAGAAGCGGATCTTCCACGACGGGAATGTGGATTGCCTGTGTGTAAACGCGCGTTTCCTCGCCTGCATGGCGGCAGAGAAGGGAGGTGTCGGAGTAGGTGTGGCAGTAGAGGCCTGCCTCCTGCGTTTTTTCAAAGATCACGCGTGCATATTCGAGCGGAATCGTGCGGCGGTACAGCGTTTTCTTTGCCGCGCAGTCGTAAATCAGTCCGCCGTTGAATGCGATGGCATAGCAGCCTTCGCGGTCGAGTCCGAGCTCTTTTAAGATCGGCAGAAAGCCGGAGAGCGGGCGGCCGGTGTTGAACACAATTTTGTGGCCGGCAGCAAGTGCCTCTGAAATGGCATCCATGTTTTCTTTTGTCACCTGCTTTTCGGAATTCAGCAGGGTATCATCCATATCGGTAAAAAATATTTTCACAGTCTGATTCATATTCTCTTTTTTCCTTTCCAAGAATCTGAAAAACAGATTCATTTTAGCACAAAGTGCCGGAAAAGAAAATATGGTTGCGCAGGGAAAAAATACAGGATATAATGATTGCGGACAAGAAGAGAGAGAAGAAAGAAAATCGAAGAACAAAAGAGAAAAAGAAGGGAAGTCAGAATATGATAAAAGCTTGTATCTTTGACCTGGACGGCACCATCGCAGACACTGTAGAGTCGATTGCGCACGCAGTCAACCGCGTTCTGGAACATTTTGGACTTGTGCCGCGCCCGGTAGAAGCCTTCAACTTTTACGCTGGAGACGGTTTCGATCTGGCAGTGGAGCGCGCTTTAAAAGACGCCGGAGATGCAGAGCTCAACTATCTGCAGGAGGGCATCCGCCTTGGCCGCGCGTGGTTCAACGAGGACCCGCTGTATCACGTAAAACCGTATCCTAATATGCGGGAAACCCTGACCGCGCTGCGGGAAGAAGTTCCGATTGCCGTATGTTCCAACAAGCCGCACGAGGCGGCCATCCACGTCGTGGAGAGCGTGTACGGACCGGGCTTTTTCAACCGGATTCAGGGGCAGACCGCAGAAATCCCGAGAAAGCCGTCTCCGATCGGTGCGCTCGCGATTGCAGACGCACTCGGCGCCAGACCGGAAGAGTGCCTGTACTTTGGCGATACCAATACGGATATGCAGACCGGAAACGCCGCAGGCATGTTTACCGTTGGTGTGACGTGGGGATTCCGCCCGCGCCAGGAGCTGATCGACAACCATGCGATGGAGCTGCTCGACGGCCGGAGGAAATCTTAACGCTTTTTCACAGAAAGAATCAGGAAAATAAAACGAACAGAGGAGAAAACCAGAATGGGAGAATATACTGAAGAATGCATCAACACATTTTTAATGAATCAGGGCCAGTTATTCGACGAGCCGGTGGCTGAAAATTACGATGAGGCAGAGGCCTTTCTGGAGGACTGCCTTGCAGTCGTTGCCGACAATCTGGACGACGTGCGCGCCTACATGGAAGAAGAGGGCATGGACGTGGAAGAAATGTCGGATGCAGAATTAGAAGAGCAGAGCGAAGTCTTTGCCCTGCCGGACGGCCAGTATCTGATCGTGATGGGATAAAAAACGAGAGGAAATTAAAAAAAGAAATGAAATATGATGTTCATTATTAGTCGGCGCCAGGCCCGTGCAGGTTTATTTTCGTGCTGCCATATGAAC
>ENA-OQBJ01000813-OQBJ01000813.1-human-gut-metagenome-genome-assembly--contig:-NODE-813-length-14871-cov-10.160743_pt1 | contig 14871 bp, 15 predicted proteins | sample MGYA00242743_ERZ504545 | MGnify/ENA primary metagenome ERZ504545 (study PRJEB26092, sample SAMD00036252) | human gut metagenome | host: Homo sapiens | study: EMG produced TPA metagenomics assembly of...
CCGAGGCAGAGCGCATGCGACGACGTTGACGACGAGGACGAGGACGAGACGCCCCGCGACACCTGGGCGACGGTGCGCCGCCTGTGGAGCGAGGCCGCCGGCGACCATTGGCGTTTCTATATCGTGTTCGCGAGCATCGTGTTCTATGTCATCTTTAACACCGCGGCGCCGGCCTACAGCGCCCGCGTGATCGATGAACTGTGGGGGCACATGAAGGTGGCGTTTGCCAACAACACTACCTTCAGCATTACCTGGGAGAACTGCGGCAGGACCATCTTCATCTACTTTATGATCTGGACCGCCGCCGCCTCGTTCTACGCACTCCAGAGCTTTTTGATGTCGAGCGTTGCCGAGCGTCTCAACCTGCGTCTACGCAACCGCATCGCACAAAAGCTCAACCGTCTGCCGCTTGCCTACTTTGACGCGCATCGTCCCGGCGAGGTCGTCAGCCGTGCGACCAACGACTTGGACAAGATGTCCGAGAGCATGCAGCGCGGACTGCTGCAGTTGCTGGTGTCGATCGGTACCGTGGTGGGCGCCGTGAGCGTGATGTTCGTGTTTAGCGTGCCGCTCACGCTCGTCTTTTTGTTCTTTACGGCGCTTTCGCTGCTGGTGACGAAGGTCGTGTCGCGCCGCACGCACGATGTGACGGGCGAGCGCCAGGAGTGGGTGTCCAAGATTACGAGCGCGGTCGAGGAAGGCTACTCGGGCCGTCTGGTGATCCGTGCGTTTAACCGCGAGCGCCAGAGCTCTGCCGAGGTACACGAGGCTTCGAAGGAGCTGGCGCGCGTGAGCACCAAGGCCGACTTTATGATTAACGCCGTCGGCCCTGCGGTGCGCTTTATCGGCCGTTTGGCGCAGATCGTGATTGCGCTGGTGGGCTGCAGCATGCTGGTTGCCGGGCATATGACCGTCGGCGTGTTCCAGGCGTTCTTCCAGTTTATCTACGAGGCGTCCGAACCCATGACGCAGTTGTCGTTTACCTTTAACTCGCTGCAGAGCGCGCTGGCGAGTGCGGAGCGCGTGTTCGACCTGCTCGATGAGCCCGAGATGGAGGCCGATCCGCAGCCGGGCGAGGCCGCCAAGCTGCCGGGTCGCGTGGAGGGCCGCGTCTCCTTTGAGCACGTGCGCTTTGGTTATTCGCCCGACAAGCCGCTCATGCGCGACGTGTCGTTTACCGCCGAGCCGGGCCAGAAGATTGCGTGGTGGGAACCACGGGCGCAGGCAAGACGACGCTCATCAACCTGCTCATGCGCTTTTACGAGATCGACGGCGGCCGCATTACGCTTGACGGTGTGGATACGCGCCTCATGGATCGCGGCGAGCTACGGCAGCAGTTTGGCATGGTGCTACAGGATGCCTGGCTGTTCGACGGCACGATTGCCGAGAACATCGCCTACGGCTGCCCCGAGGCAACGCGCGAGGAGATTGTTGCGGCCGCTCGCGCCGCCCAGGTCGACTTCTTTGTGCGCACCATGCCTCAGGGCTACGACACGCGCGTAGCCAACGATGCCGAAAGCATCAGCCAGGGCCAGCGTCAGCTGCTAACCATCGCACGCGTGCTGCTCAACAACCCGGCGATTCTCATCCTGGACGAGGCGACGTCGAGCGTGGATACGCGCACCGAGCTTGCCATCGGCCGCGCCATGGACGCGCTCATGCGCGGCCGCACGAGCTTTGTGATCGCGCATCGCCTGTCGACGATTGTGGATGCCGACCTGATCTTGGTTATGGATCACGGCAACATTATCGAGCAGGGAACGCACAAGGAGCTGCTGGCTGCCGAGGGCGCCTACGCCGACCTCTACCTGAGCCAATTCGCATAATGTGACAAAGGGACAGTCCCGCATGTCACATCAGAAATAAGGCGCGCCGGGGATGGATTCCCTGGCGCGCCTTTGCGTTGGCGTCAATGTTGTCGGTGGCCGTCCGCCTCTAGCGCTCGTCCACGAGCTTGGTGACGAGGGCCTTGAGCTCGGCCACCTCTCGCTCGAGTTCCTTGACGCGGCGGGCATTCTCGGTGATGCCCTGGCGGTTGAGGGCACTCTGCTCGGCGGCATCGTCGGGCATGTATTCGCGGTGCTGCTTGGCGTCGAAGCTTTCCTCGAATACGCGGCAGCCGTTGCGCTTGATGACGCGGCCCGGCACGCCCACGACGGTGCAGTTGTCGGGTACGTCCTTGACGACGACCGAGTTGCCGCCGATTTTGACGTTGTTGCCAATGCGAATGTTGCCGAGCACCTTGGCGCCTGTGCCCACGGTGACGTTGTTGCCCAGGGTGGGGTGGCGCTTGCCGGTCTCGTTGCCGGTGCCGCCAAGTGTGACGCCCTGATAGAGCACGCAGTTGTCGCCCACAATGGCGGTTTCGCCGATGACAACGCCCATGGCGTGGTCGATAAAGAAATGCTTGCCGATCTGTGCGGCAGGATGAATCTCGACGCCAGTGATATGGCGGGTGATTTGCGAGAGCACGCGGGCGAGCGAGCGATGTCCATGTTCCCACAGCCAGTGCTCGGGCACGTGGTTCCACTTGGCGTGCAAGCCGGGGTAAGAAAGGAAGATGACTAGGCCGTTTTGCGCGGCGGGGTCCTGTGCCTGGACGGTCTTGATGTCCTCGCGAATGGTATTGATAAAGCTCACCGGCCGCCCTCCCTTAGCGCCGCGACAATGCAATTCAATAAAGTATAGCGATTCGCTAGGGATTAGGAAGAGCAATCTTGCTCGGCTTTGCGCGACAGGTGTCAATTATGCAAACTTGCTGGTAATGAAGTCACGCTTTTGTAAGGTCGTGTGCGTTGCCGCGTCACAACCGTATACTGGTCAACTTGGACGTGTCCGCGCCCACAACTGAGAGGTTTTACTTCATGGGTTTCATCAATTTTATCGCCGAGCTGCTTAAGGATCCGCGCACCGCGATCGCCAGCTGGATCGCCGCCGGCCCGCTTATGCCTACGGCTGCGTGTTCCTGATCATCTTTATCGAGACGGGCGTGGTGTTCTTCCCGTTCCTTCCCGGCGACTCGCTGCTGTTTGCCTCGGGTTTCTTTGCCCACAACGGCGGCTTTAACATCGTGGCTCTGCTGGCCGTCGCATGGACGGCTGCCATTTTGGGTGATCAGTGCAACTTTATGATCGGTCACTTCTTTGGCAAAAAGATCATCGCTTCGGGTAAGGTCAAGGCCATGACGCCCGAGCGAATCAAAAAGTCCGAGGACTTCCTGGACAAGTGGGGCCACCTGGCCATCTTCCTGGGTCGCTTCTTCCCGTTTATCCGCACCTTTGTGCCTTTCATCGCCGGCATGGGCGGCATGCACTGGCGCAACTTTGTCATCTTTAACGTGCTGGGCGGCATTACCTGGTCGACGGTCTTTACGCTGTTGGGCTACTTCTTTGGCGGCATTCCCTTTGTGCAGGAGCACTTTGAGCTGCTGATTATCGGCATCGTCGCCGTGTCGATCATCCCGACCGTGGTCGGTCTGGTTAAGGCTAAGCTGGGCAAAAAGAACGCGTAGCTCGAGCCAGCGCGCAAACCGTGCCGTTGAGGCCCGTCACCCTTTACGGTGGCGGGCCTTTCTGCTTCGGTCAAATGAAAATACTTTACTTAGTTAAAGAAAAGCGTTTTATCAGACGCGTACGGGGAGTACAATCTCGTGCATGCGAATCGACGTGCCATCGGCTTTGATGCCGTTCGCGTGTCCCGTCCGGCTCTACGCTCCGGGCGTGCGACGTTGCGACGCGGTCGGCTTCGGTCTTTGCGTGCGGGTTCGCGAGTATGCAACTGTGTATGTAAGGAGCGACATATGACTGTCGAGAAGAAGGATATCGATTGGGGTAGCCTCGGCTTTGGCTACATGAAAACCGATTACAGCTACGAGGCTCATTGGAAGGATGGCGAGTGGGACGAGGGCGGCCTGACCACCGACCACACCCTGCATGTTTCCGAGTGCGGCGGCATCTTCCATTACTGCCAGGAGGTCTTTGAGGGCCTGAAGGCCTACACCGCCGAGGACGGCAGCATCGTCTGCTTCCGTCCCGACATGAACGCTGAGCGTATGTATAACTCTGCCCAGCGCCTCGAGATGCCCCCGTTCCCCAAGGACAAGTTTGTCGAGGCCGTCAAGCAGGTCGTTTCTGCCAACGCCGCCTGGGTTCCGCCCTTCGGCTCCGGTGCAACCCTGTACGTGCGTCCGTTTATGATCGGCTCTGGTGACGTGATCGGCGTGGCTCCCGCTCCTGAGTACACGTTCCGCATTCTCGTGACCCCGGTCGGTCCGTACTTTAAGGGTGGCCTCAAGCCCGTCAAGCTGCGCGTTTCCGAGTACGACCGCGCCGCACCGCACGGCACCGGCAACATCAAGCTGGCCTGAACTACGCCATGTCCCTCAAGCCCACGATGGAGGCCCATCGCGAGGGCTATGCCGAGAACCTGTATCTCGACTCTGAGTCCCGCACCTATGTCGAGGAGACCGGCGGCGCGAACGTTCTGTTCGTGAAGGAGGACGGCACGCTCGTCGTTCCGCAGTCGCACACCGACTCCATCTTGCCCTCCATCACCCGTCGTTCGCTTGTTCAGGTTGCCGAGGACCTGGGCATGACCGTTGACCAGCGTCCCGTCGAGTGGGCTGAGGTCAAGTCCGGCACCTTTGTTGAGTGCGGCCTGTGCGGCACCGCTGCCGTCATTTCCCCGGTGGGCGAGATCGACAACAAGGTCTATGGTGCCGATGAGACCGTGACCTTCCCGGCTGGCTACACCGAGATTGGCCCCGTGATGAAGAAGCTCCGCGAGACCCTGACCGGCATCCAATCTGGTGCTGTCGAGGATAAGCACGACTGGGTTTACACCGTCGCGTAAGCTGCCATAGCTGTTCGGCCCGAGGGCAACCTTCCTTTCCGGCGCGTCCTCGGACATGCAAGAACCTCCGCAGCGCACTTCGTGCGGCGGAGGTTCTTTCGTCCTGCGGAGTGCGCCGGAAAGGAAGGTTGCCCTCGGGCCTGCGTTACCTCGGCGCTGCCGTTACGGGCAATATAGATCTGAATTAAAGATGGCGCGCGGCCTTTTAGGCCGCGCTTTTGTTTTGGTTCGCGCCATGTGGGGGTGATGGCGACGTGCATTTTTGCGAGTATTCTGCAATCGAAGGCCCCTGCATACCGACCTCGGGCAAAAAATCGGGATTTCTCGATGTTTTCTACGAATGATGGGCGGGGTTATGGGCTGACAGCGTTTGATTTGCAGGGATATTTGCGCTCTTTGGCATTTATCGCGGCGCCCGAAGCCCTTGGTTATGTTGAATACTCCTAAAAATGCACGGCGCTTAGAGGGGGAGCTTCGCGAAAAAGGAAACCGCCCCGTCGAAGTATGCATTCGACGGGGCGGTTTATGCATTTGGCCGATTAAGGATGCGCTGCCAAACTACTAGAACTTGACGGTCGGGGCCTGGCGGGCTGCTTCGGCGGCCTCGAAGCCCTGGCGCTCCTTAAACTGGAAGATGCCGGCAAAGATGACAGCCGGGAACGTCTGAATGGCGTTGTTGTAGCTGAGCACGCAGTCGTTGTAGCTCTGGCGTGCATAGCTAATCTTGTTCTCGGTATCCTCGAGCGACGCCTGCAGCTGCGTAAAGTTGGTGTTTGCCTTAAGGTCGGGGTAGGCCTCGGCCACGGCGAAGAGCTGGCGTAGCGCACCGGTCAGCACGTTGTCGGCCTCCATCTTGGCCTCGGGCGTGGTGGCCTTGACGGCGGTGTTACGCGCGCTGATCACGGCGGAGAGCGTCTCTTGCTCGTGCTTGGCGTAGCCCTTGACGGTCTCGACCAGGTTGGGGATCAGGTCGTTGCGGCGCTGCAGCTGCGTATCGATGTTCTGCCAGGCGTTATCGATGCGGTTACGCTTGGTGACCATGTTGTTGTAGATGCCGGCGATGGCGCAGACAATCACAATGACAACAACGATGCCGATGATGACGGTAATCATGATGTCTCCGTTTCGAATGGCCGCGGCGGCATGCGCCAGCTGCCGTTGGTATAACGCTACTAGTATACCCGCAACGTTTTGCCGTGCCGAACTTTCCGGTAAGCGTTATGTTTTCGGCGGGGTCGGCACCGGGGTAAAACGCGCGAGGTACAGGTGTAAGATATGCGACAGATTGACGAGTGTTGTCTTTGCCCTGAGGATGGCGATACCAGTGGACCTTCGCATTAAGAAAACCTACCGTGCCCTGTTCGATGCTTTCACCGAGCTTCTCGAGGAGCATCGTTTTGAGGACCTGACGGTTGCCATGCTGTGCGACCGCGCCATGATTCGCCGCACGACGTTCTACAAGCACTTTCGCGACAAGAACGATTACTTTGCCTTTTATATCGATGAGCTCATATCCGGCTTGCCGCAAAAACAGCCCAATGAGGCCGGCACAGTGTCTGCCGAGGACGTGCGCGCGCTCCGGCACGCGATTTTGGACGATGCCATGGACCTGATTCTGGCCCATGAGCAGCTCATGGACAACATTTTGGCGAGCAGCATGTCGGGAATGCTGACCAACGTTATTTGCGACCGTATTGCCCGCTCCATCCGCGAGCGTGTGATGAACGTGCTTGCCGAGGATGCCCTGGCCCCCGTGTCACTCGAGACGACGTCTGAGTTTGTCGCCGGCGGTATTATTCGACTTTTCACGATATGGTGGGAATCGGGCCACGATCTTGAGCGTCGACCCGAGATGGCCGACGTGGTCGATGCGCTGTTTGAGCGGACCATGACACCGGTGCATCACTAAAAGTGGCGGAGAGAGGGGGATTCGAACCCCCGGAACGCTCTCGCGCTCAACGGTTTTCAAGACCGCCGCATTCAACCGCTCTGCCATCTCTCCGTGAGTCGTAATGATAGCATCGTTTTGAATTTGCAACAGGGAAGGCGAACGATGACGATCACCGAAATCGACGAGAAGTTCATGCACGAGGCGTTGGCGGAGGCGCGAGCCGCCGCGGCGGTGGGCGAGGTACCGATTGGTGCCGTGGTAGTGCGCGCGGGTGAGATTGTCGCGCGGGCGCATAATCGCCGCGAGCTCGACCAGGATCCTTCGGCTCATGCCGAGTTCGCGGCCTTGTACGCTGCCGCTCGGTCGCTCGGTCGCTGGCGCCTTTCCGATTGCACGGTCTATGTAACGCTCGAGCCTTGCTGCATGTGTGCGGGGCTTATGGTCAACGCGCGCGTGGGGCGCTGCGTGTATGGCGCGGCTGATGCCAAGGCGGGCGCGCTGGGTTCGCTGTATGACCTGAATGCCGATTCGCGCCTGAACCATCGGTTTAACGTACATGCCGGCGTGCTGGCGGATGAGTGTCGTGGGGTGTTGAGCAGCTATTTTAGTGGGCTGCGTGGCATCGATGGTGCTGGCTGCGGTTGTGGGGCCGATCTTGAGGCGCATGTCGCTCATGCCGAGGCGCTCGCGTGTGCCGAAGATACTGCCGTTGAGGCGGTCGATTTTGGACCCGCGTGCCGCCGGCCCCGCCGTGTGCTGTTGGCGATTGATTCCTTTAAGGGCAGCGTTTCGAGTGCGCAGGCGGAGGCGGCGGTTGCCGAAGGCGTTCGCCGTGTGTGGTCCGATGCCAGGTGGCCGCGTTGCCGCTGGCGGATGGCGGTGAGGGGACGCTCGATGCCGTTGCCGCTTGCGGTGGCGAGTTTGTGACCTGCGAGGTTGCGGGCCCCTTGGGCGATCGCGTGTCTGCACGGATGTTGGTGGACGGCGAGCGCGGGTCCGCTGTGATTGAGATGGCCGAGGCGGCCGGCATTGGGTATTCGCCTTGCACGGAGTTGTCGGCGCTGGCTGCTACAACCTATGGCGTGGGCGAGCTGATGCTCCGTGCGGTTCGTGCCGGGGCAAAGACTATCTATATTGGCTTGGGCGGCAGCGCCACCAACGACGGTGGCGCCGGCATGCTGCAGGCGCTGGGCGCGCGTGTGGTCGATGATCGGGGCTGCGATATCGCCCCCGGTCTTGCCGGCCTTGAGCAGGTGGCGAGCGTTGATTTGGCGCCAGCGCTTCAGGCTTTGGATGGCGCTCGTATCGTTGTGCTTTCGGATGTCGAGAACCCACTCGTGGGGCGTCGGGGCGCATTGGCGGTGTTTGGCGGGCAGAAAGGCTTGCGACGGGTGACGCCGAGGCGCTGAGCAGGTGCGACAGCTGGATGGTCGGCTACGGTCGTCTGCTCGATACGGCAATTGTCGAGGCTCGGCTCAGGGGTTGTTGCGCACACCCGAGGGCGCACGGACGTTCGGCTCGGTGCTCGGCGTGCCCGGCGCAGGTGCCGCCGGCGGCTGGGTGCCGCGCTGTTGGCACTTGGTGCCGAGTTGCGTTCGGGCGTTGAGACCGTGCTCGATCTCGTGGGGTTTGACGAGCGCGTGCGCGATGTCGACCTGGTCATTACAGGCGAGGGCAATATGGATGAGCAATCCGCCGCTGGAAAGGCGCCGGTTGGTGTGGCCCGCCGTGCCAAGCGATATGGCAAGCCGGTTGTTGCCGTCGTGGGCGGTCGCGCCGACAACCTGGATGCGGTGTACGAGCAGGGCATCGACCTTGTACTGCCGATCTGTCGCAAGCCCATGGACCTGGAGCGGGCACTCGATCCGCAAGAAGCCGCAACCAACCTCATCTGCGCCGGCGAAGCAGCCGCTCGATCCTACGACCTCGCCCGCCTCTAAGGCCTATCTCCCTATAAGTTGCGGTGGAATACGGAGTGTTTTTGCCTTTAAGGGGCCAATTCAGTCCGTATCACCGCAACTTCGAGAATGGCCATTCGAGGTTGGCTGCCTTGGGTCTTGGTCGGACCGTTTGCCACGAAATGCGGCCATCTACTACGTTTGACCGAGCTACCTCGACCATCCCGGATTTTGTGAAATTAAAACCGCAGGTAGACGGCTTGCCGATTTTCGAAAAAGTCGGCTATGGTCGACCCCTGTGACCCAAACGTAGTAGATGGGCCCTTTCCGTGGCACAGCACCAGATCAGTCTTTTTGGGGCTGGAAAAACACCCGTAAAGGCATGTGAATCTGAACAATTCAATCCTGCGCCTTGTGGCGCTCGGTGGTGCTGTCTAGGGATCGGAGCTATGCACTTCAGGTGTTGACGCCGCCATTTATGTGCCATTAGTAGATTGCTCTTCGTTCAGTTGTTCGCCAATTAATCCTGCCAATTAATTATCATTTCGGGCGAAGACGTGGATTATCTCCATGATGGATCTCTTTGGGCATAATGTTGTCTTTAAACTGTCCTAATCAATAGATCGCTCTTGGGAAGAGAGGGCGACACCAGAGGGGGAGAAGGGAATTGGAGAGGAAAGTTTTCGGCGGGGGGGGGCAGAGAGTCGCTGCACTCTGCTTGCGCTGGTTCTCGGCTTCGGATGTTTATCCGTTGGCGCGACGGCCGGTGTCGCATATGCGGCCACGGCATCGCGGGCTGCGTATACTGCGGAGGAGTTTAAGATCACCCAGGACGGCGTGACCTATTCGTGCGAGACCACGGATAAGGGCACGGCGGAAATCAAAGGTATTGTTGCCGACGACAGTGTGACCGCGGTGAGTGTGCCCGGCTCCATCGAGCATGGTGGCCAGACCTACAAAGTCACCGACCTTTATTTCTCGTCTGGTATCGTGGCCGAGAATGTTGAGCAGCTGACGCTTCCCGACACGCTCGAAAACGTGCGTGGATGGTATTTCCGGAAGTTCGTAAAGGTCAAGGAGCTCCATATTCCTGGCTCCATCAAGAACTTCGGTTGCTCGCTGCAAAACGCTGGCTCGCTCGAAAAGCTCTATTTTGATGAGGGCGTCGAGGAGATTAGCGCCAACATGATGGTCAATGGCTGCAGCAGCCTTTCGGAGATTAATCTCCCCTCCACCCTCAAAATGATTTCGGGCTCGGGCGCCTTCGAGGGGGCTACCGCCCTCACAAGTATCGAGTTTCCAAAAGATGTCGCCTTCTCCGACACCATAACGGGCGTTTTCGAAGACTGCGCGTCTCTGACAAGCGTGTCGTTGCCCGCTTCGGTTACCAAGATTCCCTCGGGCATGTTTCAAGGATGCACCTCTCTAACATCCGTCACCGCGCTGAGCGAAATCGAGTCCATCGGGGATAGGGCGTTTCAGAATTGCTCAAGTTTGACCGGCATTGATTTCCCGGGCACATTGACGAGCATCGGTTCCTCTGCTTTCCAGGGGTGTACCAGCCTGATGAGCGTGCCCAAGCTAAACAAGGTGGCAAAGATGGGCAGCGGGGCTTTTCAAAGCTGCAAAAATCTGCGGGCGTCCGTGGACCTGTCCTCGCTTCAGAACATTCCGGACAATGCGTTCTGCTACACACCGGTTAAGATCGTGGGGCTTTGCGACAGCCTGAAGAGTATCGGTGAGTGGGCCTTTATCCAGAGCAACGTCGCCGTCCAGCTTCCTAGGACACTTGAGACAATTGGCAACTACGCCTTCTATTACGGCACGTTGCCGGAGCAGCTTTCCATTCCGGATTCCGTGACTTCCGTTGGCACGGCGGCCTTCTCGGGCGTAGGTGGCGTGAAGGATGTGACGATCGGGCGCGGTCTCACCAAAATACCCTCGGGCATGTTTGACGACAGCACGGTTCAAAAGATCACAATCGAAAACAGCATGGACGACATCACCGGCTCGGAGAACCTTCCGAGCTCTGGCGTCGATATCGTCTACACGCGCGAGTCCATCGATGACGGCGTCGGCGCTACCGTGAGCGATGACAGCACCAAGACCCTTCAGGAGCTGGTCAACGAGGCCCCCGATGGCAAGGAAACCGTCATCACCCTGAAAAAGCACGTGAAGCTCGACTCCACGCTCAGGATTCCTGCGGAAGATGATTAAGATCACGTCGGATGAGCCCTATACCATCTTGGCAACAAAGAATAGCGGCGTCTCCGTACTGGTCAATGTTGCCGAGAGGGCATCCCTCGAGCTGTCGGGGAAAGCGTCCCTGAGGGGTCGCTACAACAAGGGCGCCATTATTTCTAGCAGGGGAGCGGTTGTGCTCTCTGACGAGGCCGTTGTGTACGACGGCACCACGAGCGGGGATAGCGCGGGCGCCGTCGACGTGTCGGGAGAAAATGCCTCGCTTACTATGACGGGCGGCGTTATCGAGCAGTGCGAGCTGCGCCATTCGTATTGCGGTGCCGTTCGCGCGTCCAGCGGCGCTCATGTAGTTATGAGGGGTGGCGTTATCCGTAACAACGGAGTCGTTACCGGGGCCACCAATTGCTATTGGCTTACATCTTCTGGCGTCATTTTGTGGGGCAACGCTCGCTTTGACATGAGCGGAGGCCGCATCGAGGGCAACAACGGTTATCGAGCAGTGCGGTGCTTGCGTACGGCCAGGGTAAGGGCGAAAACCAAAGAGCCAAGTTCACGATGACTGGTGGTCAGATTTCCGGCAACAGGAGCAGTAGGCTGGAGGCGGCCTACGATCCTTCCGGAGCAGTTCATATTGAGGGCAACGCCGAGTTCACCATGACGGGTGGAAAGATTGAGAACAACGTTGCGTCTGGCAAAGGCAAAGGCGGCGGAGTGTGTGTGGTCGACCCGGGCTGTCAGAATAGCGAAAAGGGGAATACTGCTTTCATCATGCAGGGCGGGTCCATATCTGGCAACTCCGCTTCCGCCGGTGGAGGTGTCTATACCTATTCGAATGACGTCACGCTCAGCGCGGGCAAGATCGAGGGTAATACTGCTCGGAGCATGGGCGGCGGCGTGTATAGCGAAGGCAACGAGTATCTTGGCTATAGTACGCTCCATATCGAAAACGCTCTCGTTGTTGATAACCATGCGGATAAACAGGGCGGCGGCATGTGGTTCTGCCTACCGGAGATGCCAAGGTCTACGTCCGGGACGGCGGCCTGATCGCCAAGAACACGGCTGACGAGGCGGGAGACGACTTCGTCTTCACCGGCGCCAAAGACGCCAAATACAAACTGACCTTGGCCAACCGCGCTCCGGGCGGCGGAAAGGTCAGCTGGTACAGAGACGGTGGACTGTTTAACCCCGAGGGCACCACTGCGGCAACAAACCCCGAAATCCCGCGATTTACGCCCGATGGTGACAACGGCGAGCCCCTGTCCTTTACCGACGCCACGCCGAACGTCGCGCTTAAATCTGTGATGAGCGAGGATGTGTATAACCTCGGCGGCGGCCAGACGTCGCTGACGATCTCTGGCAATACGGCGCCGTTGGGAGGCGGCATCGGCGCCAACGGCGGTGTTGTCATCGGCAAGTCCGAGAGCATTAACATTCCAGTCGAAAAGGTCTGGGAGAACCCCAGGATTCCCCATCCTAATAAGGTCAAAGTAAATCTCAAGAACGGCGATACCGTCATCGATTCGATCACCCTGAGCGAGTCCAACGACTGGAAGGGCGTCTTCTCCAGCCTGCCGCAGCGTGATGCTTCCGGCGCCGTGATCGACTACACCGTGGCCGAGGACGCCGTCGAGGGCTACAGCTCCAAGGTCACCGGCGACGCCGAGCACGGCTTCACCGTGACCAACGCCTCCACGGCCAAGGTCTCGGTGCCCGTCGAGAAGAAGTGGGTCGGCCCGGCGGCCGCCAAGGCCACCGTGCGCCTGCTCGCCGACGGGAAGGACACCGGCGAGTCGGCCGAGCTGTCAGAGTCCAATAACTGGAAGCACTCCTTCGAGGGCCTGGCCAAGTACTCCAAGTCCGGCGCCGTGATCGACTACACCGTGGCCGAGGACGCCGTCGAGGGCTACAGCTCCAAGGTCACCGGCGACGCCGAGCACGGCTTCACCGTGACCAACACTGTGAAGACGGGCGAGCTCGACGTCTCCAAGGCCGTCGCGGCGCGCGAGGGCCTGGCGGTCGACGCAGACAAGACATTTGAGTTTGCGGTCGAGGCCACCGATGCCGCGGGCCACGGCGTGTCCGGCACCTACGGTGACGCGACGTTCGAGGGCGGCGAGGCGACCCTCAAGCTCAAAGATGGCCAGATGGCGAGGATCACGGGACTGCCCGCGGGAACCGCCTACACGGTGACCGAGCGCGCCGCCGCTGGCTACAAGCTGCAGTGAACGGAGCCGAGGCTCCAAGGCCGAGGGCTCCATCGCGGCAGACCAGGTCTCCTCCGCCGTCTTCACCAACACCTTCGACCCCGCCCCCGCCACGGTGTCCGTCCCCGAGCTCACCAAGGTGCTCGCGGGCGGCCGCAAGCCCGGCCTCCAGGAGGGGGAGTTCGCCTTTGAGCTCTCCCTCGCCGACGGTGCGGGCAATGTCCTCGAGGGCTACCCAATCGAGGCGAAGAATGACAAGGACGGCAAGGTTTCCTTTGGCGAGCTCAGCTTCACCAATCCGGGCACCTACCACGCGACCGTGACCGAGAAAGCAAGCGGCGATGTCTTGATTGAGGACGACGCGCATGCCTACACCTTCGACATCGCGGTGACTCAGACCGGTGCCGGCCTTAAGGCCGAGATCTCCAACGAGCGGGGCAAGAAGACCTTCACCAACACCTTCACGCCGCACGACAACACCAAGACCGTCACCAAGCGAACGCCTCGGGCGCCAAGGTCGATGTGGATGCAAGCCGGTGGGCGTGGGCGATATCCTCACCTATACCATCGGCTGGGCCAATAACAGCGTCGACGACAGGGGCGCCGCGCAGGCGGCCGACGTGACGGTGACCGATGTCCTGCCCAAGGGCGTTAACTATGTTGAGGGTTCTGCCGACGGTGCCGCCTACGACGCTGCGACGCGCACCCTTACCTGGTCGCTCGGCGAGCAGGCTGCGGGCGCACGGGCACGCTCAGCTTTGACGTGAAGGTCTCCGCCGAAGCCGCCGTGGTCGACGACATCTCCAACACCGCCACGGTCAAGGTGGGGGAGAACGAATCCCAGACCAACACGACCCACAACAGCGTGTCCCGCGAGGCAGCCTCACCGTCAAGAAGACGGTCGTCGGCGGCGACAGCCAACGCGAGTTCGGCTTTACGGTCGCGCTGACCGACGGGGACGGCGAGCCCGTCTCTGGCATCTTCGGCAAGGGCGAGCACGCCGTGACGTTCACGGACGGCAAGACGACCTTCACGCTTAAGGACGGCGGGGAGAAGGCCATCGACGGCCTGCCCGTGGGCGCGCGCTACACCGTGACCGAGGATGCCGCCGAGGGCTACACGACTGCTGTTAACGGGGCTGACGGCTCCAAGGCCGAGGGTGCCGTGACCGAGGACGGCGCGACCGTCGCGTTCACCAACACGTACGGAACGGCCACCGAGGGCAGGGACGTCTCCACCGCGGGACTCTTCACCAAGACACTCAAGGGACGCGACTGGGCGGAGGGCGACAGCTTCCAGTTCGCGCTCGCGGGCGAGGACGCGCCCCCATGCCCGAGGCTCTGCCGACGGCTCCAAGACCGTCAGCGTGACGCCACCGCCGGCACCAAGGCGGGCGATAGGGTCGCCTTCGACTTCGGCCCCATCCGCTACACGCTCGACGACATCAAGGACGCCGGGTTCGCCGAGGTCGGCGGCAAGCGCGTGCGCGCCAAGACCTTCACCTACACGGTGCGCGAGGTCAGGCCCGATGACGGCTCCGCCATCGCCGGTGTGGCCTACGACGGCCACGCCGCCACGATGACGGTGACCGTGACCGACGACGCTCCGGCAACCTCACGGCCACGACGCCCGCAATCGCGCAGGCGAGCGGCGGCGACTTCGTCAACACCTACACGACCGAGCTCGACTACTCGGCCGCGCGGGCGTGCGCCTGTCCAAGACGCTCTCCGGCCGCGCCATGGAGCGGGGCAGTTCGCCTTCACCGTGACCGCGGACGCCGAGACGGCCGCCAAGCTCGGCCTCAAGACCGACAAGGACCGCCTAC
>ENA-OQBJ01000814-OQBJ01000814.1-human-gut-metagenome-genome-assembly--contig:-NODE-814-length-14869-cov-9.551282_pt1 | contig 14869 bp, 16 predicted proteins | sample MGYA00242743_ERZ504545 | MGnify/ENA primary metagenome ERZ504545 (study PRJEB26092, sample SAMD00036252) | human gut metagenome | host: Homo sapiens | study: EMG produced TPA metagenomics assembly of...
ATAAGGCTTCACCACTACGCAACTGCTGAGCTGCTTTCTTGTAATCAATTTCTAAGTTGTCCATAATATAAAAACTGTGTTAAACTACTTTTATTGTAGCTTGACACAGTTTAGTTTACACTCTCTGAAAACTTAAATAAAATAAAAAGGAGGGTGTGTCATAAGTTAATGACACACCCTCTTTTCTAAATATCAGTCTAATTGCTTAAACTCAAAATCTGCTTTGCTGCAACAACTCTTCTTATAGTCGAATTGGTACATACGCATATACTGCTCTTGAATCTCTTTCGCTCCATTATAAAATGGATCGCAAGTATATGATTTAGTTGTCACTGTTATCTCCATTTCAGGAGTCAACACTTGTCCATTTGTTCTCTTGATACGCTTAGGGCGTACAGCAAAAACTCTTCCCATAATCTTAACTTTTTAAATTGTTCAACTTATTGTTTTTTAGAAATCTTACCTATCCATTCGTTTAATTCCTTACCAACCATTTCTGGCTCTAAAGAATTTATTGTTGCCAATGTCACATAGCAATCCGCTTTATCAATCTTATCGATTTTCTCAGGACATCCGATACGTTCCAATGTTTTCTTGAGCATTTCTACATTGTTGGCTCTATTACCTAACTGTACAATGACCTTAGATTTATCATTCTCATCAGGCATGGTATCCATATATACCTTGCCCTCTTCGTCATTTTGGTACTCACAAGCTAAGGTTGACCAATACCACGTAAAGAGATTCCAATCCTTACGCTCGTCAACAGCATTCATCCATTGTATAGTACGATGCTCCTTTTGGAGAACTCCCATCAGATAATCTACTCTCTTGATAATATATTGCTGAAGTTCAGGAGAAGATTTGAATCTACTGATAAAGCTACCTTTTGGCACATCCATTGCCAAAGGAGGATACTCCCACCAAAATTCACGTTGTCTTCTTCCACCATTATCCCATTTCAAGCACTTTGAGAAGTTCCAATCCCCTTCATAACGAGCCTGAATATAATAATGATTATCATAGAATCCCATGTCTATCATTCCTGGATTTCCATCATTACGAGTAATCTGTAATGGGCAATCCTCGCTTTCCATCGATTTAACTATCCAGCCAGCATCCTGCCACTTTTTAACCGCTTGTTCCCATGTTTCAAGAGGCTCCACTTCATCAGAATCAGCCGTTTCTTTATATGCTTCCTTGAAGTTCTTTATTGTCTTGTCCTTGATTTCTGAGCTAAACAACATCTTGTTTAAATCATCATCGTTCTTCTCTGCATCTTTTTCTTTATCTACGCCGTAAAGGTCTATTCTCAAAGCTTCCACTACACTCAACAAACTTTCCAAGAGAGGGATGTTTCCTTGGCTTTTCTGCTTTTCCTTTTCGTTAGACGGACAGAAAGAGGATATTACATTTCGAACAGCTGCGCTTACCAAGTTCAAGCTCTTGGGTTTACAATGCATTGCGACCAAAGATGTCTGGAACTCAAGCTGGAGTTTTTCCTCTTCTGTCAATTTTCTGTCTTTAACAACATCATAAAGAGTAGAGAGAAAGTTTTGATAAATCTTCAGCTTTTCCTCAAAAACCTTGGAATTACGCTTTGCTGTCTGCTCCTTCTTGGATTGTCCATCGAGCAAGACAACTGTGATGGTTGCAGTGATTACCACACCAAGTATTGCTGCCATCAGACGTGCAGGAAAATCTTGATAGGTAAATACGATGATGGCACATATCATGACAAACACCATACATCCTACAATCTTCAATACATATTGATTTGACTTTTTCATATTTCGTTCTTGTTATTGTAATTGATTCCAAACATGATTAGCACCTTCACGACAAGCTCCCATTTGAGGAGCCTCATCCGTCTGAAGCTGAATGCCACATTTTTGGCATTGATAAATATAAGCTGTTCCTACTTTACACAAACGTACCCAACGACTTCCAACAAAGAAATTTGGGTAACATTTTCCTGCGTCTGGCTTGCTGTCAGACTTGAGTACCCTATAGCAATATTGACATTGCCAGTAATAGGTTGGATGCAATTCTTCTATGACTTTTTGGTAGTAGGAGTCAATTTCCGGTGTACCAAAGGCTGTTACAGGAATCTCTACTCCAGAGACGTTTACAAAATTTGATTTGCTGGTGATTTTTCCATGAAAATCCATTCTTGCATTATACGAACAGTTTTCAAAAACCAAATCGGGAGGCAAACCTCCCGGCATACCGCTCAAATAATCACGGCATTGCCCAACATAAGACAACATAAATCCTCGCTCATCTTCTTGAACATCTGCAGGGCTACCTGTATAAACTTCCATTTTTTTGTTCAAAAAAACAATGATATTCTGCTGTTCTGTAGGAATAAGCACATAGTCTCTTTTGTGAGCTTTCAATTCTGAGAATTTTACAATTTTCCCTTTAGGATAAAAAGTGTCATCGCTAACCATTATTTGTTTTTTTGCAGTATCTGCTTTTAAAGTAAAATCTGTACTATTATAACGTTCCATACTGAACTTACCATCATTAAAATCCACATTAGGAAAATACTGATATGTTTCCACTTTGCCCAATGGATACACCTGCAACGAGTCACCTAAAGTGTCAACAACGATTTTGTCTGCATCAATATAAACGATATAGTGTTCTTTACCCACAGAATCATTGTACTGATTAAGGATGTACTTACCTTCCTTATTCAATTCAGCAACACGCTCATTAAACAAAACGTTATAATCCTTTGCACATGATATGGTCAGTATCATGGAAAGGAACATTAGAAATGTTAGCCATTTATTTTTCATAACTTCGCAATTTTTATATTTAACGTCTATATTAGAATACTTTTTCCCAATACTTTCATTAAATTTACCTGCGGTTTCTTTCTCTGATTCGTAGTAGGAGTTTCCTTTTTATTCATAATACTCATCGAGATTGTTACATAAGACCGTACTTTTGCATTATTTTTCATGCCTGGGCACCATCCTTTCATCTCTTTCAGCACTCGTATTACTTCTTCGTCCAATATAGGCTCATCAGAATCCAGTATTTCAATATTGGATAAAGTTCCATCTCTTTCAACAACACATTTTAGAGAAATATCTCCTATTGCTTTACTCATGCTTTCAGGTATAACAATATGCTGTTGTACATAAGCCTCTACATTTTCTTCATATTTTGGATCTACATCACAGTTTCTTATTATCACGTCACACTTTTCATAATATTCTGTAGGAACACCAGAATTAAAAGCATTCAATTCTGTTTCAGTATACTCTTTCCGCACATCATCAGGTTTAAGCAATGTCCCCTGCCAAGGCTTGTCACTTCCATGATTTATCCACCATTCCATTACGCATGGCGTATCCATTACTATATCAATAATAGCAGATGGTATTCCCCAAGTTTGATCTTTAGCACATTCTATCTTATCCCCTGTAGTATCATCAATATAATAACTTTCCTTTAAAACACCATGTTCCCATTTGTCATAAAATACTTGTGTAGAACCATCCCCACATTTCATTGTCAGCTTCCATGAGCCATCAGCAAGCCCTTCTTCATCAGTTTGCCCACAGAATAAGCCCTGTCCCATTACACTACGCTCCGATGCACCACCATATTCATATATATGATAGTCATAATAGTTGGTACGTCCAGAAACAGGGCCAATCATAACACCATCTTTCATGGTAGCCTTTAAAGATTCTTTTACCGTACCCCTTGTAGTATAAGTATATTCATAAATACCATTCCTATAGCCTTCCTTGAAATTAATCTTCAAAGTCTTTGTTTCGCTTGTGGACTTATCTATATATGTCCACAAGCCTTCCTTACAATCGTCATGAAAACGTCCTGTTACCTTCAGATAAAGCTTAGGGTTGGTAATGCAAGAATATGTAAAGTTGCCTTCATAAATGCGAGTGCCATCTTCAGCATTCTTATAGGTATAAGTTGCTTTTTGTGTGCCGAGCAAGAAATGAGCATTTGCCCGATATGGTCCCGAATACGTTTTCAGTCCCTGAGCACTCATAGCCATGCACATACTGAAGAACATGACTATACAAAATAAAAATCTTTTCATATCATTCACTTTTTAGTTCTTAAACAAATCTTGATATACCTTACCCCATTCTCCCCAAGAATAAGATCGAGATGGATGATGTTGACGAATCATTAGAGCCTTGTCTTCACCACCGGTAGAAAACCAACGGGTATAAACCTTATCACCATTGGTAAGAGACATTTCTTCTCCATCCGTTTCCCCAAGACCATAAAGTCTATCGAAGAGACCATAGCCCCAAACAATGATAACATCAGGCTTCAACTCTTCAAGAACCTCCTTGAAGGCAGGAATAGAATCGTTAAATTGTTCATCGGTCTCTTTCACACCAGGAGCCTCAAGATTGAACTGAATGAAATTATAGAATGCTACTTGATTCCATACATATTCTCTATCATCAACTGAAATCTCTCGATTCAACAAAGCTTTGGTTTGGCTTGTGAAGCCTTTATAAAAAGCTCCATCTTCTCCACTCAAGAATCCGTCCATCATATCTATAGTAAAACTATGATGGCAAGGACAACCTGCACTATCAGCATCATAGTGCTATGCCCTAATATCAAGACTTTCTTACCACTATTCAAGAATCCTTTCTCGTAATCCTTACCAACAAAAGGATAAGCATTTACATGTTTCATACGCTATTCTATTTTAAAGTTATTAAATGTCGGGGACAAAGATAGTTATTCTATTTGAAACCATCAAGTCCATAATGGTTCATAAGCGAAATTTCTTGATTTCGGCTTAACAAAAGTAGTAAAAATCGTTCTGTTTCATTGGTATATTATCATTTTGCCAGGTGTTCCCGAGACTTGGCGGGTTAAGATTTCGGTTTCGGCAAAATAAAAAAGCGTGGGAACTTACCTGTCACTCGTCCCACGGATTGAGGCCTTCGCATTGCCCTGCATTGTTGAACGAGCAACGTCGAAGCCCACGCCGATATGTATACACTTATCCCTATACGGATATAAGACCTACCGCCTTGACGCAATAAGCCATACCAGTAAAGGGATGTGAATTAACACATCCCGAGAGCACCTACCGTTGCTATGTTCTGACAATGCATGAAGTTTGCGAAGTTTCAATCCGTCAAGAACAAAGCGCTAAGTATGCGCCTTTTCCATTATGTCGTGATTCTTACTCAGAATCATCGGCAAATATACGAATAATGTTTGAAAGAACAAAAGTTTTTAGCAAAAAATCCTCATTGAGGATAAAATTCATCAAAATCCTCCCTCTCTGAGGGATTTTTCTGTATTTAACCACGCTATGCGAAATTTTTATTGTACTTTTGCACCCGTGCTTGGAAAAGCAACAAATAAAACAGAAGAGTAAACGATATGGCAGAAAAGAATAGCATACCCCAATTCGTGAATAGTGAATCTATTATGTCGGATAGCAACTATGTGAAGTGGCTCTCCGATTTGAAAAGTCGTATTCGCATCGCCCAACTCAAAGCGGCTATCAAAGTCAATGAAGAGTTGCACAAGCTTTATTGGAGCTTGGGAGAAGACATTTGTAACAAGCAAAAGCTATATAAGTGGGGCACTAATTTTATAAAACAGCTTAGTTTGGACTTGCGTTCTGCATTTCCAAATGTAGAAGGTTTTTCTTGGTCAAATCTTTATAAAATACGCAAGTGGTATCTCTTCTATTCTTCGCAAAATGAATTTTGTACCAAGCTGGTACAAAATTAGAAACCTTAGAAAGTACTAGCGTTCCTATGCCTGCGATTTTGCTTCGTGTACCCTGGAGGCATCAGACTGTCATTGTCTCAAAATGCAAGACCATATTGGAGGCAATGTTCTATCTCAACCAAGTGATTGAAGGCAATTTGAGTCGTAATGAGTTAGAACATATTATCGAAGCCCATCTTTATGAGCAAAAGGGAAAAGCCTTGAATAACTTTGAGTCCACACTCCCTGCGCCACAGAAAGCCTTGGCTAACGAGATGCTCAAAGACCCTTATAAATTAGATTTCTTATCCATGGCTGGCGACTTCTCGGAAAAGGACCTAGAGGATAAGCTGGCTCAAAACATTACTCGTTTTTTACTCGAACTGGGCAAAGGTTTTGCTTATGTTGGGCGACAAATGGAACTTACCACACCAAGTGGAAAATCATACTTCCCCGACATGGTATTCTATCATACCAAACTCAAATGTTATGTTGTGATTGAGCTAAAAGTGGTTGATTTCATGCCAGAGTTTGTTGGCAAACTTAACTTTTATGTTGCAGCAGCCGACGAACTTTTAAAAGACGAAGGAGATAACCCTAGCATTGGTATTCTGCTATGCAAAGACAAAGATTCATCTGTTGTTGAGTGGGCTTTAAGAGGCATTACCACTCCATTAGGTGTTGCAAGTTACCAGCTACAAGAGGTATATGAACGAACTTTACTCGAAATGAAAGAGCAATCCGCAAAGAATTCCACTAGCAATAACAACGATTAAGAAAGCATAAACAGAATATGGTTTTAAATTACATTTGGATAGCATTTTTCGTGATTGCGTTCATCTTCGCACTCATCGGATTGGCAATGGGAGATACGACTATCTTCCAGAAGATTGTAGATTCCACCTTCGATTCTTCCAAGAATGCCTTCGAGATTTCTCTCGGACTTACGGGCGTGCTCGCCCTCTGGCTTGGCATCATGAAGATTGGAGAGAAGGCGGGAGTTGTGAATGTGTTGGCAAGAGCGCTCAGCCGGTCTTCACCCGTCTCTTCCCCGATATTCCGAAGAACCATCCGGTGATGGGAAGCATCTTCATGAATATCGCTTCGAATATGCTGGGACTCGATAATGCGGCGACGCCTACAGGATTGAAGGCGATGCAGCAGATGCAGGAGCTCAATACGAAGAAGGATACGCGACGAACACGATGATTATGTTCCTGGTTCTGAACACCTCAGGACTCACCATCATCCCTACCACCATCCTCGCCTTCCGTGCCTCCTATGGAGCAGCCCAGCCTACGGATGTCTTCATCCCTATCCTGATGGCTACGCTCGTGGCTACGCTTGCCGGAATCATCATCACTTCGCTCTGGCAGCGCATCAACATCCTGCAGCCGGTATTGCTCGCTACTCTGTTGGGAATGTGCGCTTCGTAGGCATCATCATCTGGGGATTCGGACAGATGGACAAGGATACGATGAACACGGTTACCACCTTGGCTTCTAACATGATTCTCCTGGGCATCATCCTCTGCTTTATCCTGGCTGGTTTCTGGAAGAAAGTGAATGTTTATGATGCATTTATCGAGGGAGCGAAGGAAGGTTTTACTACTGCGGTGAAGATTATCCCTTATCTCGTAGCTATCCTTGTGGGCATCGGCGTGTTCCGTGCTTCGGGAGCGATGGATATGGTGATTCAAGGCATTTCGTGGTCGGTAGAACAATGCGGCTTGAATGCCGATTTCGTAGGCGCCTGCCTACCGCCATCATGAAACCGCTGTCGGGAAGTGGTGCACGAGGCATGATGCTGGAGGCGATGAAGAACTATGGTCCTGATTCGTTTGTGGGCAGATTGAGCTGCATCTTCCAGGGTTCCACCGATACCACCTTCTATATATTGGCAGTATATTTCGGAAGCGTAAGCATCAGGAATACCCGCCACGCCGTGGCTTGCGGCTTGCTTGCCGATTTGGCAGGAGTCATCGCAGCTATCGCTATAGCATATTTATTCTTCGGATAAGAGTCTCCCACAGATTTCACAGATTTACACAGATAATCTTTGAATGACAGCGCAAGCCCAATTTAACATTTAACACTTAACATTCAACATTAAGAAAGATAATGGCAAGTTTAAAATCACTCGCAAAGGATACCGCCATCTATGGTTTGAGCAGTATCATCGGCAGATTCCTCAACTATCTGCTTGTACCACTCTATACGGCAAAGATCAGCGCCGCAAGTGGTGGTTATGGTGTCATCACCAACATGTACGCCTATACGGCGTTACTCCTCGTTATCCTGACCTACGGAATGGAGACCACCTTCTTCCGTTTTGTCAACAAGGAGGGAGAAAACTCAGAAAAGGTTTATCACACGGTATTGAGCATGGTGGGCTTCACTTCCCTACTCTTCATCGCCCTGGTATTCCTCTTCATCACGCCTTTGAGCGATGCGATGGCTACGCCGACCATCCGGCTTATGTATGGACCATGTTCGTAACCGTGGCTATTGATGCCTTCCAGTGCATCCCGTTCGCTTACCTCAGATACAAGAAGCGCCCGCTGAAGTTTGCTGCCTTCAAGTTGCTCTTCATCGGTCTGAACATTGCGCTCAACCTGGTTTACTACGTCATCATGGATGGTCACGATGTGGGTTATGCTTTCTACATCAACTTGGTTTGCACCGCCTCCATCACCTTCTGTTTCTACAAGGAACTGAAGGAAGGATTCATGGGCGAGAAATGCTCCTGGAGCGAATGTAAGGTACTCGTCAGGAAGATGCTGGACTACAGTTGGCCAATCCTCGTGCTCGGTATTGCCGGTATTCTGAACCAGACAGCCGACAAGATTCTCTTCCCTTACATCTATGAGAAGGGCGATGCTCATGCGCAGCTCGGAATCTACGGAGCAGCCAGCAAGATTGCGATGATCATGGCGATGATTACCCAGGCTTTCCGCTATGCTTACGAGCCGTTCGTTTCGGCAAGGCGAAGGATAAGGACAACCGACAGACTTACGCTTCGGCGATGAAATATTTCGTCATCTTCACCCTGCTCGCCTTCCTGGTGGTAGTAGGTTATCTGGATGTATTGCGCCACATCATCGGTCGCGACTACTGGGATGGTTTGAAGGTAGTGCCTATCGTAATGGCTGCCGAAATCATGATGGGAGTTTACTTCAACCTCAGTTTCTGGTACAAGCTCATCGACAAGACCATCTGGGGTGCTTACTTCTCAGGCATCGGTTGTGCGGTATTGATTGCCATCAACGTTATCTTCGTACCTGTTTATGGTTACATTGCCTGTGCCTGGGCTGGTTTTGCTGGATATGGAACAGCCATGCTTCTCTCCTACTTTGTGGGTCAGAAGAAGTATCCTATCAACTATCCGGTGAAGGAGATTATGATTTATGTGGTTCTCGCCTCATCCTCTTTGCCGGAATGACCGAGGCTAACAGATACTTCTCCAGTAGAATTGCCTGCCTCATCAACACGGTGCTCATCCTCATCTTCGCCGCTTATCTCGTGAAGAAGGATTTCCCATTGAAGAGTCTGCCTGTGGTAGGTAAGTACTTTAGAAAGTAAGAGATTCCAATCATTGAGATTATATTCCAAGAAGTCCGTGGACAATGTGTAAGTCCACGGACTTCTTTTGTTTATATTATACAGAACCTTCGCATGCGGTTCAAGAATAGACAAAAGGACCCAATGTTCCTGGTCCCGAGCAATACCCAGAATATAATAGCAGCCAGCAAGGCGCCCTGTAAGAGCTAAAGCAAACGGCTGAGTGAACGAAACGAGACGACTGAATGAGCTGAAGAATATGACTGAGCAAGCTGAAGGATACGGCTCCGTAAGTGAAAGAAGACGTCTGATCAGGTTCAAAGAGATAGAATATGGAGTTCAAGGAGACTGCTTCTAGAAAGTTGCCACTAGGCTCAGCAGCTCTGCTGAGCCTAGTCAGCAGGTCTGCTCACTGCAGTCAGCAGGTCTGCCGAGCCTAGTGACAACACCTTTTAATCGTACAACAATACCCCCTATAGTTGTACGACTACACACCCTTCAGTTGTACAACTATAAACCTTTAGACGTACAACAATGAATCCATCGATTGTTCAACTTGACTTTTTCTCCCATTTTATACATCAAAAACAAGAAATAGTCCGAGAATTCTCAAAAAAGTAATCTTCCTTTTCGTTATTCCCTCATAAAAGTATATCTTTGCAACGATTATTCCCTCATAAAAAATAAAGAGCATGAGAAAGATACTACAGGACAAGATCAATATGAACGATATCAACAAGATATGCATCATGACACAAGGTAAGGAGAACGACCACCGGAAGGAAGAGCTTTACCAACTCACCTTCGATGAAAACGACCGCGTATCGTTCAATGCGCTTTGGGCTTTAACCCATTTCGATGAAGCCAACAACCCTTGGCTCTTTCAGAAGCACGATGACCTGATTGATAGGGTTCTCGTAGAGAAGAATGAGACCAGGCGCCGCCTGATGCTTCAACTCCTTCTCCGTCAGCCTTTCGAGGAAGAATCACTCCGTTCTGATTTCATCGATTTCTGCATCGCCAAGATTACCGCCTGTTCCCAGCCCTACGCCATCCGCTGCTACTGCATGAAGCTCGCCTACGAGCAGATGAAGTACTATCCCGAACTCCTCGAAGAGTTAAGAATGGCCCTGGATATGCTGGAGCAGGAGGTTCTATCACCAGGAATGTTATCGGCAAAAAAGCAAATTATGAAGAAAATCAAGCGAAGCCTTGGAAAATTCGGGAAATAGTCGTAACTTTGCAAACGTAATATTCTAACAATATAATACATAAATGGATGGAGATACAACTGAACGATTATCACAAGAAAGTCAATGCCCAGATGCAAAAGAGCATGGCTTATTGGCGAGAGCATCCGCTTTCGCTGGAGGAGTGCTTAGCTCAATTCAAGCGCTTGCGGGAACAACGAAATGTTTGCCAAGCATTCCTGGTATTTCCGCAATGCCCTAGTTCGTGCCAACTATCGCAACATTCAGAAAGGCATTGATTACTCTCCCATCTACCTGGTTCGTTTCTTCAGAAACTTACTCTTAAAAGATGGTTGGGTTCTCAAGAACAGATATTTGCATATCCGGCCGACTGATGATTGGAAAGAGCAGCCGAACTTAAATTCTCAAACAGAAAGTGGACAGAAAAACAACTTCATAAATAAAGAAGGAGAAGAAAATGTCCCAAGTTTGTCCCAAGCTTGTCCCAAGTAGAAGAACTCATAATACGTATAAATAAAGATTATCTATCCATCGGCGATATAATGAACCTGTTTGGATTAAAGAACAGAACCAGATTTAGAAAGGAATACATTACCCCAGCCCTAGCCGAAGGAGCCTTGGAGATGAAATATCCAAACACCCCAAGACATCCACACCAGCAATATCGGATGACAGAGCTGGCAAAGACTTGGAAAGAATGGTATGAGAAAAAGAATAAATAACATCATAATATAAATAGAAAACAAAAACAAGTAATGAAGAAAAAAGCAACGGTCCTTATCGCCTCTATCATGGCGTTCTGCGGAATCAACACCGCTCACGCTGACGAGGGAATGTGGACAATTTACAACTTGCCTAACGCAGTGTATGAGATGATGCAGCGCGAAGGCTTCAGTATGACTTACGACCAGCTCTACAACGGCGAGAACGCCTTGAAGAATGCTGTGGTTAACTTCTCGGGCTATTGCTCAGGCGTAGTCGTTTCTCCAGACGGTTTGGTATTTACCAACCACCATTGCGGTTTCGAGGCTATCAGAAGCCACTCTACCGTGGAGCACGACTATATGCTCAACGGTTTCTTTGCTAAATCTTACGCAGAGGAATTGCCTAACGAGAATATGTTCGTCAGCTTTATGGTTGAACAGAAGGATGTAACCGATAAGGTGATGAGCCTCGGATACGAGAAACTCGACAACAAGAAGCGCGATGAACTCATCGATTCTCTGGAGAACGAGATGACTAAAGAGGCGAAGAAGAACGATTCTACCCTCCATATCACCGTTCAGCTTTCTACGAGGGCAACAAGTGGTACGCTACTACTTACCGCGACTTCACCGACCTGCGTCTGGTTTTCACCGTACCAAAGTCTATGGGTAAGTTTGGTGGCGATACAGACAACTGGATGTGGCCTCGCCAGACCTGCGACTTCTCTGTATTCCGCATCTATGCCGACCCTAAGACCAATGGTCCTGCTGCCTACAGCAAGGATAATGTGCCTTACAAGCCAAAGCGTTGGGCTCAGGTTTCTCTCCAGGGTTATAAGGATGGCGACTATGCGATGACCATGGGTTACCCAGGCAGCACAGAGCGCTATCTTTCAAGCTACGGAATCCAGACCATGCGCGATGCTGAGAATGCGCCTCGTGCCCAGGTTCGTGGCGTAAAGCAGGAGGTGATGCAGAAGCACATGCGTGCCGACGAGGCTGTCCGCATCAAGTACGACAGCAAGTACGCCAGCTCTTCCAACTACTGGAAGAATGCCATCGGTATGAACAAGTGTATCGACTCTATCGGCATCGTGAATCTGAAGCGTGAGTACGAAACCCGTCTCCGTGCTTGGCAGGATACAGCCAAGCTGCCAACGACCTCGCCCACAAGGTAGATTTCGACAAGCTCGCCAAGCTCTACAAGGAGAGCGCTGACGTGAAATACGCCTGGACCAACTTCGCTGAATCTTTCACAAGAAGAAGCAACATCGAGTTCTCTACCGTGCCATCAAGCTCCAGACCGACATGGAGGTGAAGGGTCCTGAGAAGAACAAGAAGAAGAAGCAGTATCATGAGTTTGAAGATAACTCTGCAGAATGGGATATGGCGCTCGATAAGGAAGTGCTCGCTACCCTTCTGAAGAACTACAAGGAGCACGTAGATGCCAAGTGGTTGCCTAAGTTCTACAAGACCATCGACACTGAGTTTGGCGGCAACTACGCCAAGTATGTGGATTATCTCTGGGAGAAGTCGCTCATCATGAAGAAGGGCGCCAAGCTCTATTTCAACAAGAAGGGATATGAGAAGGATCCAGGCGTAAGCTTCGGTATGGATCTGAACGATGTATTTGCAGATTTCGCTGCTCAGATGGGCAGCATCAACGACAGCATCGCTGAGCAGGAGAAGTATCTCTGTGCTGCCAAGCTCCGTATGGAGGAAGACATGCCTCACTACAGCGACGCCAACTTCACCATGCGATTGAGCTACGGTCAGGTAGGCGGTTTCGACCTCGGTGGCAAGCCATCAGGCTATTATACCACAGCCGAGAGCCTCGTTGAGAAGATGAAGCAGGGCGATAAGGTAATCGATTACTACGCTGAGCCTATCATGCACGAGCTTCTCTCTGAGAAGGATTTCGGCAAGTATCAGGATAAGACGACTGGCAAGATGCAGCTCTGCTTCCTTACCAACAACGATATTACCGGCGGTAACTCTGGTAGTCCTATGTTCAACGGCAAGGGTGAGTTGATTGGTCTTGCTTTCGATGGCAACTGGGACAGCCTCAGTTCTGACATCAACTTCGACAAGCGCCTGGCTCGCTGCATCGGTGTGGATATTCGCTACGTGCTCTACCTGATGGATAAGTGGGGACACGCAGACCGCCTCTTGAAGGAGATCAATGCAAAGTAAATTCTATCTCTGAATCAACAGAGATGATATAAAGGTTTATCCTGGAATAAAGATTAGTCTCAGGATGATATAAAAAGAGCGGAAAATCAGCTGTTAACTGTTAACCTGTTAACTTCTGGCTTTCCGCTCTTGTTTTTTCTTATAGGTTCTCAACTAATACTGCGAGATATTATTCAGTTCCTTCAATGAAACCTGACGAGGCTTCTCGGCGAGTTTCTTCTTCAATTCATCCATCGTTATTTCTGCAGCTGGATTGAACTCATCTGATTGCATATAACCCAACACGCTCTCGTAGAAAGCCCTACCCTCTGGATATTTGGCAGCCTTCTCCAAATCGCTCATGCAGATGAGGAGCTTTCCGGCTCCCACCTTCCATTCCATCACCAAACCCAACTTATGATTCCGCTCGATATTGTCTATCACCTGAACTACCGGGCGATAATCCTTGGCGAAGTTGTCAAGCACCAGCGGATGCGATTCCTTGATTATCGGGAACCATTGCCAGTTGGTGTGCATTTCCGTAGGGAATCCCTTGAATATCGGATGTTCCGGATTCGTAAGAATGCCCAGGGTTCCTGGAGAAACCTTCTTCTTGTTGTTCTCGCAGATGGTCTTGAACATGCGATAGTTCCAGTAATCGGTCTGGAAGAGTCCACCCACGGTATAAGGTGTGGCATTATCTGACTGAGAAAGCGTATCATCTGCAGCCACGAAATGGCTGGAAGTCGTAGGAAGCCAAAGCACCTTTGCTCCCTTTTCTAGTTTCTTGACGACATCGGAAGTCAAATCCTTGGCAATAACGACTTGCTTTTTCAGATAGTCGATATTCTTTGGGGTCGTATAAACCCAAAGGTCGTAAGTATTGGAATATCTTGTCGCATCAAGTTCACCTTCATATATATACAAGGAGAGGGTCAGTTTGCGAGAACCCACATACACGTCCAAGCACTTACCATCCCCATCGTCAATTCCGTTGGCTTTCACTTTCATCTTATGAACGATCTCGCCAACATCTATCCATCCCTCCTCGTCGGTATGGATAGTTATCTCGCCTTGTGCCAAAGGAGAAGGCTGATTCAAATGAGTAAGAGTTTCGGCTACACTGGACTCGTTTGGATAACGTTCGTCTTTGGCATAATCCAACTTCCATTCCACTTTCTTGCCCTTCAAAGACTCTCCCCCATAATTGGCGATTTGAATCTTCGCCTTCATCGTGTCATTCTCCTCATAGCAGAATCTGTCTGTCACCAACAAAGGCACCACTGGCGAGCACCACTGGCGCCATTCCTCGGGCGTAGTGATTCCCTTACTCTCCATAAACGCATCGAGGATGCCTACGAAAGCACTTCCCTGACCGGGATAATCCTGAATATCAAGCAGCTGGAAGCCCGCCATATTCCGGGTTCTCAAATCCATCTCTATATCGCTTATAGAGTTCACGCTCCATAAGCGAAGACCT
>ENA-OQBJ01000816-OQBJ01000816.1-human-gut-metagenome-genome-assembly--contig:-NODE-816-length-14847-cov-3.418750_pt1 | contig 14847 bp, 15 predicted proteins | sample MGYA00242743_ERZ504545 | MGnify/ENA primary metagenome ERZ504545 (study PRJEB26092, sample SAMD00036252) | human gut metagenome | host: Homo sapiens | study: EMG produced TPA metagenomics assembly of...
ATCTACGGCATATTGTACCACCAGAAAGCATGGACACAGGGAAAAATAAATCATACTCTATGAAAAATGAGAAACCGATGGTTCTATAACGAAAAAGAGGATGCATCATTTTGACACATCCTCGTTTCAGATAAAATGTACTTGTGTTTGGTTTGAAACGCAAGTGCGTTTTCTTAGTGCTTGATTTAAGGCAAAAATATTGCTCGAATTACCTTATTTAACGGGATGATTTTCTTTCGTTTCGTGACTTTCGTGTACTTTTGCACGCTTATTAAGATTTTAAGGATAACGAGAGGAAATTATGGCACAGTCTAAAGAGATGACATCAGGCCGAGTCTGCCGCTGATTCTGAATTTTACTTTTCCATTGTTGCTGGGCAACCTGCTCCAGCAGACGTATTCGCTGGTGGATGCGGCTATTGTCGGAAAGTTCTTGGGTATCAATGCGCTGGCTTCTGTTGGTGCCAGTACGTCGGTCGTCTTTTTGATTTTAGGGTTCTGCAACGGGTGTTGCGGAGGTTTCGGCATTCCGGTGGCACAGAAGTTCGGAGCTCGCGATTATGTGACGATGCGGCGCTATGTATCGGTCAGCCTGAAGCTGGCGGCGGTGATGTCGGTCGCGGTGGCCATTGTCACCAGTCTGCTTTGCGGATTTATCCTGCGTTCCATGCGCACACCGGAGAATATCTTTGAAGGGGCCTACCTCTATCTGCTGATTACCTTTATCGGTGTGCCGTGTACGTTCTTCTATAATTTGTTGTCCAGCATCATCCGTGCGCTGGGCGACAGCAAGACCCCGTTCTGGTTCCTGCTTTTCTCTACCATACTGAACATTGTGCTCGATTTGTTCTGCATCCTTACGCTGGGGTGGGGAGTGGCCGGAGCAGCCATTGCTACGGTCTTCTCTCAAGGGTTATCGGCCTTGCTGTGCTATATCTATATGTACCGCAAGTTTGACATCCTGAAAACCGAGCCTGCCGACCGTCGTTTCCGTGGCGACCTGGCCCGTCAGTTGCTGTACATCGGGGTACCGATGGGATTGCAGTTTTCCATTACGGCCATCGGCAGTATCATGCTGCAAAGTGCGAACAATGCGCTGGGTACGGCCTGTGTGGCAGCTTTCACGGCAGCCATGCGTATCAAGATGTTCGTGATGTGTCCGCTGGATAGCTTGGGAATGGCTATGGCGACGTATTCCGGACAGAATTACGGGGCCGGAAAGCCGGACCGCATCTGGATGGGTATCAAGTCGGCCACGCTGATGATGACCGTCTATGTCATAGCGATTGGTGCCCTGATGTGGGGACTGGCCGAAAAGTTTGCCCTGCTGTTCATCTCGCCGGATGAGACCGAGATTATCGACGATACGGCTTTGTTCCTGCACATCAACACTTCTTTCTTCTTCCTGCTGGGTATGCTCAGTATTCTTCGTTATTCCATTCAGGGAGCGGGCTATACACGACTGGCTATGTTCTCCGGTGTGTCGGAAATGGTGGCCCGTGTGCTGGTCAGTCTGATTGCGGTTCCGTTGTGGGGATTCTGGGGCGTGTGCTTCGGCGACCCGACAGCCTGGCTGTTTGCCAACCTGTTCCTGGTCCCGGCATTTATCTATGTGTACCGCCGTTTGCAACGGATTGTGGTGAAAGAAGGACGGGTGGTGGCTAATTCCTGACAGGCAGCCGCTTCCAGAGGAAAGGGGGTATCAGTCGCCAGAGAGCCACCAGTATGCGATAGCGCCAGTCAATCACGACAATGCGTTTCTTTTTCTCCAGGGCATGCACAATGTGGCGGGCCACTTTCTCCGTATGCATCAGCATGGGATAGTGTTTGCCGTCGTTCAGGAGTCCGGTGGCCACGAATCCCGGACGGATGTCTGTAAACCGGATGGGAAGTTTCTGGATGTGAGCCAGTTGCTCCAGCGCATCGATGTACGTGTTCTGGAAACGTTTGGTGGCAGAATAGGCCGGAGCAGCTCCCAGCCTTTGGTTCCCGCGATGGAGCTGATGACCGCCAGGTGTCCTCCTTTCTGTTGGGCAAAGTAGCGGAAGGCGGCTGTCACCATGCGCACAAATCCGGTGCCGTTGGTCTCCAGAGTGCGGAGCTCGATTTCCGGTGCCAGCTGGTAGTTCTGGTGGCCGATGCCCGAGCAGTGCAGGTAGAGGTCCATGCCTCCCATTTCTTCAATCAGTTCCAGCAGGCGGTCGGTCGCATCCTCCTGACAGATGTCGATGGCCTGGATGTGGATACGCTCCGGAGCCAGTTGCTGTAGTTCTTTCAAATTCTCTTCACGTCGCCTGCCAGTCCGAGTATCCATCCTTCTGGAGCAGTTGCAAGGCCGTTTCTTTTCCGATACCGGAAGTAGCCCCTACGATGAGGGCACGCTGTATAGGTTTCTTATTCATCAGTTGGTACGTATTTCATAAAGGAATTCCTGCGAAAGAGGAACTCCTTCGGTGGGTTCACAATGGATTTTTCCGAAAAGAGGCATCTGCGGCTGGAGCGGTTTCAGCTCTGCCGACAGGTGGTTGCAGAATGCCGTGTAGGAATGGTTGTGCATGCAGGGCCCCGCATCGTCACGGTACACCAGTACGTAATGGTTCAGGGGGCGGGCATGCACCAATTGGTTGATTTGCAAAGCTAGGTTGCGTGCCTCCCGCGGAGAAATACGGTCGAACAGGCTGGAGAGGTTGAAAATCACCAGTTCGGTCAGTACGGCATGGGCTTGCCAGAAGGCAGCAGGCACGGCACTCAGGCGGGGATACCAGTTTGCCTGAATGTGCTTGTAGGCTGGTGAACGGAAAAAGGCTTCGGCCGTTTCTCCCATTTCCTGCATGGGATAGATGCCCGTGTAGGTCAGGGCCAGATGGGGAAGGGAACGGCATACATCGGCAAAAGCCAGTCCCGAAGCTCCGGCTTCACACGAGAGATCGCAGAACACCACGCGCCTGATACCTTACGGATGAGGTCGTGCAGCCAGTTGCCGCTTCCGGTAAAGAGAGCCTGGGCGGCAGCATATTGTTTCCGCATGTACAAATAGTTGTATACTTGGCAGAAGTCAGATGGAGACATCTCTTCGGGCAGGGTGCGGAAGTCGCTCCGACCGTAGGCAGTGGCTTCACGGTAGTAAGTTTCGCTTTCTTCCAGCTGTGCCGGTGGGGCTATCAATTCCGGGAATACCTGCTTGAAATGCGCTGGTAGGGAATAGGTACCGTCTGCCACTTCCCAGTTCTTCTGGTACGAAGGCAGGGTGAAGTCTCCCCGGCAGAACGAGAGGGCATCCGTTTCCAGGTATCCGTTGTGCAGGCGGATGTACTCCATCAGCTTGTAGAAGGTGATGTTGGCCCCGAGGATATGAGGATTGCCCGTCAGCAGCAGTTGCTTGCGGGCGCGGGTCAGTGCCACATTCAGCTTGCGGTCAATCAGGAAATTGCCTTCCTGAAACGTATTGGCCGTAAGGAAGTTGAGCTGGCTGAAATTCTGTATGGTAAACGAATAGATGATAATGTCGCGCTGGCTGCCCTGGTAGCGTTCCACCGTGTCGATGGAGATGTCCTGCAAAGCAGGCAGCTGGAGGCGCGCAATCTCTTTTCGTATCATGGCAATCTGGTTGCGGTAGGGCACGATGACACCTACCGTCCGGTTCGGGTCGAAACGGGATTCCGTCAGACGGTAAATATGGCTTAACAGAGTGGCTACAATCCGGGCTTCGTTCGGGTTGGTCTTGTCCGAGCAGGTCAGGTGGTCTGGAGCTTCTGCGGGAATGAACACCATTCTGCGTTCCAGCAGCAACTGGTCGATGGTGTCTTGCGGAGTCAGGCCGGTTTCGTAAGGCGTTTCTTCCAACTGATGAGGAAGAGGCACGCTCTCCAGTTGCTCCCGGTAGTAGAACGTCTGGTTCGGGAACTCGGCAATGGCCGGATGCATGCGTCCTTGCTTGTGAAGGATGCTGCGGCAGGTATCCGGACTCGATTTGTAAAGGCGTTCGAACAGCGAGTTGCGGCAATCTTCCAGCCGATGTTCCGCAGCAGGAGGTCGGTCACGGCAGCTTCTTCCGCACTTTGCTGGGCAATGGCCGGCAACTGTTTGTAGTCGCCCACCAATACGAACTTGTCGATGGCGTTATGCTGCTGATGACGGGCAGACAGGATACCTATCAGGTCGGGTTCCAGAATCTGCGAGGCTTCGTCGATGATAGCCAGCTGGAAATGCTTCAGCGTGAACAGGTTGAGGCGGTTGTTGATGGCGGTCGTGGTACCCACAAAGATACGTGTGCGTGCCATCTTCTGCTGGATGTCGGTCAGTTTGGGACAGTCATCCAGACTGTATTTCAGCAGGTAAGGCACGAAACGCTTGTCGCACGACAACTCGTTGCCGATACGGATGAACGGGGTACGGTCGTCAATGCCGGAATCCGTGAGCATGGCACAGATTTCATCCACCGCCCGGTTGGTGTACGACAACAGCAGGATGGAGGTGTCCGGTTCGCTCAGGGCTTCTTCCACCATGAAGCGTAGGGCACACGAGGTCTTTCCGGTGCCCGGAGGACCCACCAGCAGAAAGTAGTCTTTGGCCTGTTTCTCTTTCAGGATGAGTTCGTTGAAGCGGCCGTAATCGCCGTTCAGTTTGACATCCTCCAGTTGTGCAGGCGGACGTACGCCGAGCAGCAGTTCTTTCCGGTCGGCCTGTGCGGACAGAAAAGCATACAGCCCGCGGAAACCGTTGTTGGCAGAAGTGTCCGAAAAATCGTGTTCCACGGCAAATACCTCTTCTTTGCCGCCGATAATGTCTTTATTTTGCTGTCCGTTGCGCAGCACTAAGGTCATACGGTCCGGCTGCAATTCCAGAATGTTTCCCTTCATGAGAATCTGCTTTCTCATGTCCGGTTCTTCCTTATACGCATAGAGAATCACCATGTCACCTGTACGGAAGTTGGGCAGGAAGTCTTCATCCTGTGCCGGAATGTGCAGTTCGATAAGGTCGTATCCTTTGCCGGGGCCGCTGCTTTGCTTCTCCTGGATGGTCAGTCCGGTCAGGATATTGCCCGCCTCCAGTTTCTCGTGTAGTGGGATGTGCCAGTTGCCGGCAAATCCGTGAGACGCATCGTTGCTTCCTCCGGTCTTGCTGAGAATCTGTTCCTTTGATACGAACGTGAAAAAGCGGTTGAAGTAAGCCCGCTCCAGCGGCGTACAGCGTTTCAGGGTATTGATGGCCGTTTGCAGTTGCGGTTCCTGGTAGTCGTTCCACAGCTTTCCGCCAATCTGCAGTTCGTTCAGCAAATCGGTGCTCAGTGAGTCTACAATTTCTCCGATGGCTCCGTCGCCCAGTCGCATCTCGTTGTATACGATGAAATTGCGGAGCTTGATGCTCTCCCGGAACAGGTTCTCGGCAAAGTGTTCTATCAGCAATCCGTCAGCATACTTGGAATAGAGCAGGAAAGTCTGCATGTGGGCGGTTTCCTGTCCAAAATTGTACATTAGTACGCCTTGGTAGAGCATCATCTGAATGAAATGGTCTTCCTTATGGCGGCGATGGTATTCGTCGCGCTTTCCGGCCTTCTGTTCGATGAGTACCTGGAAGTCTTTCTGCATCATGTCCACACGTCCCTGCAATCCTAATTTCTCACAAATGAAGGAGGCTTCGAGCAGGGTATTCTTCTTGTTGAAGTTCCGTATGTTATGAGGCAGCACGTCGTGAACAAACGAGCGGATGTTCATCATCTGTGCCTGTGCCTGTGCGTGAAAATCGGCTGGAAGAGGCAGGTACAGAAGTCGAGGGCCGAAGCGGCAAAGAATTTCTTGATGGTGCGGGGGTAACTCACCGGCTCCTGAGGTTGTTCGTTGATATAGTCGTCGAGAAACTGGCTGGCCAGGTTACCCATCAGGATGGGGGCCGTATTGGCTCTCGGCTTGATTTTGTTCATGAAATAGTTGAGCGGGTGGTGTCCGTACTCCCGAAAACAGGCGGCCAGCGAACTGATGTCAATCAGGTAATCGGGGTGAATCACAATAAGGTTGGGAATGTAGTGATTCTCCTCGTCCACACGCACATCGAGCAGGTTCAGCGGCAGATTTTCTGAAAGGAGGTCTTTCAGGTAGAGCAGGTCGCCGTCATACCCACCTTTGGCATAGTTGATGATGATGAACGGGTCGGTTTCGCTGTCGGTCGCCGCAAAAATCTGTGTGTCGTTCCAGCTGGTCACCGAAGCCCGTACGTACGGGATGTGCGACAGGCGTGTACCTTGATACGGACGGTTGGAGTGAGGGATTTCCGGAAGAATGGAAGCCGGAATGTCTTCTTCAAAGCCTAAAGACACAAAACGCACCAGTGCCCGCAGGTCGTAAAGGTATTCCTGCATGTCGGCCTGAAAACGGTCGCCCATGGCAGCGTTACAGTTGCGACGCATGGTCTGGATGGCATAGCGGTCGGAGGGAGTCATTTTCTTCTCCTTGCAGATGTAATCCAGACGAGAAAACAGGTTGGCGAACGAGAGCGTGACGCCGGTGGTCAGTTCATAACAAGCCTGCTCCAGCACTTTGTGGAGCAGGATATATTTAGCTTGTAAATTGTCGGGGGCAGCCGTCGGCTGATGATGAATCCGTTCGATACGGTTGAACAAATCGAAGGATTGAAGTTCGATACGAGACATGTGCAAAAAAGTGTCAGGAGAAAGTTAAGGCAGTTTGGTCAGGTGATAGATACAATAAGCCTTAGTGAGTCCGCTGAATTCTCCTTTGTATTGTGCAGTCACATCTTCTTTAATCAAGCTGACAGTAGTCGTTTCTTCTTGTCCGGTTGCAGCTTGAGCGGAAGATGCTTCGTCTTCGAACAACATGAATGTGTAGGTCTTTTTGGTACTTCCTGCCATTTCAGCTTCGATTTGCTGATAAGGTTCACCGGTATCTTCAGCATATTTCAAGGTACGTTCAAAAATACCAATCTGATAATTCCCAGTGTTGTTAGGGAAGATTTTCAGGTCGCCGTAAGTCAGGGAAGCGTCGGAATAAGTGAACAGCATACGTCCGCCGGGTTGTACCGGTGCATCTTCGGTGATTCGTGCAATCAGTTCGGCTTCTTCCCCTTTGGTCAGTTCGTCTCCTTCTACAGTGGCACTGATACTGTCTACCCGGTAATTGCTTTGTGGGTTGTTGACAGAGATGGACAGGGTATAGCTGTTGCCTGAACGGTCGGCAATGAGGGTGGTGGTGGCTCCGATGCTGACCGGAATGAATGTCAGGGTATCGCCATCGTAGCGGTAGTCCACGATTTCCTCGTTTTCGTTTTTGATGGTATAATTTCCTTCTCCTCCTCGAATCAAGAATTTCTCGCCTTTACTGAACAGGTTGATTTCCAGTTTGCCGTCAGTAATTTGTTGATGGTCTGTGGCACTGATCAGGTAAATAGGTCCATGATCATCCTTGCATGCCATAAAGGAAAGAATGACTACAATCAGAAGTATTCCATGAAAAAATGTGTTCGTTTCATAAGTCTATATTTGTAATTGATTTGCTTCAAATTATAACGACTTTTTTTGAATTTGTGCGGGGTATGGGGTAAAAACAAGGTCAATCAGCTTTTTCTGTCAGGGAATAGTCTCCGGCTTTTTCATTAATCAGCTGTTGCAGTTCTGAAAGTGCAGGAACTTTCCCTTGGAAGGTAATGACGGCTTCCGGCGGAGTGAGTGTGACCTGAGCTGAGGCTCCTTCCCACATGTTCAGTACCTTCTCTACGCGGGTGCGGCAGTGGTCGCACATCATCCCCTGTACCAGGTAGGTCTTCCGGATTTCGGAAGCGGCTGGAGCTGTGGTTTCCGGTTGTGGGGCAGCTGTTTCCGCTGCGGGCACGGTGATTTCTTCAGTGGGTTGCACTTCCTCCTGTACGGTCACTGCGGTGTGTGCGAATTTCTTCCGTTTCAGTCGCAGACTGTTGCTTACCACGCTGACACTGCTCATGGCCATGGCGCACCGGCTATCATCGGATTCAACAGGAAGCCGTTGATGGGGTACAGAATACCGGCAGCTACCGGAATACCTATCAGGTTGTAGATGAAGGCCCAGAAAAGATTCTCGCGGATGGTGCGTACGGTGGCCTGAGAAAGGCGGATGGCATCGGTGATTTTGTTCAGGTCGGAAGAAATGAGCGTCATTTTAGCCACGTCCATGGCGATGTCGCTTCCTTTTCCCATGGCAATGCTGAGGTCGGCTTGAGCCAGTGCCGCACTGTCATTGATGCCGTCGCCCACCATGGCTACGATTTTGCCTTCCTTTTGCAAGTCCTTGATGAATTGGGCCTTCTGCTGCGGAAGCACTTCGGCCCGAAAATGGGTGATGCCGCATTGTGCTGCAATCCTTTGGGCCGTTTCCGGATTGTCACCGGTCAGCATATAAGTTGATATTCCCATCTCCTGCAATTGTCTGACAGCCTCTCTGGAGGTCTGCTTGATGCGGTCGGCAATGGCTACCAGTCCTAATGCCTGCTGTGAATCGGCCAGCCAGATGACGGTCTTGGTCTCCTGGCTTAGTCGGGCAGCTTCTTCCATCAGGGCAGGGGATACGGTAAGATGGTGAGCCTCCAGCAGTCGGCGGTTGCCGGCATAATAATAGGTACCGTTGATTTTGCCTCGTACCCCTAATCCCGTCAGACTTTCAAATTCTTCCATGGGAAGTATCTGGCGGGTCTGATGCTGCACGATGGCTTGTGCCAGAGGGTGTTCCGAAGCGCTTTCCAGGGTAAAGAGCACATCGCCTAACGGAGATTGAAGAAGCGGGTCGGAGATGTCGGTCACCGTGGGGTGTCCTTCGGTTAGCGTGCCGGTCTTATCGAGTACGATGGCGTTCACCTTACGGGCTGTTTCCAGACTTTCCGCATCTTTAATCAGGATACCGTTTTCGGCACCCTTACCGATGCCGACCATGATGGCCGTCGGTGTGGCCAGTCCTAATGCACAGGGGCAGGCAATGATGGTGACGGTGACTGCGGCCAGCAAGCCGTGGGTGAATCCGTTGGCATTGTCCAGCCATATCCAGACTAAAAACGAAAGAACGGCAATGCTCAGGATGGTAGGCACGAAGATAGCCGCGATGCGGTCTACTAACTGCTGTACGGGGGCCTTGCTGCCTTGTGCATCTTGCACCATGTGGATGATATGGCCAGAACGGTCTCACTGCCTACCTTGTCGGCGATGAAGCTGAAACGTCCTTTTTTGGTTGATGGTGCCGGCATATACCTTGGCACCGGGAGTCTTTTCGGTAGGAAGCGGTTCGCCGGTGAGCATGCTCTCGTCTACATAGGAACTGCCTTCATATACGGTTCCGTCCACGGCAATGCGGCTTCCCGGTTTGACAACCAGTCGTTGCCCCTGCTGTACTTGTTCCACGGGAATTTCTTTCAGCTGTCCTTCCGGAGTGAGTATGGTGACAGTGGCCGGCTGCAGTCCCATCAGTTTTTTGATGGCTTCCGACGTATTTCCTTTGGCTTTCTCTTCCAGTAACCGTCCGAGCAGGATAAAGGAGATAATGACGCTGGCCGCCTCGAAATAGACGTGAGGGTGAATGCCTCTGCTCAGCCAGAACTCCGGCCAGAACAGGTTGAACAGGCTGAATGTATAGGCAATGCCAGTACTCACGGCTACCAGCGTATCCATGTTGGAGGTGCGGTGCTTCAACTGTTTCCAGGCGTTGCGGTAGAAGTCTCTACCCAACCAGAATACCACAGGGGTGGAAAGAATCCACATCACGTAATTGGCGTACGTCCAGTCCATAAAGCACATGCCGATAATGGCTACGGGCATGGAAAGTATCAGCGAAAAGAGAGTACGCTGCTTCAGTTGACGGTACTTCCGGCTATGTGCATCTTCTGCTATTTTCTCTTTTTGAGCATTTGTTTCAATGACCAGGTCGTATCCGGCATTCTGAATGGCACCTTTTAATGTTTCGGGTGTACATTCCTGGGGGTTGTATTCTACAGTGGCCGTGGCGGCTGCATAATTCACCTGAGCATGATATACACCCGGTTGACGGTTCAGTGTCTTTTCCACCGTGTGGCACAGGCGGCGCAACTCATGTCCAGCACTGGAAAGGTTTGTGTAGTTTTAGTAGTATTCATATTTTCTTTATTTAGAATGGGGCAAAATTACAACATTATTGGTTGAATTGGAAACTTCAGTTTCATATTTGTCTCTCAGGGGGATATTTCTTGTAAGGAATTCGTTATTTTTGCGCAAAATAAAATACAACTATTGTTATGTCGCATTTAGCTCCTCTTATCAGTGATCTGCCTTGATATTGATTAGTGCTGGAATCATGACATTACTATTTAAGAAATTGAAGCAGCCTTTGGTGTTAGGCTATATTGTCGCAGGTTTTGTTTGTAGTCCTCATTTTGCGTTTACCCCTTCGGTGGTAGATGCGGATAATATCCAGACTTGGTCGGAGATTGGTGTCATCTTCCTTTTGTTTGCGCTGGGATTGGAATTCAGCTTCAAGAAACTGATGAAAGTGGGAGGTTCGGCAGTCATATCGGCCTGTACGATTATCTTCTGCATGATACTGGTCGGTGTGTTTGTGGGCTGGATGTTTGGCTGGAAACAGATGGACTGCATTTATTTGGGAGGAATGCTGGCTATGTCTTCCACCACCATTATCTATAAGGCATTTGATGATTTGGGACTTCGGCAACAGCGTTTTGCCGGGTTGGTGCTGAGTATTCTGATTCTGGAAGATATTCTGGCCATTGTGCTGATGGTGATGCTTTCTACCATGGCCGTAAGCAAAAATTTTGAAGGAAGTGAGATGATTTACAGCATCGGGAAACTGGTGTTTTTCCTGATTCTCTGGTTTGTGGTAGGTATTTATCTGATTCCGCTTTTCTTGAAGAGGGCACGCAAACTGATGAGTGACGAGACGTTGCTGATTGTGTCCTTGGCCTTGTGCTTCGGGATGGTGGTGCTGGCGGCCCGTGTAGGCTTCTCTCCAGCTTTTGGTGCATTTATCATGGGTTCTATTCTGGCGGAAACGGTGGAATCGGAACACATTGACAAGCTTGTGGCTCCGGTGAAAGATTTGTTTGGAGCTATCTTCTTCGTATCTGTCGGGATGATGGTCGACCCGAACATGATTGTGGAATATATCTGGCCAATCCTGCGATTGTGGTAGCCATATTGTTGGGGCAGACTATCTTTGGTACGGGAGGTGTGTTGCTGTCAGGGCAGCCGTTGAAAATCGCCATGCAGTGTGGATTCAGTTTGACACAGATTGGTGAATTTGCCTTTATCATCGCGGCATTGGGAGTAAGTCTGAATGTGACGAGTTCTTTCCTGTATCCGATTGTGGTGGCTGTATCCGTGATAACGACCTTCCTTACTCCTTATATGATTCGTTTGTCCGGTCCTGCTTATGGCTGGGTAGACCGTCATCTTCCGGTATTCTGGAAACACTTGCTGGAACGTTATTCGGTAGGAGTACAGCCTGTGAATCATCAGAATAACTGGAAAAAGCTGTTGACTTCTATTGTGCGTATCACATTGATTTACCTGGTGCTTTCCATTGCGATGGTGGTACTGTCATTCAATCTGTTCCTTCCTCTTTTGATTTCCGCACTGGGAGGTTTCTGGGGAAAAGTGTTGGGAGCGGTAGTGACCATCTTGTTGATTTCTCCTTTCCTCCGTGCCATGATTATGAAGAAAAATCATTCCATCGAGTTCAAGGCACTTTGGGCGGACAGCCGTTTCAATCATGCACCGCTGATTTCAATCGTGTTGCTTCGCATTGTGCTGGCTGTATTGTTTGTGGTCTACATCATCAAGCATCTGTTCCAGGCCTCTGCCGCGCTGATGGTGGGTATTGCCATTCTGGTCGTCCTGCTGATGATTTTCTCTCGTTTCTTGAAAAAGCAGTCAATCGGGATGGAAAGGGTGTTTGTGCAGAATCTCCGTTCCAAGGAAATCAAGAAAGCGTATTTGGGCGAGAGCCAGCCGGAATATGCCGGACGACTGCTGGACCGTGATTTGCACCTGTCGGATTTTGTGGTTCCTGCCGACTCGTTGTGGGGAGGAAAGACCTTGATGGAACTAGACTTCGGAAAGAAATACGGAGTGCATGTGGCTTCTATCATACGAGGTGCGCATCGCATTAACATCCCGGTGGGGGAAACCGGGTTTTCCCGAATGACAAGTTGCAGGTTATCGGAACCGACGAACAGTTGTCTGTATTCTCCGGACAGCTGGAAAAGGTAGCAGAAGGTTACAAGGATGAGGACTTTGAGAACCGCGAGATGTACCTGAAGCAGTTTGTCATTGCAAGGAACTCGCCGTTTTGCGGACGTACGATTCGTGAAAGTGGTGTCCGCAACAAATACCATTGTCTGGTGGTAGGAATTGAGCCTGCCGGCGACAGTAACCTGCGGCAGCCGGAAGTTTCTTTTGAGTTGCAGAGGGGCGATGTGGTATGGGTCGTAGGAGAGGAAAAGAATTTGAATGCGTTGTTTGAAGCCTCCGAGGTGACAGCCAAAGCAGAATAAAAAAAGCTGGACTTGCACAAGTGAATAGGCGAGTCCAGCTTTTATTTTTAATGTGGACAATATTTATTCTTCATCCTCTTCCTCGTCATCAAAGTCGAAGTCAAAGTCGTCCAGGTATTCTGGCATGAAGAACTCGTCCAAGTCTCTTCGTTCTTTCTTTGTGGGGCGTCCTGTACCACGGGCACGGTCTACGAATCCGCTGATTTTACTCATCTCCAGCAATTCATACTGGTCGGGTGTGGTCACGTTTTCCATGATTTCCGGTACCAGTTTGGCTCCCACTCTTTTTTCAATGGCCTGTAGCACCTTGAAGGAATAGGTTACAGGAGGCTTTCTGACCTGTACCACGTCCCTGGTTTCACCATTCGGGCAGGTTTCACCTGAGAACCGTTGATCGAGATTCTTCCTTTTTTGCAGGCTTCGGCAGCAATGGTTCTTGTCTTGAAGATACGTGCAGCCCACATCCATTTGTCAATTCGTGCTTCCGGCATGGTTCTTATTTGTTATTATATTGATTCATGGTGATGTTCAGTCCGGCCAGACAGAAACTCTTGATGATTTCCTGTGCTACCTCCAGACGTTCCGGCATCTGCTTCATGGATTCTTCGTCGAAATGTCCGAGAACAAAATCAATTTGTCCTCCTTTCGGGAAGTCGTTTCCGATGCCAAAGCGCAGGCGGGCATAGTTCTGAGTGCCTAACGTAGCAGCAATGTGCTTTAATCCGTTGTGGCCTGCATCACTGCCTTTTCCTTTCAGTCGCAGGGTTCCAAAAGGCAGGGCCAGGTCATCTACTACAATCAATACGTTTTCTAGAGGGATTTTTTCTTGTTGCATCCAATAGCGTACTGCATTCCCACTCAGGTTCATGTAAGTGGATGGTTTGAGCAGAATCAATTGTCTGCCTTTTAGCGAGAGCTGGGCGGTAGCTCCATAACGTCCGTCGCTAAAAACAATATTGGACGCCTTAGCCAAGGCGTCCAATACCATAAATCCTATATTATGACGGGTTTCGCGGTATTCTTCACCGATATTCCCCAGTCCAACAATCAAGTATTTCATGTAAGGATTTAGTTAGTTTTAGGTTACTGAAATTATTTACCAGCAGCAGCCTGAGCACCACAAGCAGCACGAGTCAATTTAACTGCAACAACACACTTCTTTTGCGTTCAGCAGTTCCAGACCTTCGTATTTCAGTTCACCCACTTTAATAGTTTTACCCAATCCCAGCGGAGTCACGTCTACAGCCAGACGTTCAGGAATTACATTGTACAAAGCTTTCACTTTCAACTTACGGATCTGCAGAGCCAATTTACCACCGGCTTTCACACCTTCTGCCAAACCTTCCAACTTCACAGGAACTTCCATTACGATAGGTTTGCTTTCATCGATCTGATAGAAGTCAACGTGCAGAATTTTGTCTGTTACAGGGTGGAACTGGATATCTTTCATGATAGCGTTTACAATCTTGCCATCAATGTTCAGGTCTACAACGTAGATGTGCGGTGTGTATACCAAGTTACGCAAGCCTTCAGTAGGAACTGTAAAGTGAGTAGCAACCTGATTGCCGTTTTCATCTTTCTGAGTTCCGTACAATACGCAAGGAATACCATTGTCTTTACGAAGTTCACGAGTGGCTTTCTTACCAGTTTCAGTTCTCAAAGAACCTTTAATTTCGATTGATTTCATTGTTTTTAATTTTTTGTGTTACTCTAAATTAAGTTGATTGTTTGCTTAATTCGCCATCACACGATGTGGTATATCACACGATGAGCTTGAAAAAGCGGCGCAAAGGTATGCATTTTCTTTTTACCTTCCAAATGTTCATGGAATAAATTCCTGTAATTCAAGTTGGAATCAGTACTTTTTTTACGCTTTATCTTAAAAATCGATGTCAATTTTTATTTCTTCTGATTGTGAAGGAATCTCTTCTGTGGTTGTAGCAGGTTGATAATGTGTTTCACTTGTAGTCCCCTGTTCGTGTCCGATAAAATCGATGGCCTGCTGTAACCCGTTCATAAACTTCCCAAAATCTTCCTTGTACAGGAAAATTTTGTGCTTCTCAAAATTAACCTGAGGATCATCTTTGTCAAGAGATACCACTTTCTTGCTTTCTGTGATAGCAATGAACATTTCCTCTTTCCGGTTTTTCTTTACATCCAAGTAGTAAATTCGTTTTCCAGCTTTGATTGCTTTGGAGAAAAACGATTTCTTTGTCGTTTTCAATAGTCGTACTTTTCTTCTTCAGTTCTTCCATAACTCACTGTTACTAATAAAAATGCGTTCAAATTTGAATATTTTTTTGCAATGTGCCAAAAGAGAATGAGGAAAAATGTC
>ENA-OQBJ01000817-OQBJ01000817.1-human-gut-metagenome-genome-assembly--contig:-NODE-817-length-14833-cov-2.675031_pt1 | contig 14833 bp, 22 predicted proteins | sample MGYA00242743_ERZ504545 | MGnify/ENA primary metagenome ERZ504545 (study PRJEB26092, sample SAMD00036252) | human gut metagenome | host: Homo sapiens | study: EMG produced TPA metagenomics assembly of...
CTTTATTTGAGTATTTCTCAATAAAGGAGAGAATTCTAATGACACAATTATTCAATAAATTTTATATTCCTGAAGATGTAGGCATTTCCTCTGTAGCTATTGCCCAGTTTCTGAAAGAATGTGATGAAATAAATTATAAATTGCGGACTCTTCATATTGTTCGCCATGATAAAGCGATAGCAGAAGTTTCCAAATATCCGTTTTGTGCACTTGATAAAAGATTGGTATATTCCGTAAGCAAAACATTTACATCCACGGCTATAGGGATTGCGGTAAAAGAAGGTTTGTTGCGGGTAGATGATTTCGTTCTTGATTATTTTCCGGAATGTCGAGATTTGGACATGGATGATGCAGCCCGTACCATAAAAATTTGCCATCTTTTGACTATGAGTACGGGTCATGGCGTGGATACAGTGGAGATATGTGCAATGGCATAAGACCCTGGCCGGAAATCTTTTTTACCAGAAAAATAGTATATGAGCCAGGAACTCATTTTGTCTATAATTCCGGAGGAACTTATATGCTGTCAGAACTTATCAGCGTGTGACTGGCATGTGCCTGAAAGATTGGCTACAGAAGCATCTATTTGCTCCTCTGGAGATTACAGATGTCAGTTGGGATAAACATGGAGATGTTAACACTGGAGCATGGGGGCTTTTGATTGCTCCACGTGATCTCACAAAGCTGGGACTTTTGTACTTACATAAAGGTGTTTACAATGGCATACGCATTCTCACGGAAGAATGGGTTACGGAGGCATCATACCCCCACATTTCCACAAACGTGCAGGGATGTGCCGGATGGGGCCGCCACTATGGATATCAAATTTGGGAGAACAGTCCGGGGAGCTATCGTGCTGATGGAGCATTTGGCCAGTATTGCATGGTATTTCCGAAAATGGATATGGTTATTACAACTACTGCTGAAGAAACGGATGGAAGCAGAATTTTCCCTCTGATTGAAAAGTATATCCTTAATAACATAACTGAGCAGCCGAAACCTCGTGATGCATGGTGTTACCAATACATGAAAAACGTAATGAACCAGTGGGAAACTCCTATTGTATATTCGCCGAGTGCTTCTTATCTAATGCATATGCTTCAGGGAAAAGAATTGATTTACGCAGTCGTACATCAGATGAAAAACATACTCTTCGCTTTGAAATTGGCAACAGCCGTATGGAGTTTGTAATCGATGAAATACAGACTATTCACAGTTCCTGTACTGTTGATTTATTTGGAGAAACCACATATGCAATTGAAATTCCGTCAAATAGCCCACTTATTGGAGACGAACAGAGAAACCGTATTTGGAAATATGCTGCCCATCACAGTTGGGTAGACCAGAGTACCCTTATTTTGACTATATGCTGGCAGGAAACCGGCATTCACAAACATGGAAATTCTATTTTCATGAAAATACCTTGACTTTGATTGTCACAGATGGTACTAAAGGAATGTTTGAATTGTCTGGTGCGGTGAGTGACCGGAATGTAAGATTTGCTGATATGATTTTTGATGGTGCTTTTAGATAGAAACACGTAAAAATACTCCGGGGATTTTTATTTTCCCCGGAGTATTTCTGTCAATATCATCATCTCTTCCTTCAATAAACGCCAGGATATCATCCAGTGATCTGTCACTATGAGAATACGCTTCATAAAGAGTAGTTTTTATCTTTTCAGATTTTCCGTATTATCCTTCTTCTTTTCCGGTATACTTCTTCCATTTGACACTCCCCACAGCAAGGGGTTTTACGACGCATTGGATAAGCAGCAAGCTTTCGGATCACGCCATTATCCCTTACAGAATAATGGATTGCATCGATGTAGAGAATAGGATAGACCTCGTCCAGTGGCCGGTTCTGCCAGTCTTCAATCCGTGGCAGAATCTTATCCGTCACATCAGAAATTTGAACGCAAAGCAAAAAATTCCCCCGCACCAGCTACTTCCGGTACAGGGGATTTGTCATACTTTATTTTGTTTTCTTCTTTAAAAATCCAATCGATGTCTTACAGATCAGTTTATCGAAAATCATAAACATTGCCGGCAGAATCAGGATAACAACGACCATACTGATGATCGCGCCCCGCGCAAGCAGGGTACAGATGGAACCGATCATCTCAACCTGCGAGTAGCAGGCTACACCGAAGGTTGCGGCAAAGAAACTCAGGCCACTGCTGATTATGGACGGCATACTGGTCTTATGCGCAATACTGATAGCTTCTTTTTTGTCTTTTCCATTCTGGCGCTCTTTCTGATAACGGGTTGTCATCAGGATCGCGTAGTCCACGGTTGCACCGAGCTGAATCGCTCCGATTACGATGCTGGCCACGAATGGAAGGCTGGTTCCTGATAATACGGGATTGCCATATTCAGCATAATTGCAAACTCGATGACTGCTACCAGAATAATCGGCAGAGAAATCGATTTAAAGATCAGCAGAATGATAATAAAGATTGCACCAATGGAAAGCACGTTTACGTTGACAAGGTCAGCATCGGTAACATCCTGCAGGTCTTTCATCAACGGTGCTTCACCGATGACCATTCCATCTTTATCGTAGGATTTTACGATTTTGTCAATCGCTTTGACCTGTTCGTTTACTTCATCTGTTGCGGACTCATATTCAGAGCTCACAAATGCAAGCTCATACTCATCGCTCTGCAGCATGCTTCGGAGATTTTCCGGGATCATGGATTCCGGAATCGTCGGTCCAAGCAGGGAACTCATGCTGATGGTCGATTTGACACCTTTTACGTTGCCGATCTCCTCCATCATTTTCTTTTTCTGTTTGGAATCCATATCGCGATCCATCATCACAATATGCATGTTGCTTACGTCAAACTGCGCTTTTACTTCATCGTTTGCCACGTTGCAGTCCAGGTAGATGGAAGGGAACGTGCGATGTTGTAATAAATCTGGGTATGATTGTTTCCGTAGATCGACGGGAACAGCAGAACCAGGAAGATCACAACCCATACTTTATAATGTTTGGTGATAAAGGCGGACGGTTTATCCAGGCTTTTTACCAGCGGTTTGTGTCTCGTTTTCTCAATTGCCTTGTCAAATACCAGAACCATGGCCGGCAGGACGGTGACACAGCAGACAACGCCGATCAAAACACCTTTTGCCATAACGATACCAAGGTCGCGGCCAAGGGCAAAGGTCATAACACACAGTGCCAGGAAACCGGCTACGGTGGTAACGGAGCTTCCGGCTACGGATTTGAACGTGTTGGCGATTGCATGGCCCATCGCACGCTCTTTGTCATCCGGGAAACGCTTTTTATTCTCCTCGAAACTGTTCAGCAGGAAGATGGAGTAGTCCATCGTAACACCAAGCTGCAGCACGGCGGTCAGCGCTTTTGTGATGTAGGAAGTCTCACCAAGGAACACGTTGCTTCCCAGGTTGTAAAGGATTGCAAGTCCGATACTTAACAGGAACAGGATCGGAACAACGAAGGAAGTCGATGTCAGCTCGATGACAACGAGCTCAAAACTGCGGCGATGACAACGTAAACCGGCAGCTCTTTTAATGCTACGTTTTTGATATCGGTAACAACACCGGTCATACCGCCGATGAAGCACTGCTCGTTCGCAATTTTACGAAGATCCTCGATTGCTCCATGGAGTCATCGGAAGAAGTCGTATTATCGAACAGAACGAGCATCATGGTTGCATCCCCATTGTAGAATGCTTTCCGGAGTTTTTCCGGGATCATCTCAACCGGCACGCTGATGTCTGCCACATCGTCATACCATAAAACTTCTTTTACGTGGTTTACCTGCTCGAATTTTTCTTCGAGTTTCTGTACGTCCTTCATTTCCATGTTTTCCACGACAACCATGGAGAACGCACCCATGCCGTATTCATCTACCAGAATGTCCTGTCCTTTTACAGTTTCCAGATGCTCCGGCAGATAGCTGAGCAGATCATAGTTTACTTTCGTTGCTGCCATTCCGATGACTGACGGAATAATCAGCAGAAATCCAATGATCAGCATCAGAATCCTGTGCTTGGCAATCCATTTGCCAACTTTAACCATTTTCATTCATCTCCTCTGATTCATTTTTAACTTGTTTTTCTAGTACCACATCTTACAACTTAAATGACTATTAGTCAATATTTGAAATGGTGAAAAATGAATTTTGGTCATTTTTTGTTTACTTTTACAAAAAATAACGGAAATCGGAAATGGGAATCGTTGATTTTTCTGCGCATCAAAAAAGAGTGCCTGGCTCCTTCGTCCTGACACTCTTTTTTATGCATTTTTTTATTTCACTTCAACCAGCTCAATCTCAAAATTCAGCTCTTTTCCAGCCATCTCATGGTTGGCATCAAACGTGATATTGGTCTCGTCTTTTGCAGTAACTTTTACCGGGAACGGCTGGCCATACTGGTTCTGCAGATAAACCTGCTGTCCGATCTCTACTTCCTCTGCTCCCGGAAGCTGTGCGATCGCAACGGTGAAAATTGCGTTCGGATCCGGCATTCCGTAAGCCTCCTCCGGCATCAGATGGATGTTGACTTTTTCGCCGACTTCCATCTCTGCAACGGCTGCATCGAAGCCGCGGATCATCTGCCCCACACCGCAGATGAACTCGAGCGGTTCGCCGCGGTCGTAGGAAGAATCAAACTGGGTTCCATCGTTGAAGGTTCCTCTGTAGTGGGTACGGCAGGTTTTTCCGACATTCTTACCTTCCATAACCGGAGTCGGTGCACCGCATCCGCCGCCGCAGGTTCCGCAGGACGCCGCAGGAGCTCTCCTCTTCCTCATGGCTTCCGCAGTGGTCGCCGCAGGAATGGCCTTCCTCGTGATCGTGGTGATCGCAGGTTGCACCCGCAGATGTGAGCGTTCCGTTTAAGTAAGCTTCCACCGCTGCATCCACATCTCCTTCCGCTCCGGAGCAGAGCTCTACGCCTGCCTCAGCAAGAGCTGCCTGTGCACCGCCGCCGATGCCGCCGCAGATCAGAACATCCACGCCCTGCTCGGAAAGAAGGCCTGCCAGTGCGCCGTGGCCGGTTCCGTTGGATCCGATCACTTCGCTGGAAACCACTTTATTGTCTTCTACTTCATAAACTTTAAAGTTCTCTGTTTTTCCAAAGTGCTGGAAAATATTCCCGTTATCGTATGTGACTGCAATTTTCATCTTGTTTTCTCCTTTTCATCTGTTCCTGACCTTTTCCTGCTTTTCCGGAAATTTTCAGGATTTTTTGCGCCTCTTTTCTTTGGGCTTTGTTTCGGTTTGGCATCTTCCGATGTCATTTTTTTACTTTTCCTGCATAAACGCTTCAATCTGATCCGGATCACGCATCACGCTTCAGAGAGAACCTCGCTGCCGTTTTCTGTAATCAGAATATCGTCCTCAATCCGGATACCGATTTCCCATTCGTCAATATACAAACCAGGCTCGTCGGTAATAATGGCACCCGGACGCAGCTTGTCGTTCCATGCCGCGGTCACATCGTGTACATCGATGCCGAGGTGATGGGAAACGCCGTGCATGTAATAGGTTCCGACATCCTCTTTCTTCTCGATCAGGCCAAGTTTCACACAGCCCTCGCCGAGAACATCCTTTGCGATATCGTCGAGCTCTTTTAATGTCATACCCGGTTTTGCTGCTTTTGCAACGGCGCGGTTTGCTGCCAGAACAACGTCGTAAACCTGTCTCTGACGGTCCGTATATTTCCCGTTGACTGGATACGTTCTGGTGATATCTGCGCAGTAGCCCTGGAATTTTGCTCCGAGGTCCATCAGAAGCAGGGTCTCATCCTCGCACACGTCACGGTTGGTGTCGTAGTGCAGCATCGTTCCGTTTGCACCGCTTCCTGCGATCGTCGGGAATGCGGTTCCGTCTGCTCCCTCGTGGAAAATCTTGTACTCGAAATCAGCCTGTGCCTGATACTCGGTGCAGTCCGGTTTCAGATTCTTCATCACGAATTTCAGCGCGTCGTCGGTGATCTTGATTGCCTGGCGGACGAGAGCGATCTCATCCTCATCTTTCTGCATCCGCAGTGCTGCGATGACAGGAGCAATGTTTTTAATCGGTCTGCCTGGAAATTTCTTTGCGAACTCCTCTGCCTTTACCATGTTGTAATCCGGCAGATCCTCGACCTGATAGCGGTAGCAGTCGAAATACAGGGTTCCGATGTCCTCGCGTGCCATCAGACGGTTTACCATGCCCTCAAAGGAATCCAGGAAACGAACGTCATCGATTCCGGTGATCTCCTGTGCCTCGGATACGGTTACTTTTCTTCCAAACCATCTCTCCTGGTTCAGATCCGCTTTCTCGATAAACAGAATGGATTTCTCCTCTTTTGCGGTCTTTTTCATCATCAGGATCATGTGATCTCTGCGAAGGCCGGTCAGATAGAAAAAGTTGCGGTTTGCTTCAAACGGCAGATATTCGTCTGCGCTGACATGCAGCTCGATTCCAGAAAACAAAAGCAGTGCGGAATCCTGGTCCATTTTATCAAAAACCTGTTTTCTTCTTTCTGTAAAGTTCATCTGTCTTTCCTCACTTTCTTTTAGAGCCTGCCAAGATCTGTTTTCGGCTCCTCTACTAAGATAACACGTTCGTGCTTTTTTTCCTACCTTTTTCCTGCTTTTCTGTAAAAATTCTTATTTTATTCCGCACTTTCCAGTCCTTTGACAACTTCCAACGCTTTTTCGAGCTGCACATCGCTCGTCGCGTCATCCGGCAGCTCCACCTCGACATCCGGCGTAATGCCGACCTTGTGGATGTCGTTTCCGAGCGGCGTGTAATAATGGGCAATCGTCAGTTTCACCACGCTGCCGTCCGAGAGCTGGAATGTATTCTGGACAATGCCTTTTCCGAATGTCGTCGTTCCGACAATCGTTCCGATGCCGTAATCTTTGACTGCTCCCGTGAAGATTTCTGCCGCACTTGCCGTATTTTCATTGACCAGCACGACGAGTGGAATCGAGATCGGGGTATCGCCGTCGCAGGTATACTCTTCCCGTTTTCCATTTTTATCCTCGGTATACACGATGAGTCCCTCCGGCAGGATCTGGCGCAGGGTGTCGCAGACTGCCGTCACAAGGCCGCCCGGATTGCCGCGCAGGTCGATGATCAGGCGCTCCATGCCCTGATCCTGCAGTGACTGGTATGCTTTCTGGAACTGCTCGGAGGTAAGCCCTGTAAACTCGCTGATGGCCAGATAGCCGATCTTGTCGTCCAGCATTTTACCGTCTGCCACAATCGCCGCAAGCTTCTCTTTTGTGACTTCCGTTTCAATCAGATCCGCCTCGCCTTCCCGCTCGATGGAAAGCGTCACGGTATCGTTCTCGCTGTTTTTCAGAAGACCGACCGCATCGTTGAGGCTTAAGCCTTCGAGTGTCTGCCCGTCAATCTTCACAATGCGGTCATCCGCCTGAATACCGGCCTTCGCCGCCGGGGTATCGTCCTGTACGCCGGTGACCTGCAGCTTATCGCCGTCCAGCGTCACCGTAACACCGATGCCCTGATAGTAACCCTCCTGCGCTGTCTTGATCGCTTCGTATTCCTCTTTCGTGTAATACGTAGAATACTTGTCGCCGAGGCCGCTGATCATCCTTTATACATCGCATCCGACAGCTCTGTGTTCATCCACATCGCCCGCGTAACGCTGGCTGATCATCGCTTTGATCGCCGCCGTCTTCCGCCACGACCAGAAGCCGCCGGGGTGGTCCGCACTGCTTCCCGGCCAGAGAAACGTTGTTCCGACAAGCACGATCATTACAATCGCCAGCATCGAAATCATGCCCGCAAAGTAGCTCTTCCGCATCTCATTTTTTCGGTTTTTCTTTCTGTTTCTGCGCTTTTTCGGTTTTTCCTGCTCTGCCGCTTTTACGCCCTCTTTTTCTTCCTTCATCAGTTCTTCCAAAATATGCCTCCCAATCGAAAGATCCCGGAATCTTTTGACGGATTCCGGGACTTATTTTTACTTCATTATATTGTCTAATCCTATCAGACTTTCAAGTGTTTTCGAATCGTAAAGATACTGCCGACAAGACCGATTCCCATACCGAGAATGAGTCCGACTGGAAGCAGAATCCGGAAGACGGCCGATACCGGCATGAATGCCATAAAGTTCGACAGTACGCTGAACTCCGTCATAACGTAGCTGATGACTCTGTTGTATACAACGTACAGCAGCCCCAGCGGAATCGCTGCTCCGACAAGACCGATCAGGATACCCTCGATCAGGAACGGAGCCCTTACAAACAGGTTCGTCGCACCGATCAGCTTCATGATACCGATCTCCTCTTTCCGGACCGAAATACCGATCGTGACGGTATTGCTGATCAGGAAAACAGATACGGCAAGAAGAATCAGGATGATCGCGATGGAAACGTAGCCAATGACACGGTTCATCGTCGTCAACGTTGTTGTTGCGCCCTCGGCCTGTTTAACCTCACGGACACCGTCCAGCGAGCGGATATACTCAGCCAGTGCATCCTGCGTCTCTACCTGGTATACGTAAACCTCGTAGTGAGCAGAAGTTGCGAGCGGGTTGTCGTTTGGCTTAAAGCCGTCCTTGTATTCCTCTTTTCCTTCGAAATACTGTTTTGCAAAGTTTTCCCACGTCTCATCCGCGGAAACATACTTACATTCCTTGACCACATCGGTCTTGGCCTTGATCTCCGTTCCGATCTCATCGATCGTCGCCTGATCCACATCTTCGTTGAAGAAGACGGTCATGGATACGTCTGTCTCGGCATTTTTTACGATGTAGTTAAAGTTGATGACAACCGCAAAGAAGATACCGAACAGAAAGATACAGGCTCCCATGGTTGCGATGGATGCCAGCGAGAACATCTTGTTTCTCCAGATGTTTTTGACACCCTGTTTGATGCTGTAGCCCAGTGTACTAAACCTCATGGTACTCGCCCTCCTTCTCATCGCTGACTACCACGCCTTTTCGCATGGTAATAACGCGTTTTTTCATGGAGTTGACGATCTCACGGTTGTGGGTTACCACAAGAACGGTCGTTCCTCTGTTGTTGATTTCCTCCAGGAGCTTCATAATCTCCATGGAGTTTCCCGGGTCCAGGTTTCCGGTCGGCTCGTCCGCCAGAAGAATGTCAGGCCGGTTGACAATGGCTCTTGCCACGGCAACTCGCTGCTGCTCTCCTCCGGAAAGCTCCTTCGGGAAGGATTTGTACTTCTCTGCCAGTCCGACCAGCGTCAGGACTTCCGGCACGCGCTTTTTGATGACGCGGTTCGGTTTCTCGATGACACGCTGTGCGAATGCTACGTTTTCATAGACATTCCGGTCTTTTAAAAGGCGGAAATCCTGGAATACGACGCCGACACCGCGGCGGTATTTCGGCACTCTCCAGCGTTTCATTTTATTTAAGATCTGTCCGTTTACCTTAATGGTACCGGATGTGGGCTCGAGTTCTTTCAAAAGGAGCTTGATCAGCGTCGATTTTCCAGAACCGCTGTTTCCCACGATAAAGACGAATTCCCCCTTCTCGATGTGTAAGGATACGTTGTTGACGGCCGGCTGGCCTTTCGCGTAACTCTTACTTACACTATCCAATGTTATCATGCAATTCCTCCTTCAAGGTTCTCGCTTAATAATCGAGCGTTTCCATGTATTTCATGTACTGCACAACCATAAGCGCAATCTTGAATGTGATCGCATCTTCAAAAACTCTAAGATCGAGTCCCGTGCTCTTCTGCAGCTTATCCAGCCGATAGACAAGGTATTTCGGTGTATATAAAGCTGTCTCGAGGTTTCCGAGACATTCAGAGAATTTTCAAAGAATTTATTGATCGTTGTCAGTGTCTCCTCATCAAAGTCATCCGGCGATTTGTTGCCGAAAATTTCTTTGATGAACATTTTGCACAGTGGGATCGGAAGCTGGTAAATCAGACGGCCGATGCCCAGTGAGCTGTATGCATAGATATCATTCTCAGCGGAGAAAATTTTTCCAACGTCCATCGCCATTCTGGCTTCTTTGTAGGAACGCGATACTTCTTTGATCTCCTTGACAATGGTACCGTAAGCAACGTGGGTTTTCCCCTCCTCATCTCTTCCTGCTGCTTCCAGAATGGTGGCTGCCACTTTGTTCATCTGGGCATAATCCTCACCTGGAGCAAGTTCCTTGACGATGATAATGTTTTTCTCATCGACGGCAGTGATAAAGTCACCGGATTTGGTACCGAGCAGACTCTTGACGCTTTCCAGCGCCCCGCTGTTTTTATCCGGATTTGTCTCAAGAATAAATACAAGGCGGCGTGCTTCCACTTCAATATGTAACTTCTTCGCCCTGTTGTAGATGTCGACCAGCAGCAGGTTGTCGAGCAGCAGATTCTTGATAAAGTTGTCTTTATCGAAGCGCTCCTTGTAGGCGGTAAGGAGGCCCTGAATCTGGAAGGTAACCATTTTCCCGATCAGGTGAATGTCATCGTTTCCGCCTTTTACAACCAGAATGTACTCCAGCTGGTGTTCATCGTATACTTTAAAAACTGATAATTTTTCATGGTCTGGGAATCTGCCTGAGACTGCGCAAAACGTTACAATATCATTCTGGCTGATCTCAACCTCCGGAAACGTCGTTACCAGAACTTTTCCTTCTACATCAGTCACGCAGAGTTCGACACGCGAAATATTTTTGATTCCCTCAATGGTACTCTGTAAAATCTGATTTGAAATCATATTTTCTTCCCTCTTTCATCCTATAGTTTGTCTCCGGCTGCACCCGCTTTCATTGCCAGGCATATCCACACCCCTATGGTTCTGCGCCTGATGCAAAGTACCTCACAGATATACTTATTTTAATACAAAATAGACAAAAAAGGAAGAGAAAACACAACATTTATACCACAAAATACGTAAAAAGGTCAGGAGAAATCCGTCTGGAAGCCCTCTCCTAAGACCTCTCTTGCATCCGACACAACGACAAACGCGTCCGGATCGATCGTTCCTACGATCTGTTTGAGCTGCGGGATCTGTTTTTTGCCCACAACACAGAATACCATCATACGCTCTTCGCCCGTGTACATTCCCTTGATGTGGATGCCGGACGCGCGCGGTCGAGTTCTTTCATGAGCTCATCGGCTACCTGCTCCGGATGCGCGGTAATGATAAACGCGGATTTCGCATAATTCATACCTTCCATCAGGCATCCGTCATTTTCGTCGTCACGTAGATTGCCACGATCGCATAGAGCGAAGCGTGGATACCGAAGACAAAAATACCGGCGATGACGATGATTCCATCAAGCACCTGCATAACCTGTGCAACGGAATAGTGGCGCAGCTTTCTCTGGATCAGAGCCGCCATCATATCCGTTCCGCCCGTCGTACCGTTTCCGATGAAGACGAGGCCGATGCCTGCTCCCATCAGAACGCCGCCGAACAGTGCGGAAAGCATCCTGTCATCCGGCACCAGCTGCAGCACCGGGAGAACGGCAATCCAGAACGTATTCATCAGGGTTCCGAAGATGGTTTTCACCAGAAAATCGCGGCTCATGCGAATTCCGAACAGAAAGAGCGGAATGTTCAGCACAAGGTTCGTCACCCAGAGCGGAACTCCTTTTCCGAACAGCATCTGGCTCAGTTGTTTGATGACGATTGCAAGACCGGAAAATCCTCCAGTAACAAGCCCCGCCGGTCGTAAATCGAGCTGGTCGCAACCGCCATGACCGCGGTTCCCAGCGTAATCAGCAGATAATCTCTCCACTGCTGTTTGTTCCGTATCCAGTTCATGAACTTCAACCGTCCTTTTCGCTGTTATATTTTGTTACCATCCACTTGAACGTATTCTTCTTTAGCAGAGTTCCCCACCAGCTCGTTTTTATACCGGCCTCGTTCTGCAGCGTCGAATGCTCGCCAAGGCTCAGCCAGATTTTTGCGCTGATTTTGCTGCTGTTTTCCAGAACGAAACGATCCTGCCGCGTTCCCGCAAGGCCGCTCACAATCACGTCCGTCGTCTGGCTGTTGATCTCGTTGACCAGGCTGTCAAACGCGGATTCCTCCAGCGTCTCGACGACAGCACCGCCTCCGATCTCAATGCCGGGATACGTTTCTGTCAGATATTTCTGCAGTGTCTGCAGTTCTTCCCCAGTGTCGCCCAGTACGAAAATCCGGCTTTTCTTCTGAATCAGTCCCCAGAAAAAAGCGTGCGATGAACTCGTTCGTCTCCACTTCCTCATAGGACGGCGTCTCCGGTCAATTCCTGCTGCCTCCAGCACCTCGGTTTCCCCGATGACCGTCAGATCCAGATCTTCGATATACTGTTTCCACGTCGGTTCCTTGCTCGCCTGCATCAGCATCTGCATTGTAACAATCCCGATGGTGTTCAGCTTATCGTTCGAGAGGTATTCCTCTGCAATCTCCATTGCCGCATCGACGCGGTAATGTTTCAGCTTCACACCTAAAATTTCCAGTTCTGCATTCATTGTTCTGTATACTTCTGTTTTCCTTCGAAATCCAGAAGCGTTTCCTCCATGTTTTCCTGCCGTTTCTTCCGGCAGCGCTGTCCGCCCTTTTCTTCTGGCAACAGCTAATCCCCATTATACTAAAAAAAGAGGCTGTTGTCAAAAACAGCCTCTTTTTCTGCCCTGTTTTCACAGAATTTTTACAATTTAGCGGATCGTCTGCGGATTGTTTCAACTCACAGTCGGTATTTTCACGGAGTCTGACATGTCGAAAATAGTTCGACTGTGACTTGCCTCATGTCAGTGGAGGATACCGATTTCTCTCCGCCCGCCACTGCCGTTGTGTTTCTTTTAACAATTCATCCACCGCTTTAGAAGTGGGAGACTTCTTGTCTACTAGGGTTAAACCTCAAACATCAGATCGCCGTAGGACGGCATCGGCCACATCTCTTTGTCTACGATCATTTCCAGTTTGTCAACCGGTGCACGGAGTGCTCCATAGCCGGAGCAACTTTCTCGTAGTAGTATTTTGCTTTTGCTTCGCCGTCTTCCATCTCGCATCCTGCATTCTCGATTGCGATCAGCTCGTCGAGTGCTTTCTGGGTTTCCTCAAGCAGTGCACTTGTCTCGTTCAGCAGATTCTTCTGTACACCAACTGCTGTAACACCTGCTGCGGTGATGGTGTTGATCGATCCAGCCAGGGAAGTCGCATATTTGATGACTGCCGGGATGATCTGTTTGCTTGCCATGTCGATCATGGTCTTTGCTTCGATGTTGATGGTCTTTGCATAGTTCTCGAATTTAACTTCTGCACGGGATACCAGCTCTGCCTCGGTGAATACTTTGAAATCGCCGAACAGTTTGATTGCGGTATCAGTGGTCAGTGCCGGGATTGCGTACACCATGGATTTGATGTTCGGAAGTCCTCTTCTCTCTGCCTCAGCTAACCACTCATCTGCATATCCGTCGCCATTGAAGATGATTCTCTGATGCTCACTTAAGTTCTTCTTGATCAGATCATGGACAGCGTCCTCGAAGTTTTCAGCGCCTTCTAGTACATCGCATGCATCGCGGAATGCTTCTGCAACGATGGTGTTCAGTACGATGTTCGGAGCTGCAACGGAATCACGGGAACCAACCATACGGAACTCGAATTTGTTTCCGGTGAAGGCGAACGGTGAGGTTCTGTTACGGTCGGTAGCATCTTTCTTGAGATCCGGAAGTGTCTTAACACCAGTCTCCAGAACGCCCTCTTTTTTGCTCTTGGTTGCATTTCCGGTGCTGATCAGCTGCTCTACAACATCCTCCAGCTGCTCTCCAAGGAATACAGAAATAATAGCTGGCGGCGCTCGTTAGCTCCCAGTCTGTGATCGTTTCCCGGATCGGCTGCGGACTCACGAAGCAGATCTGCGTGAACATCAACAGCTTTCAGGACGCAGCTTAACACAAGTAGGAACTGAATGTTCTCGTGCGGTGTTTTGCCCGGCTCAAGAAGGTTGATGCCGTCATCTGTGGTGATGGACCAGTTGTCGTGTTTACCGGAACCGTTGACACCTGCGAACGGTTTCTCATGCAGCAGGCATTTCAGTCCGTGCTGGCATGCAACTCTCTTTAAAGTCTGCATAACGAGCTGGTTGTTGTCAACTGCTACGTTTGCCTCGGAATAAATGGAAGCCAGCTCGTGCTGTGCCGGTGCAACCTCATTGTGCTGTGTCTTTGCTGTAACACCCATCTTCCACAGCTCAATGTTGACATCCTTCATAAAGGAAGCAATTCTCTGACGGATGGTTCCGAAATAGTGATCGTCCATCTCCTGTCCTTTTGGAGGCATTGCGCCAAACAGGTACGTCCGGTGTAGATCAGGTCTTTTCTCTGCAGGAATTTCTCTGCATCTACCAGGAAGTATTCCTGCTCCGGTCCTACGGAAGGAGTTACTTTCTTGGAAGTGGTGTTTCCGAACAGTTTTAACAGACGCAGGGACTGTACATTCAGAGCTTCCATGGAACGAAGAAGCGGTGTTTTCTGGTCAAGCGCCTCTCCTGTGTAGGAGCAGAATGCAGTCGGAATGCAGAGGGTTGCGCCTGCTGCTCCTGACGAACGAAAGCCGGTGAGGTGCAGTCCCATGCTGTATATCCTCTTGCCTCAAAGGTAGCACGCAGTCCACCGGACGGGAAAGAAGATGCATCCGGCTCGCCTTTGATCAGCTCTTTACCGGAGAAGCTCATCAGTACTTTGCCGTTCGGCATCGGTGCTGTGATAAAAGAATCGTGCTTTTCTGCAGTTGCACCGGTCAGCGGCTGGAACCAGTGTGTATAGTGTGTTGCTCCTTTTTCAATTGCCCATTCTTTCATCTCATGTGCAATCGTATCTGCAGTAGCAAGATCCAGCTCACCGCCTTCTTCGATGATCTTTTTCAGCTTCTTGTAAACATTTTTTGG
>ENA-OQBJ01000818-OQBJ01000818.1-human-gut-metagenome-genome-assembly--contig:-NODE-818-length-14830-cov-2.452765_pt1 | contig 14830 bp, 18 predicted proteins | sample MGYA00242743_ERZ504545 | MGnify/ENA primary metagenome ERZ504545 (study PRJEB26092, sample SAMD00036252) | human gut metagenome | host: Homo sapiens | study: EMG produced TPA metagenomics assembly of...
AATATACAAAATATATATGATATATTACGGTATATATGTTGTTTTTTATATTTTGGGCTTTCTCTTGCAATCCCTAATGCTATATGTGCAAATGTACGAAGCCCCCGGCAGTCACCCCGCCGGAGGCTATTCTCTTATCTCACTTTTCAATAACCGCAGATACAACTGTTATACTTCGGTTATTTTCCGTTACGGGCGGAACTTTTCCCGCCCGACAGTTTACTGTTTCTTCAATGTAGGCAATGCTCCGGTGAGTTCGTACTGCCAGCCTGATTCGTTCAGGGCGGTGTTCATCTGTGCAACGGCGTCTAACCAGTCGCCGTCCGTCACTTTGGTGGTTTCGATGGTGGTGCTGCCTCCCTCATTGTAGCCGATGCCTGTGTCGGGATTGCTTCCCCAGTAGCAGGCGGTGATGACAGGGTCATTGAAAAATTTATAGTTCCGTCCCGCCACGCCGCCTGTGGTTCCGGCCGGGCCGCTGACAGTCCCATTGGCATGATAGCAGGCGGTCAGGGTACCCTCATCATTGGTTCCCGTTACGCCGCCTACATAGATGGTGCCGCTTCCGCTACCGGTCACGCTGCCCCAGGCATAGCAGGCTTTGAGGGTGCAGGATGTGTTACTTCCCACCACGCCGCCGACAAAGTTGCCGCCTGAGTTGATACTTTCAAGGGTCACATCGCCCGTGGCATAGCAGGCGGTCAGGGTGGCACCACTATCCGTCAGACCTGCCACGCCGCCGGCTACACCCCCGGCATTCACTGTGGCCGAGGAGCTGCACCCGGTAAGGAAACCGTCCGATTGGTAGCCTACTACACCGCCAGCAATGCCGCTGCCGCTGACGCTGCCAGACACCGAGCAGTTTTCAAGGGTGCCATAGCTGCGTCCCGCCACGCCGCCGACAGCGCTCATATCGTTATTGCTTTCTATCTTCACCTCCTCCAGCGTCACATCCTTCACCGTGCCGCCGGAGCCGATGTGGCCGAACAGACCCACATATTGGTCACTTCCCGTAACGGTCAGCCCCGTAATGGTATGGCCGCCGCCGTTGAAGGTGCCGGTGTATTGTTTTTCATAATTTCCTATCGGCGTCCACTCTTTGCCTGTGAGGTCGAGGTCTGTGTCAAGGGTAATGTTAATGTCGGTCTTACCTCCGTTCACTAATTCGGCTACGTTCATCAGACCATCGGCAGTAGTCACGGTGTAGTTGCCCTGTCCGTCGTCGGTATATCCCTTGTTCTTATCCAGCGTGATGTTGTAGAACTTGCCTGCCTCAGGGGTGATGGCAGCAGAGAGGTTGCGTTCCTCGGTGCCGTTTGCCTGCAGCTTGGTTATTGTGTAGCCGGGCACCACGTTCGCCTCCCAGCAAGTGATGGTTGCGCCGTTTTCGGTATATTCGCACTTCTTCATCTCTATCCAGCCCTCTTGCGAGCCTTGTCCGGCCTTGCCTTTTTCGTAATTACACTGTGTATAGGTATAGAGCTGGAGGCTTTGCACCTCGCCGAGTGCATCGTCCGAAGGCGTGATGCGTACCTTCGCCAGCGCATGGGTGAAGTTCAGCGTGACCTGAGTCTGGTAGTTGCCGCTGCCTGTGCCGTACAGCAGGTAGGCAAGACTTTGGCTTTGGTCGCTGAGGTCGAGGGTGCCGCCCGTGGCGGGGTACCAGGCGGTGACGGTATGTTCGCCGGTGTCGCTCCAGTACAGGAGTGTTTCGGCTTTGACGGTGTTGTTGTCCTGCACGATGTAGATGCCCTCCTCGCCGTTTATCTGCACGGCAAACCGGTCGCCCGCGCTGAACACGCTGCCCGTGCCGTCCACGGTCTCGCTGACGCGTGTCTGCGGTGCGCCCCACGGTTGCGCCTCGCCGCCCTCCACGCCGAGGGTGATGCGGGCTATCTCAAGGGGGTATTGTCCTTCGGGCAGACGGTTGCCGTCCGCCAGTTCGTCCTTCGTGCAGGCAGCCATGACAAGTAGCAGCGCGGCTGCGGCAAGAAGCAGATGGATGGAATGTCTTTTCTTCATATCGGGTTGTTTTTTATTTGTTTTCGTTTTGTGCTGCCGCCGCCTGCGAAGGCGGCCGTCGCACCATTCTGTCTATGGGCAGCTCCGGCTTGACGCTTGCGCCGGGGCAGCGGTGTGCGGGGATTACAACTCTGCACTTGCATCGTTCGAATCTCCGGATTCCCACGGGTTAATTGTGGGGTCGCTCACCTCGATGTCCTTATTGTTGAGCGTTATGTTGTAGGTGTAGGCATAGCCTGCTGTGTAGAAATTGGCTGTGGGTGTAGTAGCAGTTTCAGTTGGGCGTTGTAGCTCTGTCCGTTGTAAGACACTTTAAGGTTAAGAGAGGAGGTCACTTCCTGCGGGAGAATGATGACTTGCGAAGTGGTGGCACCGCCCAGCTGCATGGTAATCGGCGATTCGGAGGCTGCGGTTACGGCAGTCGTGCCGGTAGTCGTGTCGAATGTGCCTTCGTGCTTCAGCCCTCCAACGTGTAGCCGGCAGGTTCCGTTTCGTTGAAACTGAGACCATCGCCTGCCTTGAAGGTGAACTTGATGAGACTCATGCAGTGGTGGAACGCATGGTCGCCGGTGAAGCTCACCGTCGGGTTGTGGGTGTCGCCTGTGGCTCCCGAGGCAAAGAGGAAGTCGATGTCCGCGCCCTGCTTGTCGGCTGCGGTGCTGACAGTCACCGTTCCGCCGTCAGACTGATACGGATAGTAGGCATGGAAGGTATGCGTTTCGGTGTCATTGAAATAGATGGTCGTACCGTCGGTCACGAACTTACCGTTCTCTCTCTTGTAGGGCACGTTGGTGAAGCCTGCGCCGGTGACGCCGATGCGGTCGCCGTCGGTCCAGTCGGTTCCTTCCGAATTGACGCGGGTAGCAGGCGTAATGTCGGCGATAAACTGGGCGGCTACCGGGCCGTCATTCAGGTTCTCGTTGTCGTTGTTACAGGCGGCAAGTGTCAATGCCAGCGCTGCGAAAGCAAAAAATCTTGTCTTCATTATATTTATAGTCTTTAATTGTTAAATTGCATAGTTACCGTTACATTTCCGCACTGGCATCACCACCTTCTACCGTTTCCCAGCCGGTAATTTCGCCCTTGCCTTCTTCCATGCCGACGGGGGTTTCCAGTGTTCCGGTCACACGGTAGGCGGTGGTCATATCGCCGTTAAAGTCCGCAAGGGCTTCCGTCAGGTCGACTTCCGTGCGCTGTGTGCGTCCGCCATCGGTAAAGACGATGTCCAGCACCAGCGTCTGCACGGCTCCCATCGTACCCAGCAGGCGGGCGTCGGCCGTGAGCTTGCTGCCGTCACGGGTGAAGGAGAAGACCGTGGAGGTCGGTTCGCCGATGGTCTGTCCCTTCTCCATGTCAAAAATTCCGGCTATGCCGCTGAGGGTGGCGGTCACGCTCTGTATCAGTTCGGGGCGTCCCTGCGTCACTTCCAGTTCCAGTTGCAGGTCACGTACACGCTGCTGCGGAACAGGGTTGACACGCAGCGTGTCGTCAGCTGTTACGGTTATCTCCTGACTGACGGTCTTCAGATAGCCCGGCAGGGGGATGACGGATGCACTTTCCGCACGGCTCTTGCCATCAGGGGCATTGACCCGTGCCATTCGTCCGTCGAAAGTGAAACCTTCCGCACGGTTGTAGATTATCATACTGTGTGTTCCCGGATTGAGCAGGTCGGGATTGGTGAATGGCGAACCTGTAATGTCGGCCACCTTCCCGTCCATGTCGAGTACATAGTTATCGTCTGCCGACAGTCCCGTCAGGCTGATGGTGACAGCTCCCTTGTCGGGGTGCGGCGTGTCATAAAGCGTGTCCTTCACGCAGGAAGAGAGCAGCACGGCGGCTGCCATTCCCATCATATTTATATATTGTCTTGCTTTCATATTCGATTCCTCTCAGTTAAGATTTTCAATCTTCAATAAACGCTGCGCCTCGGCATAACCGGAACAAGTTCCGTTCTGCTCTCGGCTTGCAGTTTATTTAGAATAACTTCCATACCAATGTCACACCGGCATTGATGGGGCCCCACCAGTCCTTTGTCTCGTTGCCGCGGCGTACTCGCACACCGTCAATGACTTCATATTTCTCATAGTCGGCATTCAGGTAGCCCAAGCCGAGGTTGAAATCAAGATCTAATGCCTTGTTCAGCCGCAGCCGGTAGCCGGCAGTGATGCCGCCACCCATCAGGTCGCCCTGCTTGCCTGTTTCGGAGAGCTTGTAGTTGAACTGTCCGGCCTTGAACATCGCACCCAGATACCAGGCTTTCTTCTCGCCCATGTAGTAACGCACTTCGGGAGCCACTTCCCAGAGGCATAGCGGCGATCTTTGTCGCTCCAGCTCCATGAAGTCCACGAGCCGTTTACGCCAATGCCCCACGACGGGCAGATGCGCCATTCAAGCCCTAAATCGGGTGTCAGGGTAGCCCAGCGCAGCAGGTTGGCACGCAGGGAGAGATGATAATCATTTGTGATTTTGGTTTCCGACGGAGTGTCGGCAAGAGTATTGGGTCGGGCTTCTTCCGCTTTGCGCTGCTCTTCGGCAAGCCGTTCCTGTTCGGCACGTTTCTCGGCTTCCAGTCGTTCGGCTTCCGCCTTGCGTCGTGCTTCCGTATCAGCATCCGTCGCGGCTGTTTCCTTTACCGGTACCGTCAGGCGCACGGTTACAAAATCACCCTCAGTCGCATGGTTGCGGGTGATGAAATTCTCCTCTTTTATTTCCGCGCTATAATCAGTTCGGATTTCACACGGTTGGCGCGGATCTTCGCCGTGGCAAGGTTCTCGGCTTCACTGCCCAGCGAGTTGCAGTAGCCATCGACATAAAGCGGCAGCTTGCCGTCAAGAATTGTTGCTTTGTTGCTTTCTATACATTCCAACAGGCGGGCAAGCTCTGTGTCATTGCCATTCCAAGGCACGTAGAACATGTCCTCCTCTGCCATGAACCGGAAGGTGTAGGTCGTGTCTGCTTTCTGCTGTGCCATTGTTGGGCAAAACAGCGCAGACATTAATAAAATAGTAGTTGCTAACCTCTTTAATAGAATCATAAATTTATTGATTTTTAATATAGCCTAACTGAATTTGTCAGGTAAAGTAAAATATAAAAAGAATAATATCCTCTATTTCAAAAGATAAAAATTTTATATTTTGTCTGATTAGCTAATTTTTGCTGTTTAAGCAACCCGCCGGTTGTTGTTTAGGCTATTTTTTGTGATTTAGGATATAGGCGCTTTGTAAAATTGTTTTATTCCTATATCTTCGATTTTTTCCATTTTGCAGGCGAAAGACCTTCTTTTTCTTTAAAGATTCTAATGAAATGACTTAAGGATAAAAAGCCTGATTTCTCGGATACTTCGGCAATGCTTTGTTCTGGAAATTGAAGCATTATACGCTTGGCATACTCTATGCGATAAGTGGTTATCCAATCGCGGAATGACTGATGGTATGTGGCTTTTATATAACTTGAAAGATATGTACGGTTTGTATGAAGTATTTCAGAAAGTTCTTTGATTGTGAGTCCCTGACGTATAAATCCGTCTTCTTCCAGCCATTTTTTTATATTTTCTGCAATGTCGATGTAACAGGAGGGAGTTAAAGTTTCTTTATCTTCCGCTTCTTCTTCCAGTACGCGTTCTACCGGTTCATAGAACAACAGGTAGTTCATATATGAATGATACAGGTATATATAGAAAGGAATGGACGAAAGAATCCATATGAAAATATACCGGTCTGGCAGGAATGTAAGCAGTCCGCAACCGACACCGAAAATGACCGCCCAGTATGTAAAGATGGAAAGCCAGCGTATGTACGCGCCGATATCGTCGGAATGTGTGTCGTCGAAAAATCTGACAGCATGCCGGTATGCCAGAATTAAGCGGCGTGCCAGCCGGATGCCATAAACGAACAGCCATGTCGCCATGCATAGCAGTGCAGAGTTTTGTATGATTCCACAGTAGATAAAACAGTACGCATCCTGAAAGAATTGTGAACAGACACCATAAGGTTATGTGTTGTATAAGACGCCGGCGCGTGATGTAAAAGCGGTCGAGCAATGAAGTAAGAGCTGAGCTGAAAAGCCAGTAGCACAAGAAGTAAGTCGATAAGTTCATCAGGATAGCCGCATTGTGGTTGGTAAACCGGATGCCGCAGAACAGATGTACCGCATAATTAGCCGAAAGTACAAGAAGTGCCGCACCCATTGTGCGGCGTGAGCGGAGGTAATTATTGAAAATAGATTTGTCGGGCGTCTGTGCCAGGATGAAATAAAATCCGAAAAATAGCATCAGCGCCAATGCTGTGCAAAGTGAATATTCGTATAACAGGTGGTTCATGCTGTTTGATTTATGCTTTTTCGGGCTTGCTCACCGGGCGTTTTTTATAGGTGCGCTTTTTGCCTTTATTTTTTCCGGAAAAATTTCTCTTGCGTGCTTCCCGTGGTGCATATTCCGGAGCTTCTCCCAGTTCGTAAGGAACAGGAATCTTATAGATATCTTTTTCCAGGAAGTTCTCTATCTGCTTGAATTTGGATTGTTCTGTTTCACTGACAAAAGTAATGGCGCATCCGTCGTTATTGGCGCGTGCTGTACGTCCGATGCGGTGTACATAATCTTCGCTATCATTGGGAACATCGTAATTAATAACCAGTCGGATATCATCTATATCGATACCGCGCGCTACAATGTCGGTTGCTACCAGCATACTGATACGTCCGTTGCGGAATTCATGCATAATGGCGTCTCGCTGATTCTGTTCCAGATCGGAATGCATTTCTCCTACGTTCAGATTCATGCGCTTCAGTGACTTGGCAACTTCCTTAACTTTCAGCTTGGAGGAAGCAAATATAATTACGCGCTCTGGCTTTTGCTGGCTGAAAAGACTTTCTATTATACCCAGCTTTTGGGCTTCATAGCAAATATAGGCTGCCTGAATAATTTTTTCTGCTGGTTTTGATACGGCCAGCTTGACTTCTACTGGATTTTGCAGGATGGTTTTGGCCAGTTGCTGTATTTTAGCCGGCATGGTAGCCGAGAACATGATGGTCTGCCGTTTCTTGGGCAGATATTTTACTATCTGCATAATATCATCGGCAAATCCCATATCGAGCATACGGTCGGCTTCGTCGAGTATGAAGAACGAAACTTTCGACAGGTCTACATAGCTCAAGCTCAGGTGACTGATCAGGCGGCCTGGTGTAGCGATCACTACGTCTGCTCCAAGTGTGAGCCCTTTTTTCTCCTGCTCGAAGCGGATTCCATCGTTTCCACCATAGATAGCAACACTCGATACAGGCATGAAGTAGGAGAAGCCTTCCATCTGCTGGTCTATTTGCTGCGCCAGCTCACGGTGGGTGACATGATTATGCAGTTGATTGCATCGGCAGGATATCCTCCTTTACTCAGTTCATTTATAACCGGCAACAGATAGGCTGCCGTTTTTCCTGTTCCGGTTTGTGCTACACCTATAAGGTCTTTTCCTTCCAGGATAACCGGAATGGTGTGTTCCTGAACGGGAGTGCACTCCCGGAAATTCATGGCATCGAGTGCTTGTAGTACACTGTCTTCTAAGTTCAGTTCTGAAAACTTCATATATATTGTTTCTTCAAAAAATCAACTGTTACCTCGTTCGTCGAGATATGAATCCTTAAATCCTAAAAAGTATAATACTCCGTCCAGTCCGATGGTATTTATCGACTGTTTGGCATTGGCTTTTACCTTGGGTTTGGCATGAAAGGCAATGCCAAGTCCGGCTACAGAGAGCATAGGAAGATCGTTTGCTCCATCTCCCACGGCAATGGTCTGTGCGATATCTACATTTTCTACTTGTGCAATGAGTTGCAGTAATTCGGCCTTGCGCTTTCCGTCTACGATATCACCAACATAACGTCCGGTGAGTTTGCCGTCTACTATTTCCAGATTGTTGGCATATACATAGTCGATGCCGAAACGTTCTTTCAGGTAGTTGCCGAAATAAGTGAATCCTCCGACAGGATAGCTATTTTGTAGCCGTAACGTTTCAGTACATACATCAGTCGCTCTACTCCTTCAGTGATAGGCAGATTCTCGGCAATGTCTTTCATTACACTTTCGTCCAGTCCTTTCAGCAAAGCTACGCGCTCTTTGAAGCTTTCGCGGAAGTCTATTTCTCCACGCATAGCACGTTCGGTGATTTCCTGTACCTGTTCACCCACACCGGCACGTTTCGCCAGTTCGTCTATTACTTCTGTTTCGATAAGCGTGGAATCCATATCAAAGCAAATCAGTCTTCGCATACGGCGGTACATAGTATCTTTCTGGAAAGAAAAGTCCATTTCGAGCGTACTGCTTAAACGCATCAATCTCCCTGAAGCTCGTCAATGTTACGGGGAGTTCCACGTACGGAGAATTCAATACATGCACGTACACGGGCTTTTTGTTCGTCCAAAGGAACACGACCTGTCAAACGACGGATGGCATCGATGTTCAATCCCTGGTTCGCCAGAATTTTGGTTGCCCCTGCTATTTGTTGGGCAGTCAGTTTTCTTCCCAATAAGGTAAGAATATATCTGTTTTTCCCCTGCATGCTTACCCATTCTTCGTATTCTTCGCGTGAAATAGGGTAGAACCGGATGTTTATTCCCAATTCGGAAGCCTTGAACAACAGGTTTTTCATAATATTACCCGAATCTTGTTCGCTGCATTTAAAAAGAATACCCAGCGAAAGAGTGCTGTGAATGTCTGCCTGACCGATATCCATTATGTCTACATCATATCCTGAAAGGATATCTGTTATGGAGCAGTAAGCCCCGGACGGTCCAGACCGCTGATACGTATTAATACGAGTTCGGTATTTGTCTTATCCATGTATATAATGCTGATATTAGTTGCAAATATACTGTTTTCTCATGAACTTGCATAGATATTTGTGAAGATTCTGGACAACCTGAAATATGAAAATATGTTGCAAAACATAAAATATAGCATTTTTATTAGGTCATAAAATAAAAAGTGCTTATCTTTGCGGCAGATTTCTCAAAAATATGATATGAATCTTCGTTAGTAAGATGCATTTCATCAAGCAATGTTCCGGGTAGAAATCACTGTGAAAGGGCAGTCCCGGATAGTATTAACTAAAATCAAATTACATGATTAAAAGTGTAAAATGGTTTTTTGTTGTATTAGTTATTGGTTCCCTAATCTCTCTTGGCTTTAGTAAAGAGAGTATCCCTGCAGAGAAACTGAAGTTGGGTGATGCAGCCCCTCAGTTGGTGCTTTGCGATTCAGTGCAGCTGCTCGACCTGCACGATGCCCGTGAGGGTTATACGTTGTTGAGCTTCTGGGCAAGTTACGATGCGGCGTCCAGAGAAAAAAATGCCGCATTGGCGCATCTGGCAGATAAACATAGCCAGATAAAGATGATTTCTGTTTCTTTCGACCGTTATGTTTCGGTTTTCAACGCAACGGTAAAGCAAGACGGACTTTTGAAGAACGACTGCTATGTGGAAACAGATGGTTCCGATTCGGAAATATTCCGGGCATACGACCTGGAGCGCGGTTTTAAGAATTATCTGATAGATAGCCGCGGAATTATTGTGGCAAAAAACGTAACCGCAACCGAATTGGCTTCTTACCTAAATTAATGATAAGGTGGGAAGGTGGAGTAGATGAATTTTGAATACAACAAAAAGCAAAAAGTTGTCCTGATTTCAGATTTTTCTGAAGCGGGCAACTTATTTTTTTGTACATATTTTCAGAAAACATCAAGAATTATTGTATAAAAGATGCTGATGTTTTTCCCCTTATTACGTGTTGTTTTTTTTATAGCCTTTTTGCCCTTTACGTATGGATCGTTTTTATCTGCTTTAGCAAACATCTTTTCGATGAGATGTAAAGGCAGCGTAGATGACGTAAAGGGCTAAAAGGTACAACTTTTCTTTATTTTGGAGCTTTGCGGTACAAATAAATGGCAATAAACAGATACAGTATGTTTGGAATCCATACAGCAATGGCAGGCATCATGTTTCCGTTTATGGCAAAGGTAGATGAAATGGTCTGGAACAGAATATACGAGAAACTGAGTCCCAGTCCGATACCTAAGTGCAAGCCCATTCCTCCTTTTACTTTTCGTGAAGACAGTGACAAGCCGATGGAAGTCAGAATAAATGCAGCAAACGACATAGCTATACGGCGGTGGTATTCTACCTCAAACTCCTTGATATTGGCAAAACCTCGCTGTTTCTGTTTACTGATGTATTCTTTAAGCTGAGGGCTAGTCATTGTTTCCTGCTGTCCGCGTGTGATAAGAAAATCCTGAGGTTCCATGTTTATGATAGAATCCAGCGGTCGCCTCGCGTAATATATTCACGCATGCCTCTCATTTCACGTATCATGTAATCTCTGATAATCCAGCGGTGATACATAGTGGTGTCGTATGTAGCACGGCGTGCAGTAAGGTGTGATACCAGCTTATGGTCTTCAAACTTGTCAAGAGAGAAGTGGTAGCCGCTTTTACTGTAAGCATCGTATCGCTCCATGTAGGCAACTACTCCGCTGTCCACTTCAAGCTGAATGTTTCGTGCATAATCGGCCGATTTCTTTTTCTTGTAGCGCTCTTCGAATTTCAGACGGGTGACGCTTCCGGTAGGAATGACTTCCGTGCCTAATACGAATGTTACGGCGGAAATGATTCCTGCCGAAATCATATAAGGGACCATAAGGCGCTTAAAACTCATTCCGGTAGAAAACATGGCAATGATTTCAGAGTTTTCCGCCAGTTTGGATGTGAAGAAGATAACCGCAATGAAGACGAACAACGGACTGAACAAGTTTGTATAATAAGGTATGAAGTTCAGGTAGTAGTCGAATACAATAGCCTTCAGCGGTGCCTTGTTATTGATGAAGTGGTCGATATTTTCGTTTACATCGAAAACTACGGCAATAGAAATAATCAAAGCAATGGCGAAAAAGTACGTTCCCAAAAACTTGACAATAATATAACGGTCAAGTCGTTTCAGCCATTTCTTCTTAAACAGTTCTTTCAGTTGGAATTTGCTTATCTGTTTCATTACCATGATTCTTTTTATAATCGTGTAGAAATGCGTTTCACCATAGCAGGCTTCCAGGTAGAGAAGTCGCCGGCATGATGTGTTTGCGCGCTTCGCCTACCAGCCACAGGTAGAAAGCCAGATTATGTATGGAAGCAATCTGCAAGGCAAGCAACTCTTGAGCATGGAACAAATGACGCAGATAAGCTCGGCTATACATCGTATCTACATACGAAGCTCCGTCGGCTTCGATAGGAGAGAAGTCGTTTTCCCATTTCTTATTACGCATGTTCATGATGCCGTTTTTGGTGAAAAGCATACCGTTTCGTCCGTTACGGGTAGGCATTACACAGTCGAACATGTCGACTCCCCGTTCGATACCTTCCAGTATGTTTACCGGGGTTCCTACACCCATCAGATAACGTGGCTTGTCGGTAGGTAGTATTTCGTTGACTACCTCAATCATTTCGTACATCTTTTCAGTAGGTTCTCCTACGGCAAGCCCACCGATAGCGTTTCCATCCGCATTTTTTGAGGCAATGTATTCAGCCGACGCCGGCGCAGATCGGGATACACACATCCCTGTACAATCGGGAAGAGTGACTGTTGGTAACCATATTTAGGTTCGGTTTCATTAAAACGGGTAATGCAACGGTCCAGCCAGCGGTGAGTTAGTTCCATTGACTTCTTGGCATAATTGTAGTCAGCTGTACCTGGAGTACATTCATCGAAAGCCATCATAATGTCAGCTCCGATGGTACGTTCGATATCCATTACACGTTCGGGAGTAAACAGATGTTTAGAGCCATCGATGTGTGAACGAAATTCCACTCCTTCTTCTCTCATCTTACGGATGCCGGCAAGAGAAAATACCTGAAAACCTCCACTGTCTGTCAGCATCGGACGGTCGAAGCCGTTGAATTTATGTAGTCCACCGGCTTTTTCCAGTGTGTCAAGTCCGGGACGAAGGTACAAATGATAGGTATTTCCCAAAATAATTTGTGCCTTAATGTCTTCTTTCAGTTCGTGCAGATGAACGGCTTTCACACTGCCCAGTGTTCCCACAGGCATGAAGATAGGCGTTTCTATCTGCCCGTGGTCGGTTGTAATCAGTCCGGCACGGGCGTTGGAACGCGGGTCTGTATATTGTAATTCAAATTTCATGTTATAAGCGAGCTTTTACTTTTCTTCTTTTTTCTCGTCAGTCACGGTAAAATCTATGGCATCAGCTACTTTTTCGTCTGTCAGTGCCAGTGTAAGGACTTCTTTTATATCCTTTACATAGTGGAAGTTCAATCCTTTCAGGTACAATGGCTGAATCTCTTCTATGTCCTTGCGGTTTTCTTCGCAGAGAATAATATCAGTGATTCCAGCACGTTTGGCTGCCAGGATTTTTTCTCTGATTCCACCTACCGGCAATACTTTTCCACGAAGTGTAATCTCACCTGTCATAGCCAGGTTTGCCTTTACTTTTCGCTGGGTAAGTGCCGAAGCCAACGAGGTAACCATTGTGATACCAGCAGAAGGACCGTCTTTAGGAATTGCTCCTTCTGGCACGTGTATATGAATATTCCAGTTGTCGAAAATGCCTTCAGGCAGATCGAGCAGATGGGTATGTGCTTTCAGATACTCCAGAGCCAGCATAGCTGATTCTTTCATGACATCTCCTAAGTTACCAGTCAGGGTAAGTCGTCCACCTTTTCCTTTGCTCAAGCTGGTTTCTACGAACAGGATTTCTCCTCCTACGGCAGTCCATGCAAGGCCCGTTACTACACCTGCATATTCATTTCCCTGATACTTGTCGCGTGAATATTCCGGAACTCCCAGATATTGTCTGATATCGGCAGGTTTCAGTTCATGCAGCCCTTCGAACTTGTCGCTGGCAATCTCGAGAGCTATTTTGCGCATTACCTTGCTGATTTTCTTTTCCAGTTCACGTACTCCGCTTTCGCGTGTATAGTTTTCTATGATATACTCAATGGCAGGTTTGGTAAACTTTACATGTTCACGCTTTAAACCTGTACCTCCATTTCTTTCGGGATAAGATGGCGGCGGGCAATTTCTATTTTCTCTTCGGTGATATATCCACTTACTTCAATCAGCTCCATACGGTCGAGCAACGGAGTCGGAATCGTACCCAGATTGTTTGCCGTAGCAATGAACATGACTTTCGACAAATCGTAGTCGAGATCAATGTAATTGTCGTGGAACGAGTTATTTTGTTCCGGATCGAGAACTTCAAGCATAGCTGAAGCTGGATCTCCCTGACGGTCACTGCTTAATTTATCTATCTCATCGAGGATGATAACCGGATTTGAGGCTTCTGCTTGATAAGACTTTTAATGATACGTCCTGGCATTGCTCCGATGTATGTTTTGCGATGTCCGCGTATTTCTGCTTCATCATGTACGCCTCCTAGCGACATACGTATGTATTTGCGCTTGAGGGCGGCAGCGATAGAGCGTCCCAACGATGTCTTACCAACTCCCGGAGCCGTACAGACAAATGATCGGTGATTTCAGGTCGCCTTTCAGTTTTAAGACAGCAAGATGTTCCAATATACGCTCTTTTACCTTTTCCAGTCCGTAATGATCTTTATTCAGAACTTTTTCCGCGTTGGGTATGTTCAGGACGTCTGTAGTATAGACCTCCCATGCAATGCCAATAACGTTTGCAGGTAGTTGAGCTGTACGTTGTAGTCGGGCGACTGTGGATTGATGCGCTCCAGTTTCGAAACTTCGCGTTCGAAAACTTCGGCTACTTCTTTTTTCCACTTTTTCTCCTTTCCTTTCTTGCGGAGTTCTTCTATTTCATCATCCTGTCCGTGTCCCAACTCATCCTGAATATTCTTTATCTGTTGTTGCAAGAAATATTCACGCTGCTGTTTGTCAAGTTCTTCCCGTGTACGCATCTGAATATCTTGCTTCAGATTCGCCAACTTGGTTTCGCGGTTGAGCACTTGTATCAGATTGTACAAGCGGTCTTTCAGTGTATTCTGGTTGAGCAAATGAAACTTGTCTTCTATCGAAAGAGGGAAGTTTGTACAGATATAATCTACAAGAATGTGGTTCTTTGGTAAATTCTTTAAAGCGAAAGTGATATCCGGGCTTATCTGTTCTGATGCTTCGATATAATTATTGCTTAACTCAATGCAGGTGTCCATCAAAGCCTTGAATTCGTCAGAATCTGTCGGTTCCATCTGCTCTTCTATCAGGCTTACTTTTCCTCTCAGGTAGGGGCGTGTACCTGTTGCTTCATCAAGATGTACCTTGATGTTGCTTGCCTGAAGGATGACAGTTGTGTTTCCACCAGGCATTTCGAATACGCGTAATACGCGTCCGATAACAGCAACAGGATGCAAGTCTGATATTCCGGGATCTTCTACTTCTGCAACTTTTTGTGTGGCAATGATAATATGTCTTTTATCTTTCATCGCGTCATGCACAAGTTTCAGTGTAGTACGTCGGCCAGCAGTGACAGGCATGACTACGCTGGGAAACATTACCATGTTGCGTAAAGTCATGATGGGGAATTCCTTCTCCAGTTCATCTGCTGACAGATTTTCGGGAGCAGTTTCTATTTCTGTTACCATTGAAAGTTCATCATTTCCAGTTTTTATCGAACTGTCCGTTTCTATTTTCTTTCTTCTTACCATATTCGCGTTTTGTGTATTTTTAATAAGAGCATGTTTGAAAGCTCAAAAACGAGTACAAAGTTAATCATTCCACTTCGAATACGGAAGCGGATTTGTTGTAAATGCAATGTGTCAAACAAAATAAATGACACTTTTACACTGAAAAGC
>ENA-OQBJ01000819-OQBJ01000819.1-human-gut-metagenome-genome-assembly--contig:-NODE-819-length-14811-cov-3.201308_pt1 | contig 14811 bp, 19 predicted proteins | sample MGYA00242743_ERZ504545 | MGnify/ENA primary metagenome ERZ504545 (study PRJEB26092, sample SAMD00036252) | human gut metagenome | host: Homo sapiens | study: EMG produced TPA metagenomics assembly of...
CTTGATCCAAATGTCTCTCTCTTCATTCCATAAACCTCTCTTTACTTTTTAAGTCAAGCATTTTTTATTATATCGTATTTTGTCTACCAAACGCAAGGACTGTCATTATGGAATTTTAAGTTTAAAAAAGATCAAGAAAAGGACCAGGAAATGTACCCTACTCATCTCCTTGTCCTTTCTTTCTCTTTTTATATGATTTTTACTATTATCAGCTCATGGAGTTTTATAAAGCTTTCATCTGGTATGAGCTGCCCCACATTCCAGATACTTATGCCGTACAGGCATTCTGAAGAATCTCATTTAAAGCATTTCCGCTGCTTGTATGGCATCTTACGATTTGTGCATTACATTTTTCCGCTTCTGTTACTGCACAGTGTACCATCTTATGAGACACTGTATTGGTAAATAAGATTAACAGATCGGGACTTCCGATCTTCTCACTTAAGTTTCCCGACATCTGTGTGAATACTTTTGCTTTGCATTTGTACTCTTTACAGATCTTTTTATACTGATGAACCATTCTGTCATGTCCGCCTACGATTACTACACTCATGTACTGCCTCCTTTTATGTAAATATATTAGTTAGCTTCATCTAACTAATATGATACACTTTTTTTTCGAAAATGGAAGAGGGTGTATTGAGAACTTTTCTCAATACACCCTCTTCCATTAAACACACGGAAAACAAAATCTACAGAACCTGCCACTGGCAGCTTCTTTCGAACGCATGGTGATAAATAAAAACCGGAACCACTCACCTCCACGGCATATGATCCCGGCTTCCACTCATATCATTCTCTACATATCTTCATATTTCATCAGATACTTACAAATCTTCTGCAGATCCTCTTCCTCACTTGCAACGATCTCCAAATGCAGTTCGTCTGCTCTTGAGAAAATCTGTGTCATAGACATAAACTGACAGAGTTTTGATTTCAGGTTCAATCTGTCTCCCTCACCTGTCAGTAATTCTACACGTCCCTTACAGTCGTCTACAACTTTAAAGAATTCCTGCGCATTTGTAATTTTATTAATTTTCATAGCTGGTCTCCTTTTACAATGTGTAATAATCCGTTTCTTTTGATATTCCCTCGATTCTTACACCAAGTGTATCATATAATGATTTCTTCAATCTTTCTGCATCTCTGTCTTTCAGAGCATCGATATATCCCTGATGTTCTGCAATCATATTCTTGGCTCCATTCGTATTCTTTATCACATCCCGGCCATATATCAGTTTAAAAAATGATAACGTATCCCATAATGATTCTATCATCGCACATACTCTGTCCATTTCGCTAATGGAATAGATTGCAAAATGAAATTTTCGATTCTGCAAGTATAACTTTTTTGCATCAATCTCGTCAGCTTCAACAATTGGAACATATTCCTTATGTATCTCTTCCAGTTCGTGTATCTGTTCTTCCGTAATCTTTTTACACGCTTCTCCAGCTGCAAGCGGCTCTAACAACTGACGCATCAGATATATTTGTAAAACATCTTCCTGTTCCAAAGAAACAAGTTTTACCCCTACATAAGGAATCGATTCAGCCAGTCCCATTTTTTCCAAACTTTTCAAAGCCTCTCTGATTGGCATACGACTAACTCCAAGCTGACGGGCAAGCTCTTCTGTATTCAGCTTTTCCCCCATCTTCAACTTTCCATCCATAATCCAATCCATCAGTTTGTTCAATACCTGCATTGGCAATGTATCTCTTTGCAACATCATTGAATCATCTTGACCCATTGTCACTCGGTTACTCATATATAGCACTACTCTCTTATCTAAAATATTTACAGACCAAGCTTTTCTACCACTTTGTCCAAAATAGCAACCTGCGCTGTCTCTTCGACTAACTCAGCTGTATGTTCTGCAGCCAGTGGATCTTTTCCCTATTGCAACTACACCGTGATCTGCCAGTAAGAATGCATTGATATTCGGTGTTTTTTTAAACATTGCTTCTACCATCGGTACGTCTTCCGGTCTTACCATTGCTGCGTGTACGTCTAAGGTTGGATAACCTTCCGGATTCTTCAGTTTGGAATGCCATGTTACAAGCGGTAGATCTTTCTTAGAAGATGACCATCCGATCGCATATGGAGAATGCACATGCACAACAGACTGTACATCTGGTCTCAGTTTATAAATATAACCATGCAGTAATGCCTCTCTCGTTGGCTTTCCGGCTCCTTCAACCACATTTCCGTCAAAATCCGTAATTAAAAATCCTTCTGGTGTGCAGTCACCCAAAGACCCGCCGCTTGCCTTTACAAGCATCGTCTCTGTTCCAGGTATTCTGCACTTACGTTTCCCCCACTACCAGTCTGTATTCCTCTATTATAAGCTCTTTTACTGGCAATAACAAGTTTTTCTGCGATTTCATATGCTTTCTGATCCATATTCTCAAGTCCTCCTTTTTTAGTTCTCACCAAAGTCCTGTGGTAATTTACCCTGTTTTTTCATTTCATCCACAATGTAATGAGCTGCTTTCACGCCAAATTCCGGAGTATCCAGATTGTGTGGGATTACGATAACCTCTACATTATCATTTACATTTTCAATGATTGTCTGAATCAGTACAGAGTCACTCTTTGGCTCGTATAATTCCTGTCCTTCCAGTGTGTTGTGTCTCATTCCCTTGGTTGGAATCAGAAGTTTTACAGGGTAAGTAACCTTGCTGAGCCTTTCTGCCAGGATCTTTCCTAATGCTTCTGCTTCTTCCGGAAGGATCTTGATATGTGCTGTATTGGCATTGTGAAGCATGTATTTTCTTTCATCCATTCTGTCTGGAAGTTCGCTGGTACTGAAGTCTACAAAGTCAAGTCCGCCAAGGCTGATAACCAGCGGTACTTTCTTTTCTACAGATTCTACCAGACGGATCTTTGCTTTTGGACCATATGAGAATCCGCCTCCGAAATATTCGGATGTCAATTCATGTAAAGTCAGATCCAGAATTCCGTCTACCAGTCCGTTCGCAGCCATATCTTCCATGGTGGCTCCGCCGACTCCTGTTGCATGGAATCCGATAACCTCAAGTCCCATCTTCTCTAATTCTTCTACTGCTGCAACTGCTCCTGTATTTGTTACACCCATCAATGTAACTGCAACAACCGGTTTATCACCTTTTGTCAGAACCTGTCCTGCACATTTTACCATTCCCACGCAACAAGCACAGGCATTGGAGATGACCTGACGTGTTACGATATTAAGTCCTGTAAAATCACAGATTGCAGGCATGACCGTAATATCTTTATCTCCTACAACAAGGTCAAATTTTCTAGTTCCGCTTGCTACAGTTGTAGCCATAACTTTCGGGAAACCAATCGGCAGTTTCTGCATTGCATTTGCTGCCATGACTGTGTTCTGAAGTCCTCCGACAGAGATGATTCCGTCAATCTTTCCTTCTTCATATAATTTTACTACATAAGCTGCAACTGCATCTTTCATATAGTCGATCTTCTCACCTTTTGACTTTGGCTCCATCTCTTCCCAAGGTGTGCCATAACTTTCTGCGATCTCTTCTCTTGAGATGTCATAATTATAAGATGGTGCAGGACCTGTTGCTGTATTAATAACCAGAGCATTTAATCCTTCATTTTTAATAAAATCGCTGATAAACTTCGCTTCTTTGAACTTTGTATCACAACTTTCGATTACTGCTATCGTCTTCATATTTCCATTAATCTCCTTCTATACAGATATTGTGAAGACCACCCTTTTAGATAACCTCCACAACATCCCACTCTCGTCCAGATTCTTATTCTCTCTCGACTATATCACATATTAGTTCTGGCTGAAATATTTTGTCTCAGCTTTCTTTGCTGCTTTTCTAGCATCTTTGTCAATGATTGCTGTCTTGTACTCATCGAATACGAAGTCAGTATCTTTCTTTCCGATTACCGGAAGTTTATTGTCATGAGAATCTTCGTATTTCTCTACTGCTGCAGATAAGATTACGTCATGAGCAAGTAACAGATGTTTGTGAGGATCTACTCCTGCCTCTTTACAACGACGGACTGTATCACGTACTGTCTTCCATGCAGCTACGATATCAACATAACGTCCCGGAGGCAGATGTCGTAATGTAATTCATCCTGCATTTCCTGTGGAGCATCGATGTTACCCATTACGAATACGGAATCTCCAACGCAGAAGTATGGTCCTTCTTCTGTCTCAACAACAATTGTCATATGTCCTGGACAATGTCCAAATGACTCGTATACGCTTACGCCCGGTGCGATTTCAACTTCGCCTTTTACGGTTTCAAATCTTTCATATACGCCTGGCTGATCGTATGGTGCAATGAACTGGTCTCCACATGTTACATCACCATCTTTTGCGATGATCGGACGGCAGTATGATTTGTAGTGAAGCGGTACTGGATTGTGTGCATAATCCCATTCAACTTCGTTGCAGATAAAACGTGCTTTTGTAAATTTCTCAAGGTAGAAGATATGATCCCAGTGAAGATGTGTAAATAATACGATATCTACATCTGATGGTTTGTATCCTACCTGAGCCAGACGTGACTCGATGTCATCGATTCCTGGTCTCTGAAGAGATGGTCCGTGATGATATTTGTCTGCATGCGCTGTCCATGACATACCTGTGTCAACCAAGATCAGCTGATCGCCGCCTTCAATTAAGAATGTCATATCTGGAAGCTGATCTGATTCATTTGTGATACCCATTTTTTCAACATATTTCTTGCATGAGAAATGATACCAGTATTCCAGTGGTTTTGTTGGGATGTAGCCTGAGTTAAGTGGTCTGATTGTTAATGACATAATATAGTCCTCTCTTTCTTATTATATATGTAGTTTTATTTGTTTCCTATTAAAATTTTGAATATATTTAGTAATTTATATTACTTTTATGCTCCTTGTTTTTCCTTTGCCTCGCGTTCTGCGATTGCTGCATCAGATAGATACCAAGTTTTTTCTTTCTCATATGTTTATCACACATAGATGTAATGATTGGTGCGGTAAACGCTGTTACAATGGCTGCTACTGCAAGCTGTGCTGTTGCCGTACTTGCTGCTGACTGCCATGCCGGATCAACCTCTGCAAGAGAAGCCGGAACACTTGTTGCGTTTGCTGCTGTCGTACCGATTGCAGCTCCCATAGCATTTCTCTTGTTCTTTGGCAGTGTAAGCTGGAACAGGAAGTAGAATAAAAATGCTGACAGTGCTGAGATGATTGCCAGAACTACTCCTCCAACTCCACCTAATGCAATACTCTTAAGACTCATTCCTGCTCCGATCGGGATCATCATGAAAAATGTAATGATCGGCATTGCATCTGCTGCAACTTTACGGAATGTTTTGTCCAGATTTCCCCAGATAATACCAATGATCAGAGGAATCAGTGTTGCGATAAATGATTCGATTGGGATAGAAGCCATACCAGCTGTTCCCATAGCGATCATTGTAAAGAATGGTCCGTCGTTCAGTGATAAGATTGAGATTGCTCCGGCATCTGTTTCGTCACCATACTGCTGAGCTAGTCCTAAATACAATCCTCCAGCTGAGTTTGTGATACCTGCAATCATTGCCATGGAAGTGATTCCACAGAATCCTGCAGCTCCACCGATCTTGGCAACCAAAAGTCCAAGAATAATACCTACAACGAATTTCATAAGTGTCAGTGTACATCCTTTGTAAAGCGGCATTCCGATCTTCTTTACATCAATGGATGCTCCGTTCAGTAAGAGGAACATTCCTAACAGACAGGCTGTTCCGGTTTTGAACATTCCGGATGTAAACCCTCCAATCTCAAGTACATTTGGAATAAATGTGTTAGCAAGTACTCCGATCAGCATTGGCACAATGATTAATCCCCCAGGTACCTTCTGCATAAGTTTAAAGAAACTTTTTTCTTCCTTCATCCTTTCTTTACCTCCTTAAATTTGTTGTTTGGATATTGGATATTGGATACGATTCATCGTGCTTTTATCATACAACTGGATCCAATTTTTGTCAACACGACCAATTTTCTAATTTTTATGTCAGTTTTTTGTGCATTTTCACCAAACACGTTCAGCATATACTTTCATTGCATCACGTATCAATGTGTTGAATTTGTCTGCGTCCCATGCAGCTCTTCCGACAAAAAGACCATCTATTGACGGCTGTACAATCAGAGATTCTGCATTTCCCGGATTGACACTTCCACCGTACAGGACAGGTATCTCTTCTGCTTTTTCACCAAAGATTTCATACAGTGCAGTCTTGATCTCTTTATGCATGGCTTCTGCGTAATCTGCGGATGCTGGTGTTCCATTGACACCGATAGACCATACCGGTTCATATGCTACCCAGATATTCTTACATTCTTCCTGTGACACACCATAAAATCCTATTTTGAGTTGGCTCCGCAGAGTCTCTGCACTGATTCCATATTCTTTCTGTTCGGCTGTCTCACCGATACACAGTAATGTCTTAAACCCATGTGACAGGGCCGCTTTCACCTTTTTGTTCTCTTCTACATCGCTTTCACCAAACACATGGCGTCTCTCAGAGTGCCCAATCATAACAAGATCCAGTCCCATCTCCGCTAACATGCATGGCGATATCTCACCTGTAAACTGTCCCTGGTCTTCCCAGCACATATTTTGGGCACCAAGTCTTACAAAATCACGGTCACAGCAATCTGTTGCCGTCTGAAGCGTCGTGTAGGACGGAATGATAAAGAGTTCGATATCATCCCTGCTGATATCTTTGGTATTTTCAACCAATTTCTGAAGATATTCTCTGGTCGCACTGATGCCTTTATACATCTTTAGATTACTTCCGAAATATAATTTTTTCATAGCCCCTTCCTCTCTTTTAGCGGTTCTGATCATACTCTCTGAATGCATTTACCTTAGGCTGAGAAGAGCATCCCGCTACGAACTCGTTCGTGAAGAAAGCGTCCACAAGCATCTCCCGTACTTTTGCACCTGTCGTGAATGCTCCCATACAGACAATATTGGCATCGTTACTTAGTCTTGCTCTTGTTGCAGAATATACGTCAGACACCAGTGCGGCATATGCACCTTTTACTTTGTTTGCAGCGATAGATACTCCAAGTCCTGTTCCGCAGATCAGCACGCCTCTGTCATATTCTCCTGATGCCACATGTTCTGCTACATCAATCGCTACATTCGCATAGACCGGATCTTCACTTCCGAAGTCTGTCACCTCTCCGTAACCTTTCTTTTCAATGTAGGCAATGATTTCCTTCTTTGCCTCTTCTGCATTTGGATCACAACCGATTGCAATTTTCATGTTCATTTCCTCCTTCTGTATCGGATATTGGATATTGGATACGATTTATGTTTTTATAATAGCACTCGCTGTTTTTTCTGTCAATGAATCCCATCTGTCTCCATACATTTTTTCATAAATTGCACAAAAACAAGACGACATTATCGTGCAATTAGCAAAAATAACATCGTCCTGTTCTTTCATTCTTATATAACCCGGCTTTCACCCACTCCCAGTCTTCTCCGGCATCTATCCCGCAGGATCCCAGTGCCTGTACCATTTCTTTCCGGTGAATGTCATCCCGTATACGGCAATGCTGTCTCCGCGGTAATACCGCAGCAACTGCAATATCTTTCCACGGATCTTTGATATCGACATCAGAACTCCGCTGGCCGTCATAAGCGGTGCTGTCCATCTGGCGATCTCGATCAGTATATTCGGCGGTGAATCCGAATAATTCAGGAAATACATCTCCATACTCAGAAACAGCGAATCCACCACCGGCTGACCATCCAGAACCGTAAATCCTGTAACACCCATGACAAACGGAACCAGGATCAGCAGATATTTTCCTATATTGCTTTTCTTCTCTTTCATTCTTTTTCTCCTATGATTTTTTACCGCCTGTACAATATAGTACATCAACGGAATCTGATCTTCAATCTATATAAGATCCCTGGTACAATAAAATCACTGATTCAGTCAAATTCTATCACATCTTTATATTTCTGCATATATTTTCTATTTAATGCATTATGGCGGCTATCACCGATCGGAATAAACTTACAAGGTCCTATCCTGTGCTGACTGCAATTGCCGATGGGATTCCAAGTTCAATCTGATATGTCTGTGATACCGGCGACACCAGAAAATAAGAAATCAATCCAAACAGCATCGTTGCAAGAAGAAGATAGAAGTTCTTTGTCTTCATCATTTCTGCGGATGTATACTGCTTTTGTTCTGCCTGCGCTTCTGTATTTTCATTTACCACGCTTTGTTCTCTCAATGCCTGTTCGGCTTTTCTTCTCCACTCTTTATCCGGAGCGGTAAAGAAGATTTCACATAAAACAAAAAAAAGCTTTGCCGTCTCATCTCCCACAAAACAACAAAGCTTTTTCTTACTCTATCTCTTTCTTCTCCTGCAATACGTTTTCTCCCATATATGTATCACATTCTTTTTCTCAGTCACTGCCTGATACAGCCAGTTTCCTCCATACTCACAGGAAAGTCCTAAGAATGCTCCAATCACCAGCGATATCGCCAGCACACTCCAGTTCCCATCCGCTGCGAATGTTGTAAAACATCCCATGAATGTTCCCGGGCAGAAATCAAACCACTCAGATTTTGCAATGATGCACATCACAAATGTAATGATCCCGCACCAGATCCCAAGGTTGCCGAACACCGGACTAAACTTACTCAGTGTAATGATCGTCATTCCACATAAGACACCTGCAAGATTTGTAACAACGGTCTTTTTCACCCCGCTCATGCCATGTTTACCACAGGCAAAGTAGGTAGTGCATCCTGCAAATCCGGCCCAGCCGATCAGTCCGGCGATTCCTGCGAGATAAGACCAGATACCACAGAGGACTGCTGTTACAATACTTAATGCACACAAAGAACTCATATTTTAGTATCCTGCACCGTTATCTGTATTTTTCATGATCTTCACCAGACGGCTTGTTCCAAGTCTGTCTGCTCCAAGGCTCATGAATTTCTCAGCATCGTCGAATGAGCTGATTCCACCTGCTGCTTTTACCTTCACACCTTCTCCAACATGATCATGCATCAGTTTTACATCTTCAAATGTTGCTCCGGCTGTAGAGAATCCTGTAGAAGTCTTGATGAATTCTGCTCCGGCTTTTGTTACGATCTCACACATTTTGATCTTCTCTTCTTCTGTCAGAAGGCATGTTTCAATGATGACTTTTAAGATCTTTCCGTCGCATGCTTCATGGATCTGACGTATTTCTTCTTCTACTTCATCGTATCTTCCGTCTTTTAAGAATCCGATGTTGATTACCATATCAATCTCAGATGCTCCGTTAGCAATCGCATCTTTTGTCTCGAATACTTTTGTTGCTGTTGTACTGTATCCGTTCGGGAATCCGATAACTGTACAGATTGGAAGTTTTCCCTCTACGTATTCTGCTGCCTGTTTTACGTATGCAGCCGGGATACATGCAGAAGCTGTTTCATATTTGATTCCATCGTCAAGAATCGTTTTGATATCTTCCCATGTAGCTGTCTGTGTTAATAATGTGTGGTCAACAATTTTTAAAACTTCACTTGTATTCATAATTTCTTGCCTTTCTTTTTTCATTCATTGTGATAGGTTTACTAATTTTCAGTTTGTCTGATTCAGTTCTTTTATTTCAGCTTGTCCAGGATCGAATGTCCGATTGTTCCTTCCGGCATCTTAACACCGAAGTTGTCTGCGATTGTTGCTCCGATAATGGCAAATGTGTCTGCTTCCTCAAGTTCTCCTGCTTCCTTCATAGACGGAGAATATGCAAGGAACGGTACCTTTTCTCTTGTGTGGTCGGTTCCGGTATGTGTCGGATCATTTCCATGATCGGCTGTAATGATCAGAAGATCATCCTCTTTCAGTTTTCCTAATAATTCACCGAGTTTGACATCAAATTTTTCAAGTTCCTGTGCATATCCTTTGACATCTCTTCTGTGTCCCCACAGTGCATCGAAATCTACCAGGTTGACAAAGCAGAATCCTTCGAAGTCTCTCTTTGCAATCTCGATTGTCTGCTCCATTCCGTGTACAGAACTCTTGGATTTGTTCGACTCTGTGATTCCTTCTCCGTCGAAGATATCGAAAATCTTACCAACGGAAATGACATCCAGACCTGCATCTTTCAATGCATTCAGTGCAGTTCTTCCGTATGGTTTTAATGCGTAATCATGACGGTTGCTGGTACGTTTGAACTCGCCTTTTTTCTTGCCGACGTATGGTCTTGCGATGACACGTCCGACTTTCCACTCGTCTTTCATCGTAATCTCACGGGCGATCTCGCAGCAGCGGTACAATTCATCCAGACCAAATGTCTCTTCATTTCCGCAAATCTGAAGAACAGAGTCTGCAGATGTGTAGACGATCATATGTCCGGTTGCGATCTCTTCTTCTGCCAATTCGTCCAGGATCTCTGTTCCGCTGGCACTCTTATTACCGATGATCGTACGTCCGGTTCTTTTTGACAGTTCATCGATCAGTTCCTTTGGAAATCCCGTCTCTGTAAATGTCTTGAACGGAGTGTGATGTGAAGTCCCATCATCTCCCAGTGTCCGGTCATGGTGTCTTTTCCGTTGCTTGCTTCTCTTAATTTTCCATAATAAGCCAACGGTTTTTCTACAGGTGCAATACCTGCAAGATCTTTTAAGTTAGCAATTCCAAGTTTCTGCAAATTCGGAATTTTAAACTCTTCTACATTTGCCGCAATATGTCCCAGGGTATCTGTCCCCGCATCACCATAAGAAGCGGCGTCCGGCATCTCTCCGGCGCCGAGTGAATCTATGACTACGGTAAATATTCTTTTATATTTCTTTTCGTTCATATTATACACCTTCTTAATTCTCGTATGTCAAATATCTGGAACAGTAACGTATTTGCATTCCTGTTCCAGAATTCTCTATTAACTGATCTTATATTAGAACAACGTGATCAGTCCAACGATCATCGCACTTAAAATACTTACGAATACACCACCGAGCATTGCTCTGAATACCAGTCTTGAAAGTGTACTCTTCTTTTCCGGGCAGAGCACCGCAATACCGGATACACAGATTCCAAGGCTTGAAAGGTTTGCGAATCCGCACAGGGAGATGGAGCATACAATTCCTGTTCTGTAGTCTAATGTTGATAAGATTTTTCCCAGATCCTGGAAAGCAACGAACTCATTTACGATCAGTTTGTTCCCAAGGAATGCACCTTCCATCAGTACCTGATTGGTATCAAGTCCCATCAGGAAACCAATGGTGCAAATACATAAGAGAAAATCTGCTCCAGGCTGATTCCTGCAAATCCAAGAATCATATTAATTACTGCAACGATACCAATGATACCAACCAGAGATGCAGCGATAGCGATTACCATCTGCATACCTGTTCCGGCTCCTTCTGCGATGCGTCGATCACGTTGGCGTTATTGCCCTTGTTGTCCATCTTTACGTCCGTGATAGACTGTACAGGCTCTGTCTGCGGCAGTAACATTTTTGCAACGAGGATACTTCCAACCGGTACCAGTGCGCTGGCGATCAGAAGATACTCCATCGGGATACCAAGTGCATGATATCCTCCGAGGATGGATACTGACATACTTCCCATACCGGATACCAGGATAACTAAGATCTCACTGTCTGTCAGGTTTCCGATATATTTGCTGACCAGAATCGGGCTGTCCGTCTGGCCTAAGAACATGTTGGCAACTGCAACGAAGCTTTCTACTTCTGTTGTCCCCATCAGTTTTCCAACTGCTTTACCGATCCATTTTACTACGAATCCAAGGATTCCAAGATAATAAAGTAAGCTTACCAGTGCAGATACGAAGATAATATTACCAAGTGTCTGTACGATAAAGATACTTCCTGTCGAAGCACTGCTGTCTGCCAGGCTTCCGAATACAAATGACAGACCATTCTGTCCGCAGTTGATAACTGCTGTTACACCGTCCGATATGGCAGACACAACCATCTTACCAACCGGGACTTTTACAAGTAAGATTGCAATGACAAACTGTGCAATGATTGCTTTTCCTACTGCTTTCCAGCGGATATTCTTACGATCCCAGGAAATCAGAAAGATCAGTCCGATTACAACCACAATCCCCAATAAATTTAAAAAGGCTTTCATCTCATTCCTCCGTTCTGATCTTATTTCTCGCGATCTGCTTTGATCAGTTTTCTGATTGCTTCTACAGCAACTGTGATAGCTGCTTCTGTATCATGTACGATTGGATTTTCCATTCCAAGTGCATTTCTTTCCTGGTTTCCTACTACAAGGAAATCAGATCCACAACGTACTCTTAAGTGGCTTGCTGCGATGAAGAGTGCTGCTGACTCCATCTCGGAAGCTTTGCATCCCATACGTTTCCATGCTTCCCATTTGTTAAGCAGTTCATAGCTTACCGGCATTCTCTGTGGTTCATGCTGTCCGTAGAATGCATCTTTACACTGTACCACACCTGCATGGTATGTATGTCCGAGTTCTTTTGCTGCTGCGACCAGTGCATTTGTTACATCCAGATCTGCAACTGCCGGATACTCGATCGGTGCATACTCTCTACTTGTTCCTTCCATACGGATTGCTCCTGTTGCAACTACGATGTCTCCACCTTTAACATCCAGTTCAATTCCTCCGCATGTTCCGACACGGATAAATGTATCTGCTCCGCAAAGTGTCAGTTCTTCCAATGCGATAGATGCTGACGGTCCGCCGATACCTGTTGATGTTACACTTACTTTTTCTCCGTCTAAGTAACCTGTATAAGTTACATACTCTCTGCTGTCTGCGATCAGTTTTGCATCGTCAAAATGTTTTGCGATCTTCGCGCATCTCTTTGGATCACCAGGCATGATAACATAACGTCCGACATCTCCCGGTCTGATCTGTAAATGATACTGTAATCCTTCTTCTCCTGAATAATTCTGCATGATATTCATCCTCCTGAAATAAAATATTAAATATTGTTTTTATACATGTCTACTACTCATCTCGCTGTTGTCTATTTTATATCTATACTTGTACATTCGCAATATGCAATGTTTTACAAATATCATTGTTCGTTTTTGTGCATCTTATACAATGTCATGTTGTATAAATTAGACAAGTCAGAAATAACATTGACTTTTTCCATCTTTACTTTTATTATTTTAATAGAGTCGAAGTCAGATTATACATGTGCTTCTATATATTCTTACTGTATTAATAATAATAGGAATCCATCTAAATAATTATTTTCTTATGCTTTATCCGGAGATTTTTATTGACGTAGATTTTGATATAGATTTTATATAGAAGATACTGTTATATCTTATTCCCTTGCTATTTCTATATTTTTAATATACAGGAGTAACTGAATTTATGGAAACGAAAACAGACAAGTCTAAAGCCAAGAAATTAAAACATGTAAAAATATACAATGAATTATATGAACTGATCCAGAACGGAACTTATGAACCTGGTTCACAGCTTCCGTCAGAAACTACACTTTCCGCGACTATGAATGTCAGCCGTATGACACTGCGGAAAGCGCTTACCTTATTAAGAGAAGACGGACTGATCAAAGATGTACAGGGCGTCGGACATTTTGTGCGTGAGTCTAAAGCTGCCGGTTCCAGGGGGCGCAAGCATGCCCGGAAAGCCGGTTCTGCAGATGCTGCAGCTTTTGCAGATGCAGAAGACAGCGCTTCAGATGAAACGTTGTCTTCTGATGGCAGTATGACACATCCTGTCCACGACTACTGTCAGGAAGAACTGGACAGTGTCGAACTGGATTTCCGTATCGAACCGCCGTCAAAATCTATTTTAGACAATTTCGACCACTACACTGCTGCTGTTGTCATCGTCGACCGCTGGTATAAGCATGAAGGTCATACCATTGCATATTCTTTAAGCTTTATTCCGATCGAACTGGTCGGCAGGCTGCAGATTGACTGAACAGCACAGATGCACTGTTGGAATTCCTGGAGCATACCTGCTATGAACAGGGGCATCACTGCAGCCGCTGTGTTACATATTCTACTGCCGGTAACTTCTCTGCGAAGAATTATAAGCTTTCCAGCCACGATTCTTTCCTTATGACACAGGAGAATGTGTATGATGAGAATGAGGAGATACTTGTGGTTAGTAAGCATTATATACCGGCGGAGGTTTTTGAATTGAAGTTTTCTATCTAGTTGATTAACGGAGTTGGCCTCTCGGTCCTTGAAAAAAACAGTATAAAGTGGTTCTTGTTCAGGTTCTAAGGACACTCCACATTCACTAGAACCACTTTATACTGTTTTCTTCAAGTCGTGACTGGCTGCGGAAGTTAATCAATTTAATAGTTGAGGTGGTAACAGGGTGAATCCACTACTGTACAGAAAATAGCAATAAGTATTGTAAATCTATTACTTTTCCAAGTTTTTCACGGCTATTTTTTATAACCTTTACATATAACCGGAAAGTTATAATATAAGCCTTGATTTTCCGGTACTTCTACACATTTCCGGTATCACAAAAGTTACGCTCCCGCCATTAATTCTTCAGGCATTCGATACACACGGAATAAAGGTTAGAAACTCGTTCCAGTGAATGTGACGAGGTGTTGGAATATCTTAAGGTGTAAAATTATGCGTTGGGGCTCTAAAATTTGCCTGTTTGAGCCGAATGGCGAGTTGCAAATTTTAGAGCCCCGTTTTTAGCAGAATTTTATGCCTTTAGATATTCCCACCGATGGAACCTGAACAGGAACGAGTTTCTAACCTTTATTCCGTGTGTATCGAATGCCTGAAGAATTAATGGCGGGAGCGTAACTTTTGTGATACCGGAAATGTGTAGAAGTACCGGAAA
>ENA-OQBJ01000821-OQBJ01000821.1-human-gut-metagenome-genome-assembly--contig:-NODE-821-length-14794-cov-2.452581_pt1 | contig 14794 bp, 17 predicted proteins | sample MGYA00242743_ERZ504545 | MGnify/ENA primary metagenome ERZ504545 (study PRJEB26092, sample SAMD00036252) | human gut metagenome | host: Homo sapiens | study: EMG produced TPA metagenomics assembly of...
AGAAGAAACAGTTATGTTATATCAAGTTGTTAATGATATAGCATAACTGTTTTTAACATTATGGTAATTAAGTATTTATTCCACTAATTTTAAATATCGGTAATTATCAGCTTATTTATCGGTTATTTTACAAGTTTTATTTTGTATCATTAGTAGTGTCTACGTTAGAAATAAAAGGATTAGAATCTAGCAGAGCTGTCGTAGTTGCAAGAATTACCTGTAACTGATAATCATTGCACTGATTTAAGAGCCGAAGAATCTGATCATATGTAGAATTATTTTTATTTTGATTTGGATAAACGTAGTCATCAGCAGAAATATTTAAAGTCTGCATGGTTTTACAAAATAATTCCAGACTGGGACCGCCTTTATGGCGTTCGAGGTCTCCAAGATAAGCCGCCGATATTCCGAGTTTTTCAGCAAGAGCTTCTTGTGTTAAATGCATTTCCATACGCCCTTGTTTTACTAAAGTGGCAAATAATGTTTTTGGAATATCCATGTTTGTATACCTCCATAAACTTAGTGTATTACCCAAAATTTGAAAAGTGAAAAGGGTGTAACATTAGAAAAAACACAGGGTATTACCCGATGAATGAGAAAGCATACAAATCTCTTTCGGTTAAAAAACAGATTCCGAAAGAGCAGTATTTGTATGCTTATTTTCTTTTTCCGGAATCTAACCGGAGAAAATATGGTTCTTAGCAAGAGTTCAGCTAAAAATCTGTTCAACAGAAGTATTCAATTAAAAAATCTCAACAATTTCATTAGTAAATGTTGGAATTGAAACTAGGGTAAGAGCCAATAATGAATCCAGGGTAATAAAATATCGAATTAAATGCGTCCATAGGAGTGAAATCTGTCAGGGCGTTTTTTGTTACCTAAATATTGAGAATGAGCAATTCAAAATAAGGGCGATTGTTCGTATTCGTGCCCCGCCTACTGATCTGAATTCAAAAAAAATTCAGATCGGAGGAAAGGACATGGAAGGCAGACAGCCAAAAAGAAGAAAAGATAAATACAACCCATATGAAATCTATGAGAAGGACGGAAAATATTATGTTTCATTTCATAATGGTGAAAAAGAGTACAAGGATTTGGAAATAGGAAAGAATGTATATGAAGCTTTTAATACGTTTGAATTGCAGGATGTGTCGCATATGAATGTTGTGGACAGGCATTTGGAACAGTCAGAAATCTGGGATTCCAGTTTATATGAACGGGTATTTCAGAAAGAGGAAGGTGTAGAGGATACTGTTCTGAATAAACTGGAAGCGGAACGTTTACATAGTGCAATTCAGCAGTTGTCGGAAATTCAGAGAAGACGATTGATGAAGTATTATTTTGAAGATAAGAATTATGAGCAGATTGCACAGGAAGAAGGCTGCTCTTTTCAGATGGTAGCAAAGTCTGTAAAAGCAGCAATCAGAAATTTGAAAAAGATTTTGAGATAGTGGGTTGAAAAATAGCGTTTAAGTGAGGAAACAGGTGGAAAGAGAAATATTTTGATCCACCTGTTTCTTCTTTTGTCACGAAAAGACTGGGGAGCGGGAAGAACCTTGACAAATTCATATACATTCATCAGGCACATTCCTGTTGTTATCGTGATGAGCGTAAGCCACATTAACAAATACGCCATAACACAGGCTGGGTAAAGACAGCGAAATCCCACCCGTATACTTCCTTTTGGTTTCAGTTTGTATTACCCGGACTGTTGAGCGAAAAATATCTGGTTATAACTGTCAGATTGCTTCTGGCAGGGCGATGACAGACAACAGGCATAATGATACTCCTGTCCGGTCATAAAGTCGTGTATACAAAATATTTCTTTGATGCCGCAACAAGTGAGGGCAGCTTCAGGAGATCCCTGGAGAGGAAAACTCCCAATCCCATATATTTATTTTAGATAAAATCCTGTGGAGCTGATCAGCAGTCAGCCGTCTGATGATTTCCCAATTACAAGTCGGGGCGTCGGGGACAAATAGGCTTGTATTTTACATATTTAGGGATAACAACAGTTAGAAAGACGAGAGGAGATATAGCAAAGATGGAAGATAGGAACGTCAAGCGTGGGGATATTTATCACGCCGACTTAATCCTGTATTTGGAAGTGAGCAGGGTGGTTATCGTCCGGTGCTGGTGATTCAGAACAATATAGGAAATAAATACAGTCCGACAGTGATTGTGGCAGCAATTACTAGTAAAGAAAAAATGAAACTGCCGACACACATTGCAGTCCCGGAAATGGAAGGTTTGGAAAAGGATTCTGTAGTGCTGTTGGAGCAGCTTAGAACTTTAGATAAAAGACGGTTGGAAAATTATGTGTGTACCTTAGATCGTACTGAAATGGAGAAAATCAATAAAGCAATCCGAAGAAGTACCGGGATACCGAAGATAATTGAAAAACCGTTAGCCGTGAGCTTGTGCAGAGTATGTGCAGGTAATTTTTATGAGGTGCCGGGACATTATATCCGGCGGGTGAATCCAGAGCAGCGATATAAGGAATTATGTATGTTCTGCAATGTCCGGAATGGGTACGACTATTATATAGGAAGAAAGAACAAGTAACACGTAAAAGTCAAGTGTGCGATTTGAAAATTCGCACATTGGACGATGTAGACGAAAATGGATATCTTAGTGGTGTACCGTTTTTAGATGTTACACAGCTAAAAACTACCGGTAGTAAAGCGCAAAGATTAGGACGAGGAGGATAACGTCATGGCAATGATGGAGAATGAAATGGAAAAGAAAGTATATAAAGTAGAAGATGTTCAAAATTTGCTTGGGCTGGGACGCTCCAAGGCATATGAATTTATAGAAAATGTTTATTATGACAGAAAACCATTCCGGGTGTTGAAGATTGGCAGATCTTATCGTATCCCATGCAATTCTTTTGATAAGTGGCTGAATGGAGACGAGGAGAGAGAAAGAGTGAGAGCAGAATGAAACAGAAAGAAACGCAGCAGGAGACAATGTCAAAGGAAAAGAGAGTTGTCTTTTTTGAAGGAAAATCATGGTATCACAGAACCAAAGAACTGCAGGACGATCTGACGACAAAATATGGGAAAAAAGGTGCTTTGAAACGCCGGAAGAAGCAGAGAAAAGTTACTGGGAATATGAAAAAAGATACCAGAAGAAGCAGAGAGATCTCCAGATTGCAAAAATGCAAAAGACAGATGTGATGCTTGGGGATTATCTGGAATACTGGTTTGAAAATATTTTCAGTCCGAGAATTGAGACAACCACGAGAATGGTTGGAGCATATACTTTATATAATCTGATTCTTCCGAGTATGGAAGCGGATATCAAATTAAGGTATGTTTCAGTAGAGTATTTAGATGCTCTACTGGAACGTGTCGCGAAAATCTGTCCTTCAGCGGGAAATAAAGGGCGGGAGCTTTTGAGTATCGCCATGAAAGATGCAGCAAGAGATAAGTTCATAAGCTATAATCCAATGCCTGAGACAAAGCCATATCCGAGAGCAAAACCAAAGGTAAGGGTATTAGGCAAAGAAAAATTGAAGGTTTTTCTTGAAGCTGCGAGCAAGAATCCTTGGTATCTGGAAATTTTACTGGGACTGTTTTGTGGATTACGAAAAGGAGAAATCCTTGGATTGAAGTTTCAGGACTTTGATTTTGAAAAGCAGACGGTCAGAATCAGCAGACAGATTGTCGGAAATCTTAAAGTGAAAGAACAGGAATTTACGATTACGGAATATGCTGTTATCGAACGGAATCCAAAGACGGAGAACAGTTACCGGATATTAAGAGTTCCGAAAGTGGTGATGCGGGAAGTGAAACACAGACAACAGTTAATTGATAAGCGTAAAGCAGATATGGGGGTAGCGTACAAGGATTATGATTATGTATCTTGTCAGGAAAACGGCGAACCCCGATCATTAACGGCAATGAATCAGGCACTTACGAAAATCTGTAACAGAAATGGATTGCCAAATATCACCGTACATGGACTCAGACATATGTTTGCGACCATTTTAATTGAGCTTGGAGTTCCATTGTTTAAAATATCTGGTCTGTTAGGTCATAGTTCCGTTCATACGACTTACGAATATTATTGTGAGATTATGGACGAGCAGGATAAGATTATTGCGTTTGTAAATAATACATTTGTACCACAACGAACTGGAACGGAGGGATAGCCATGCATAAGACCTTTGACTTTAAGAAATATGTAGAATATAAGTCTATTCGGTGACAACAATCAAAAATGGATATGGATTTCGTGTGTTGCTGACGTTTGCAGACGAAAGTACAAAGACACAGCAACATGCGGGATTCACAACCAAAAGAGAAGCTAATGCATTTCGTGATGAAGTAATCGGACAGCTACATACTGGAACCTATATTGTATATGGAAAAATCCGGGTAGAGGAGTTTATGATCTTCTGGCTGGAAGATATTATGCGTCCCCGAATAACAGACGACACTTATACAACTTACAAAAGTGCCATTAAGAATTACATTGTTCCACAGATTGGAAAGATGTATATGTCTACAATAAATCAGGGGTATATCAGAAAATTATATAATGCAGTTGCAGAGAAGTATGAATCAGTTGCGAAAAATGTCAGGACGATCATGAAAACATCATTGGAGTATGCATTTAACAAAAATGTACTGGCAACAAATCCAGCGAAGGGAATCAATTTACCGAAGAAAATAAAAAAGACAGAGTATCGTGTCCTGAAAATTGACGAGAAGAAAACATTGACACTTCCGCAGGTGCTTCGGTTGATTGAGGCAAGCAAGGATACACCGATTCATATGCAAATTCTGTTTGCGGTATTGATGGGACTCAGAAGAAGTGAAATAAATGGTCTGAAATACAGTGATGTCGATTACATTCACAGGACGTTGAGAGTCGAGCGTCAGTTGGGAAAGAAGCCAAACAGTAAGCAGAAGACTGTGCACCTAAGATGCTGACAAAGCAGGAAATTAAAACAAAAACACCTGCAGGTGTGCGTGAACTTCCAATACCGGATTATGTATTTGAAGCAATTCTGGAAGAACGGAAAACTTATGAGAAGAACCGTAGACGCAGACCAAAAGAGTTCCGGGACTGGAATTATATTTGTTGTTCTACATATGGGAATCCAAGGAGTAAAGGTTTTCATCAGAAATACTATAAAGACTTGCTGAAATCTTTGGACTTACCTGATATTCATTTTCACCAGTTGAGAAATACCTATGCAACTATTTTGCTGAAGAATAGTTTTAATTCAAAAGGTGTTTCGCATTTGTTAGGACATGCCAAGGAAATTATATCGGTAGATGTGTATGGAGATACACAGGAAATCATAGAAGACTGTCTGGATGTATTGGAACCATTTATTGAAGAAGTTATTCCAAAAGAGCGGAAAGATCAGTATTATGATTATTCAGAAGTGATTGAAATAGACTTAATCCTGGAGGAATATTTCAACGCAGCATGATAAAAAATAGAATAGTAGTGATAGAAAAAAGTACAAATAAGAATCGAACATTTGTACTTTTTTTCTTGCCTCCATCTATACTTACTTTCAAAAAAATGTTTGATATAATAGGGACTGTTACAAGAACAAACAGTAAAAATATGACAGAACCGGAGCCTAGTATCATCAGGTATTTCCGAGTGCTGTTTTATCCGCAAATATGAATTTGTGACTTTTATTCGTAACGAGACAAAAATGACCTTTATTCGAGACAAAAATAGGCGTTTCGTTACGAATCAGATTACGAATTTTTGGCTGATAATGGTCATAGTAAAAGTCACAAATGGAGGAATTTACCATGAATGAGTTCAAATTAAAAGCCCCATACGAGCCAACCGGAGACCAGCCACAGGCGATTGCAGAGCTTGTAAAAGGTTCAAGGAAGGCAATCAATGCCAGACTTTACTAGGGGTTACGGGTTCTGGAAAGACTTTTACGATGGCAAATGTGATTCAGCAATTACAGAAGCCGACACTTGTCATCGCTCATAATAAGACGTTAGCAGCTCAGTTATACGGAGAGTTCAAGGAGATGTTCCCCGATAACGCAGTGGAATATTTTGTCTCCTACTACGACTACTACCAGCCGGAAGCCTACGTCCCATCCTCAGACACATACATTGCGAAAGATTCTTCTGTAAACGAAGAAATTGATAAACTGAGATTATCGGCAACAGCAGCATTGATCGAGCGGAGAGACGTGATCGTAATTGCCAGTGTTTCCTGTATCTATGGTCTTGGTGAACCGGAAAACTTCGAACAGATGATGGTATCGCTCCGTCCGGGTATGGAGAAAGACCGTGATGAAGTGTTGCGCCAGCTGATAGACATTCAATATGACAGAAATGACATGGATTTCAAGCGCGGAACATTCCGGGTACGGGGAGATACGGTAGAGATTGTACCGGCAGACCGTGGCGATACTGCTATTAGAGTGGAATTTTTTGGAGATGAGATTGACCGGATTTCGGAAATAGACATGCTTACCGGTGAAGTGAAAAATACGCTGAATCATATTGCGATATTTCCAGCTTCTCACTATGTTGTTCCGAAAGAACGTATGGAGAAAGCGATTCGTAATATTGAGATTGAACTGGAAGAACAGGTGAAATATTTCAAATCGGAAGGCAAGCTTCTGGAAGCGCAGAGGATTGCAGAACGTACGAATTTTGATATAGAAATGATGCGTGAGACAGGATTCTGCTCGGGAATTGAGAACTATTCAAGACATTTAGCGGGACTTGCACCGGGACAGCCGCCGAACACATTGATGGATTATTTCCCGGATGATTTTATTATTATGATCGACGAGTCGCACAAGACGGTTCCGCAGATCGGCGGCATGTATCATGGAGACCAGTCCAGAAAACGTACACTGGTAGAATATGGATTCCGTCTGCCGTCAGCACTGGATAACAGACCACTTAGCTTTGACGAATTTGAAAGCAAGATCGATCAGGTCATGTTTGTATCTGCAACACCGGGCAAATATGAAGAAGAACATGAACTGTTAAGAGCCGAGCAGGTAATTCGTCCGACAGGTCTTCTCGATCCGGAAGTGGAAGTTCGTCCGGTAGAAGGACAGATTGATGATCTGATCGGAGAAGTGAATAAAGAGATTGCCAATAAGCACAAAATACTGATAACAACACTGACCAAACGTATGGCAGAAGACCTTACTGACTATATGAGAGAGCTGGGAATCCGCGTGCGCTACCTGCATTCGGATATCGATACACTGGAACGTACCGAGATCGTGAGGGATATGCGGTTGGATGTATTTGACGTACTGGTTGGTATCAACTTCTGCGAGAAGGTCTGGATATTCCGGAAATCACACTGGTTGCAATTCTGGATGCAGATAAAGAAGGATTCCTGCGTTCCGAGACATCACTGATCCAGACCATCGGCCGTGCAGCGCGTAATGCAGAAGGACATGTCATCATGTACGCAGATACGATCACAGATTCTATGCGTGCGGCACTGGATGAGACGCAGAGAAGACGTGAAGTGCAGATGGCATATAATGAGGAACATGGCATTACACCGAAGACAATCCAGAAAGCGGTACGAGATCTGATCGCTGTATCCAAGAAGGTGGCAGCCTCTGAAGTGCAGATGGAAAAAGATCCGGAATCTATGAGCGAGAAGGAATTAGAGAAACTGATCAAAGAACTGGAAAAACAGATGAAGAAAGCAGCGGCAGACTGAACTTTGAGGCGGCAGCAGAACTCAGAGATAAGTTAATTGAGCTTAAAAAGACACTGCAGGAAATCAAGATATAGAAAAAGGAGAGTATACACTCACATGTCACAGGAAAAAGATTCAAGACAATATATCAAAATCAGAGGAGCCAATGAGCATAATCTGAAGAATATAGATGTAGATATACCAAGAGATAAGCTGGTAGTTCTGACTGGACTCAGTGGTTCGGGAAAATCATCGTTGGCATTTGATACAATCTATGCGGAAGGGCAGAGAAGATACATGGAATCCCTATCCTCTTATGCAAGACAGTTCTTAGGACAGATGGAAAAGCCGGACGTAGAAAGCATCGAGGGGCTTTCCCCGGCGATTTCCATTGACCAGAAATCTACGAACCGTAACCCAAGATCCACCGTAGGAACCGTAACGGAAATCTATGATTATTTCCGTTTATTATACGCAAGAGTCGGAATACCGCACTGTCCGAAATGTGGCCGCGAGATCAAAAAGCAGACGGTTGACCAAATGGTAGAACAAATCATGGGAATGCCGGAGAGAACTAAGATCCAGCTTCTGGCCCCGGTTGTAAGAGGAAGAAAAGGAACCCATGCCAAATTACTGGATCGTGCCAAGAAGAGCGGTTATGTCCGCGTCAAAATTGACGGTAATATGTACGAACTTTCAGAAGAGATTAAGCTGGATAAGAATATCAAACACAATATTGAAATTGTGGTAGACCGTCTGGTAGTAAAAGAAGGCATCGAACAGCGTCTGACCGACTCCATTGAAAATGTACTGAATCTGGCAGAGGGATTGATGACCGTAGATGTGATCGGCGGAGAGCCGGTTCAGTTCAGTGAAAGTTTTTCATGCCCGGACTGCGGAATCAGTATCGAAGAGATTGAACCGAGAAGCTTTTCGTTCAACAATCCATTTGGAGCGTGCCCGGAATGTTTCGGACTTGGATATAAGATGGAATTTGATGAGGATCTGATGATCCCGGACAAACGTCTCAGCATCAGCGAAGGTGCCATTACAGTTATGGATGGCAGTCCTGCACAGACAAAAAAAGCTTCACTTATGCAATTTTGGATGCATTAAGCAAAGAATACGATTTTTCGCTGGACACTCCATTTGAAGACTATCCGAAAGAAATTCACGATGTTCTGCTTCATGGAACGAATGGAAAAGAAGTTAAAGTATATTATAAGGGACAGCGTGGAGAAGGTGTCTACGATGTTGCGTTTGAAGGATTGATCAAGAATGTAGAACGCCGTTACCGGGAGACTGGTTCGGAAACTATGAAAGCGGAATATGAAGAATTCATGAATATTACACCGTGTCATGCCTGCAAGGGACAGCGTCTGAAGCCGGGAGCACTGGCTGTTACGGTAGGAGATAAGAATATTGCAGAACTGACAGGAATGTCGATCGAGAAACTGCAGGCATTTCTGAAAGAACTGAAGCTAACGAATCACCAGATGCTGATCGGCGGACAGATCCTGAAAGAGATCAATTCCAGAATCCAGTTTCTGATGGATGTCGGACTGAACTATCTGACACTTGGAAGAGCAACTGGAACACTGTCCGGCGGAGAAGCACAGAGAATTCGTCTGGCGACTCAGATTGGTTCCGGACTGGTAGGTGTAGCATATATTCTGGATGAGCCAAGTATCGGTCTGCATCAGAGAGACAATGATAAATTACTTGGCACATTGAAGCATTTGCGTGACCTTGGTAATTCCGTAATCGTAGTCGAGCATGATGAGGATACGATGAGAGAAGCGGATTTTATTGTGGATATCGGTCCGGGCGCGGGAGAGCACGGCGGCGAAGTGGTTGCAACGGGAAATGCAGAAGAAATCATGCAGAATGAAAAATCTGTAACCGGAGCTATCTGAGCGGAAGAATCAAGATTCCGGTTCCGGAGACAAGAAGAGAACCAACCGGATGGTTGAAAGTACTCGGAGCACAGGAAAATAACCTGAAGAACATTGATGTCAGCTTCCCGCTTGGCGTAATGACCTGTGTAACGGGTGTGTCCGGATCGGGAAAAAGTTCGCTGGTGAATCAGATCCTTTACAAGCGTCTGGCAAGAGACCTGAATCGTGCAAGAACCATTCCGGGCAAACATAAAGGCATCGAAGGACTGGATCAATTAGATAAAGTTATCAATATCGACCAGTCTCCGATCGGACGTACGCTAGATCTAACCCGGCAACCTATACGGGAGTATTCGACCTCATAAGAGATCTGTTCGCAGCAACACCGGATGCGAAGGCAAGAGGCTATAAAAAAGGAAGATTCAGCTTTAATGTCAAAGGAGGACGCTGCGAAGCCTGCAGCGGAGACGGAATCATCAAGATCGAGATGCATTTCTTGCCGGATGTCTACGTTCCATGTGAAGTATGTAAGGGAAAACGTTATAACAGAGAGACTCTGGAAGTAAAATATAAAGGCAAAAGCATTTATGATGTGCTGGATATGACAGTAGAAGAAGCTATGCATTTCTTCGAAAATGTACCAAGCATCCGCAGAAAGATGGAGACTTTATATGATGTCGGACTTTCTTATATCCGTCTGGGACAGCCGTCCACGACGCTGTCCGGCGGAGAAGCACAGCGTATCAAGCTGGCAACGGAACTGAGTAAGAGAAGTACAGGAAAGACAATCTATATTCTGGATGAGCCGACGACAGGACTGCATTTTGCTGATGTGCATAAGCTGACAGAGATTCTGCACAGACTGACAGCTGATGGTAATACGGTTATTGTGATAGAGCATAATCTGGATGTTATAAAAACTGCAGATTATATTATCGATATCGGACCGGAAGGCGGTGACAAAGGTGGAACCGTGATCGCAAGCGGGACACCGGAAGAGGTAGCAGAAAGTCCTGTGTCTTATACAGGAAAGTATATAAAACCGATGTTAGGAAGGTAGAAATATGACATTTTGTTCATCTCTTCGGGCAGATTCGTCATATTGTAATATTTATGTAAAAAGCTTCACAAAGATTTAAGCAAAATGGGTCTTTTTATTTTAAATAATTTTGATTATAATGGGAACATGCTCAAAAATAGCATGCGTATGATCATATCTTACAAAAGATAATGATATAGACAGCTTGATGAAGGGAGAATTGGGAATGTCAGTAGATCTTGGAATTGATTTGGGAACAGCCAGTGTATTAGTATATGTAAAAGGAAAAGGTGTTATATTAAAGGAGCCTTCTGTCGTAGCTTATGACAGAGATACAAATGCGATAAAAGCGATCGGAGAGGAAGCAAGAATGATGCTTGGAAGAACTCCGGGAAATATTGTAGCGGTAAGACCATTAAGACAGGGTGTTATTTCAGATTATACAGTAACTGAAAAAATGATTAAATATTTCGTGCAGAAGGCATTAGGTAAGAGAACCTTCAAAAAGCCTAGAATCAGTATCTGTGTCCCAAGTGGTGTAACAGAAGTGGAACGTAAGGCAGTTGAGGAGGCTACTTATGCAGCTGGTGCAAGAGAAGTTCATCTGATTGAAGAGCCGGTTGCAGCAGCTATCGGTGCAGGAATCGATATTTCAAAACCTTGCGGTAATATGATTGTTGATATCGGGGGAGGAACATCAGATATTGCGGTAATTTCTCTTGGAGGAACTGTTGTAAATACATCACTTAAGATCGCAGGTGATGATTTCGATGAGGCAATTGTGCGTTATATGAGAAAGAAGCATAATCTTCTGATCGGTGAAAGAACCGCAGAGGATATTAAGATTAAAATCGGTACAACTTATCCGTTGATTGAAGATGAGACTTTGGAAGTCAGAGGAAGAAATCTTGTAACAGGACTGCCGAAGACTGTTACGGTAACATCAACAGAGACAGAAGAAGCACTTCGAGAGACTACCGGACAGATTGTAGAAGCCGTAATCAGTGTGTTAGAGAGAACTCCACCGGAGCTTTCCGCTGATATTCTTGACAGAGGAATTATGCTGACGGGAGGCGGATCCATGCTGCGTGGTATGGAAGAGCTGATCGAGGAAAAGACAGGTATTAATACTATGACAGCGGATGATCCAATGAAAGTTGTAGCAATCGGTACTGGAGAATATGTAGAATTTATGGGCGAAAGAAAAGGTATCTAGAAAACCAGGGTGAATAAAATCGAATGGAAGAGATTAAAGGATACGTAGAACATATCGTTTACAGAAATGAAGATAACGGATATACAGTATTCCATCTGAATAATTCGGATGGAGAGGTTACCTGTGTCGGAAATTTTCATTTTATAGAAGAAGGAGAATTATTAAGATTGACAGGAGCTATACAACACATAAGATGTATGGCCTTCAATTCGCTGTGGAAGAATCGGAAGTATGTGAACCGGAGGATCTGATATCAATTGAAAGATATTTAGGATCCGGAGCGATAAAAGGAATCGGAGCCGCGCTGGCGGGAAAAATTGTCAAGAAATTTAAAGAAAATACTTTTCGGATCATAGAAGAAGAGCCGGAGAGACTAGCGGAAATCAAGGGAATCAGCGAACGGAAAGCAAGAGAGATTGCTTCTCAGGTGGAAGAAAAGAAAGATATGCGTCAGGCGATGATCTATCTGCAGAAGTTTGGAATTTCAACGACGCTTGCGGCGAAAATCTATCAGCATTATGGCCGTAACGTTTACCGCACGATTGAGGAGAATCCGTATCAGCTGGCGGATCATGTTCCGGGGGTTGGATTTAAGACTGCTGATGAGATTGCGGCAAAGATTGGAATCCACACAGATTCGGATTTTCGTATACGAAGTGGGATTTTTTATACATTGCAGCAGAGCGTGAATGATGGACATATTTATTTGTATCAGGAAGCACTGTTAAGAGAGACCAGTGAATTGCTTGGTGTTCAGATTCAGGATATGGAACAGTACCTGATGGATCTTGCGATGGAAAAAAAGATCGTTATGAAGCCGTCGGAGCAGGGAATGAGGATATATACGTCTCATTACTATTATATGGAATTAAATACAGCAAAAATGCTGCATGATCTTAATCTTGATTTTGAAATTGCAGATGCTAACTTAATACGCCGGATTAATAAAATCGAAAAAAATACAGAGTTGTATCTGGATGATATGCAAAAGACTGCTGTAATGGAAGCAGTAAGGCATGGTCTGATGATCCTGACAGGGGGACCTGGTACCGGTAAGACGACTACGATCAATGCTATGATACATTTTTTTGAAAGTGAAGGACTGGATATTTACCTGCCGCACCGACAGGAAGGGCAGCAAAAAGAATGACTGAGGCAACCGGCTGTGAAGCACAGACGATACACCGTCTTCTGGAAGTGTCAGGAAATCCGGATGATGAGACAATCGGGGGCTTCCAGCGGAATGCAGAAAATCCACTGGAAGCAGATGTAGTTATTATTGATGAGATGTCGATGGTAGATCTGCCGCTTATGTATGCACTTCTGAATGCTATCGTACCCGGAACACGTGTGATCCTGGTGGGGGATGTGAACCAGCTTCCAAGTGTAGGACCGGGAAGTGTACTGAAAGATATCATTTCTTCGGAGTGCTTTTCGGTTGTAAAACTGACGAAGATATTCAGACAGGCCGGAGAAAGTGATATTATTGTGAATGCGCATAAGATCAACCGGGGAGAACCGGTTGTTCTGGACAATAAAAGTATGGATTTCTTCTTCTTAAAACGTGACGATACGAATATGATCATCAGCAATATTATTACATTGATCCAGAAGAAACTTCCAAAGTTTGTGAATGCGAAAGAAGCGGATATTCAGGTTCTGACACCGATGCGAAAAGGACTGTTGGGGTAGAGAGAATCAATAAGATATTACAGGAATATCTGAATCCGCCGAAACCTGGAAAACAGGAAAAAGAATACGGAGATCACCTGTTTCGTGAGGGGGACAAGGTGATGCAGATTAAGAATAATTATCAGCTTGAATGGGAAATTTCTACCCGCTATGGAATGACGATCGATAAGGGAATCGGTGTCTTTAACGGCGATATGGGAATCATACGTAAAATTAATACATATGAGGAAACGGTTACTGTTGAGTATGATGAAAAGAAGCTGGTAAAGTATCCGTATAATCTGCTGGATGAATTGGAACTGGCTTATGCTATAACGATTCATAAAGCCCAGGGAAGCGAATATCCGGCGGTTATTATCCCTTTGTTACAGGGACCAAGACAGCTATATTACAGAAATCTGCTTTATACGGCTGTTACAAGAGCAAGAAAGTGTGTTACAGTGATTGGAAGTGAAAGTGTATTTCAGGAAATGATACATAATACGAATCAACAGAACCGTAATACGAGTCTTGCAGAGCGAATCCGGGAATTAAATGAATCATAAAAAAATCAATAAGATTAAAGAATCAATCATATCTTTGCTCTGGCCGGAAGTTTGTCCATTCTGCCAAAAAGTATGCAGAGACGGCATCTGCAAAGAATGCAGAAAGAAGCTGAAACTACTGAAAGTCAGAGAACCAAGGTGTATGCAATGTGGAAAACAGATCCGTAGTGTAGAGCAGGAATACTGTTATGACTGCATGCATACACATCATTATTATGAACGGGGATTGAGTTTGTGGAACCACAAAAACCCCGTAAATCAGTCTGTTTATCAATTTAAGTACCATAACCAAAGAAGATACGGAATATTATATAGTCAGGAACTTGTAAAAGAATTCCAAAAAGAAATAGAAAGATGGAGGCCGGATATTATTATGCCGGTACCGTTGCATCCTTCAAGAAAGAGAAAAAGAGGATATAATCAGGCACAGATACTTGCAGAAGAGATAGGAAAAATCCTGGAAATCCCGGTGGACAGTAAAAGTCTGATAAGAACCAGAAAGACCAGTCCGCAGAAAAAACTAGGTCACCAGGAAAGAAAAAAGAATCTGAAGCACGCATTTGCAGTGAAACATACATTTCAGGCAGCAAAGAGAGTGTTGTTGGTTGATGACATTTATACAACGGGAAATACAATTGATGCAGTGTCAAATGTATTGAAACAGAAAGGTGTAGAGAATGTTTACTTTTTAACCATAAGTATTGGACAAGGGTACTGAGATTTGCTA
>ENA-OQBJ01000822-OQBJ01000822.1-human-gut-metagenome-genome-assembly--contig:-NODE-822-length-14791-cov-10.134070_pt1 | contig 14791 bp, 26 predicted proteins | sample MGYA00242743_ERZ504545 | MGnify/ENA primary metagenome ERZ504545 (study PRJEB26092, sample SAMD00036252) | human gut metagenome | host: Homo sapiens | study: EMG produced TPA metagenomics assembly of...
CTGGAAGGCATTCCATGCCCTCTCATAACGTTCTGTTGCTCTCATAATTTCGTTGCTTTTAAAATTATGGTGCAAAGGTAAGAACTTTTACGATAAAGGGCAAGGTATAAACGCGGAGCCGCTTACAATGAACCAAAATGAACCATTTTTCCTGAATCTTTACATGAGAGATACAGAAAAACCGAAAACTTTCGTTCAATCAACGACTTAGGAAATTATGTACGAAAAGAATAGTAAAATAATGTTGATTTTCGTAGAATGATATTAATTTTTTAACACGCATAATTTGCTAGTTTCCAACAATTTTCGTATTTTTGCAAGGAGATTCTGTGTCTCTTATATCGAGATTCAGATGAACGACATCAAAAAACGAACTTGATTCGCATGATGAAAGAGACAAATATACACTCACAGGTTACGTCCACTATTGCAGGGGACGACGGCGAAGCCATGGCAAAAAGTGAAGGATATGTAGCAGAAAATAGTTTTCTAGCAACAGATCCGACGCACTTTGGAAAGACGTATCATGATAAACTCCTTTAGCTAGCAATGCCAGCCAAAAGGAGTTATAAGAGTTAATCAAGGCGGTGTCGGGCAGCCCAGCTTCCAGCATCCAGACACGGACACTCCTTTGGAGTAGTCCCGGGCAAGTCCCGATGGCCCACAATCTTCGCTTTCGGAAAGAGAATCTTCAGATTCCTGAAAAGATCGATGAGTCTCGTTTCCTGCTCAGTTGTCATGGTGTTGCAAGGCTTGCCTTGCTCATCGAGCCCTCCCTCATAGCAGATGCCGATAGAGCATCTATTATAAGGTCTGGCATGAGCCCCCACCTCCAGCAGCTTACGGTGCTGCGTCATCGTACCATCCTTACGGATGTAGAGTGGTAGCCGATGTCATAAAACCCACGAGCCTTATGGTCACGGCGCAGCTGTTCCACACTATAGTCCTGATTGCATCGGCTAGCCGAGCAATGCAGTACCAGAAATCTCACAGAGTCGGCAGACATCATGTTCTTGCCGTTCTCCACTTTGGCAAGGAGCATGCGCTCAGAGCGTACCTTCTCCCCGCCAATGTTCATTGGTAATGTATCTTTCGTCATAGGAATCATTCAACATTCAACATTAAAGCGCATTAGCGCACGAGCTTACTCCCAGTGCCGTGAGAGCAGCAATCAGCGCCTGTACGATGGCATTCACGATTTGGTCCAGGAAATCTTGTTTGGATTTGATTCAGAGTTAGAACGAAACATTTTCATAATCAGTAAAATTTAAATGAAACAATAAGTTATCAGAGTTTAGCAGTGCCTCCCTTTCAGAGAGGTAAGGCACTGCCTGAGTTGGAGACTATTCCAATCCGCCACCATTGTCGGAACCAGTTCCGCCAGCCTCGGTGCCGGAACCGCCGCCAGTACTCTCGCCACCAGTAGTCTTATCCTTCTTCTCTTCACCGTACTTGACGAGTTCGATGGAATCAGGAATCAGGTTGTAAACACGGCTGCCGTTCTTCAGTAGATAGTACGAAGGTCGGAAGGCAGGAAGAATACTTTTTACGAGCTTGGCATTCGCCTCCTTCTCAGTCTCTACAGCCTTACCTGTAAGAAAACGGAGATAGAGCTTACCGAAACCGAACAGTTCGATGTCGTAACCCTTCTTCAGGTTCTCCTTCACATAGTAGGTATAGCGGTCGAGTACCGCCATCACATCAGCAGGAGTAGCTGTAGACTCCATGGCGATTTGGTTAGCGATATCCTTGGTAGTCAAGGTTCCGTAACTGTAAGGGCGAACGCTATAAACAGTCTTACCCTTCTTAGGGCCCATGTTCATGGTCTTCTTAGACACTTTGTAACTTTTACTCATAATTTAAAACATTTAAGAAATTAATAATAAAGTTCAGTCATCGTTAGTTCAAAGAGATGAGCAATCCCGTTTGTTCTGATTGACGTTGCGAAGATACAACATTTCGGAGGCGAAAACAAATGCCTTCACTGACGTTCACCATCTGTTTACTGCTCATTCACTATACGCTCACTTTTAATAAAAATCATAGCAATGGAAGATACCAGCAAGGCAAATATCGTCTTTAACATCTCTGGCGGTAACAACCAGATTCTGCCCAATGCTATCAAGGCTGTGCAAAACTTTTATGGCGACAAGTACATAGAGGAGATGATGAAGGCGAAGACCACAAGTCAAGAGCCTGTTCTCTCACCCGAAACAACCCGTCTCTCTTTATATATTAATAATGTGGAAGCATTAGCAGAATATGTAGCCAAGCTCTCTGCATGCACCAATGCCAAGGAATTGGCTCAGGTGGTGATGGATATGGTGAATGATACAGATGCAAAGGTTGACCAAGATATTATGGTGAAGCAGGAGTTCATCGAAGTCTTACAGCCCTTGGCTCCTCAGGTTACTACAGGCATCAGTAATATCCGCAAGTATATCAATGAAGCCTGGTATAAGTGGAAATGATCACCAATGAAGTAGCGTGAGGAAAAATGCTGACAAAAGGCACTTTTACGCACTCCATAATTTCAGAATTTTCAATGAATCCAAATTCGTTTTGTAAAATTGAAAATATGTTGAGGCTCGTTAAGTGGCTGATAATCAGTAGTGTATAAAAATTGAAAAATATACTTGGTCTCTTGAAAATCTATAGTTGTACGACTATTACCCCTATAGTTGTACGACTATAACTCCAGAGTTGTACAACTATAGCATGTATGGTCGTACAACTGTAGCTTTACAGTCGTACAACTATAGGATTTTCAACTCGCAAAACTTGCGGATTATGGTCAATTTCTGCTGAAAATTGGCTTTTATTGATTCTAGATGGTTAATTTAGTATGGAGGATAAATATTTGTACATGATACAGAAGCACAGGAGTTCATGAATGAGAATCACTTTGCCGACGTCTCCCGTGTGCAATGTCTGCTACGCAAGATGATGTCCAAGGAGTATCATGGCCTCATCGATCAAATCAAGGAGTGTCAGGATCCCCATGCTATCTTCAATATTCATGGCGGAAACAATCTCATTGCGCCCACTGCCAGCCAGGCTGAGCAGAAATTGGTGGAGAAACCTGCTGACGAGATAAAAAAAAATAAGGAATAATCAAGAAAGAAGACCGAGATGCTGAACGATTTCGATTCACCATTCGATATCACCGTAGATTTCCACAAGTAATTGGGCGGAGTTGAAAAAACACCCCAAAAATTTGGTAGTTTCACAGAAAACCCTTATTTTTGCACCTAAAAAAGGAGATACAATTATGAATACAGCTACATATACATTAGATGTCCCTGCAACCGATATTTCTCTTTTCAAATCATTGATTAAGAAATTCGGGTGGGTTGCCAAAAAGCAAAAAGCCCCTAAGGCTTGTAGATTAGACAAGGCATTAGAAGCAGCAAAGAATGAAAAACTCTTTGCTACTAATGATTTGGATGAATTAATGAAGAGTCTTGCTGAATGATGAAATATACAGTTAAGTATTCAACATTGTTTAAAAAGTCATTTAAAAAATGTATGAAACGAGGTTGCTCTGAGGGTAAATTTCGTAAAGTCATTTCTATTTTGGCAGAAACTGGAACTTTACCACCAGAATATAAACCACATCCTTTAAAGTCAAACTATAAAGGGTGTATGGAATGTCATATTACTTCCGATTGGCTTTTAGTTTGGAAACAAAATGATAAAGAATTGATTCTGATTTTAACCGATACAGGTACACATAGTGACATTTTTGGCTGGTAGCCCACTAATATGAGTTATCTGAGTAAAATGTTATAGAAAGTTATAGCAAAGCGGTCCCATCCCGCACAACATGGCGAAGACCGCTTTGGTCCGCCAACCTTAGAGCGAAGCGGTTCTGAGCACCGAAGGGTGGTTACATCCCTAATCCCTATGGTAGGGATTTAGGGCTTGGGTATAGGGTAAGAACCCCCTCTTCGCAAGAGGGGGACAGGGGAGTCGAAACAATACAATAATCAATAAGGAGATTACGTTATGAACATAGAAGAAAAAAAAGCAGATTTTATGCGTCGCTTCAAGGCTTCTAGGGAGCGAAAGGCAGAATACATAGCACAAATGGAAAAGCGAATGCGTGAAGACTATCGCCGCAGAACCGGTAAGGAAGCAGAATCATTTTGTGTGTTGTAAAAATGAAAAAATTAGATTTAGTCAAGATTAATAGTTGTGCACCATATGCAGTGAAAGAAGATACGCAGGAAGGTGCATATACTTTTATCGCAGATTCAGGAGCTGAGTTTTCAATCGGCTTTATGCCTAATGATTTGATTCGATCCGATGAGTCCTACGAATTTATCATAAGCAGTCACTTAGGGCCGTCTTGCGTACGTTAATAAAAATGTATACCTTTGCCCCGAATTTTAAATTTGGGACAAAATGAATATAAACGAAGAAGGCAAGTACTATGCTCAATGGTTCGTAAGTTTCGAACCGAGTACAAGAGCAAGAACCTTCATGGGTTCTGTAAAGAACAAAAAGTAAGCTATACTAAGATGCTTCATTGTTTGCGTAATGATTCTTATCGCAAGCCAAGTACCAAGCCTGTGAGTTCTGATGCAGAGCAGGGCTTGCATCCTCTGGTCGTAGAACCTGCAGATTCTGTCACGATAGAACCAGCAGTTTTACCTGTTGAACAAGATGTAGAATTGTTGCTTGATGATATAGAGTTGAACTTTGGTAGTAAGATTAGCTTGCACATAGGTAGCTGTTCCAAATCAGCTTTGGTTTCACTGATCAAGGAAATGGAGGGAACACTATGCTGAGTTTATCAAGTGGTTTTAATTATTATCTGTGCAGTGAACCCGTAACCTTGCGTTATCGCCATGCTGGTTTGCGCAATTATATCAAGAGCCAACTTCATCGTGATCCTACCAATGGAGACATTTATATCTTCCTTTCAAAGGACTGTCGTCGTGTTCGCATCTATTATTTTCATCATCAAGGCGAGATTCTTACCGAAAAGATACTCCATTCCAACCATTTTGTCGAGCCAGTCTTCGATGAGAAAAAGGGATGCTATCATATCTCATGGGAGAGCTTTGTCTATCTGGTTGAAGGAATCGTTCTAAAAGACCGTAAGGTTGCTTTTAACGACCTGAATGATGAAAATGACGAAGAATTGGGTCTGGATATTGAAGAGCCTGCCCAAGGAAAAATAGACGAAAAAGAACTCTTGAAAGAAGCTGTTTAACACATACTATTTAACATAAAATATTGATATTCAATGCTTTATAATTTTGTTATCTCAAATATTTTTAGTATCTTTGCAGTATGAAATCAGAAGAGAAATCCATACAGGCTATAAGTGCGCAAGCGCATAGCGAGGCAGCTGACAACAGGTTGCTCCGCAAGAAACTCCAGGCTCGTGATAAACGGGTAGTGGAGCTTGAGGCTATGGTTTCTAACCTGAACAGGCAGCTTTGTGAAAAGGTAGATCAGTTGAATGACATGATGCAAAAACTTGTGGCATTCATGACTGGTAATGGAGAGGTTAATCTTTCAGACTCTCTTCGTGAAGCTGTAGTTGCGGGTGTGCGTGCTGAGTTTGAGGCACGTGAACTAAAACTAAAGGAAACATATGCTAGTGAGTTGGAGAAGCTTACTTCTGATTTCAATGCTCGCTTGGCAGCTAAGCAGAATGAGATAAATCAGTTGAAAGGCATAAATGACGGGGATAATCCGACAACCACAATGCCAAGTAACTCAAACTCGGATTCAACAATGTCACCAGAGGCAAAACTGAAGGCCAGCGAACAGCAAAAGGCAAATCTTCAGGTTACAGCCTATGGTCAGCATACCGAGTCTGGTAAATATCATCATGGTAGTCAGCAGACGGAGAATGCCGATGACTTGGATCACAATGGTGAGGATGTCCCGGAGGAAAAGATTGTCACTATCGCTAAGACGTTAAAGGAGCATAAGGATATGAAAGGTGTCAAGAAGCCTAGACGTGAGCAGCCACTTATTGATGCAGCTGTTGGCGGCAATAATGATATTGTCCTCAAACCAACCAACCTTCCAGCCGATGCCGTTGAAATAGGAGAGGATGTATCTGTCCGTCATACTTATGTGAAAGGTTTTATCCGTACTTATATTATCCGTCGCAAGAAATATAAGGATTCCAAGGGTAAATGCTATCATGTAAATCTTCCTAAAGAATATAAGAACTGCATGGGCAGAACATGGGCAACGGAGTCATTGATAGCCCAGATATTGACGATGCATTTCTATTTTTGTGATGTGTTCCGCAGGATCAAGAAAACGGCAAAGGACAAATTGGTAGACTTACTCGCTCATAGATGGCAGCTGGCTACTGTTACTGCTTGGGCATAAAATCAAATGATTTTTTCTTAAAAGATAATAAAAAAGCATTCATTTTATGGCTTAACGTACCTAAAGTGACCGCTTACATGTGACTATGTTCGCCATTTTGAAGATGGTATGGATGCTGAGGTAACGAAGACATCCCAAGCTGTCGCTTGATTGTTAAATTTTAGAAATTCAAAACTTGATTCAAAAATACTGGTATAACTAACCCGCTGATAAATAGTGGGTACGCTGTATTGGTAGTTTACATGCTTTGTCATATTTTATTTGGGTGTAAAATAGATAATGAATACTAAATATTTATTGCTATTATGAGAAATGATTTGTTTTATAAGCAGATAAAGGAAAATGCATTGAATAAGCCTGTGATTGGGATTTTTGAAAAATACGCCAACACTCATGCTGATTTTCAAATGTACATAATAACAGCTCCTTTAGGAGAAAAATATGAATATCAATATGAAGACAGGGCTCTCATAGTGTTAGTTCCATCTCATAAATTGTTGTTCATTAATCTTTCCGATGAGGAAGAATCTTTCTTAGATTATGTTGAAGATGTAATCCAAGACCTAAATTCAATGTCTGATAAGTATAAGTATCAAGATTTTATTGGACGTGCTCGAAAATGGAAAGATGAAATAGTGGAAAAGGTGCAATATAATGATGCTAATTTTGACTTGGAGGATTTATTTGCCAAAACAAAATTACATGGTGATGAGGCAAGAAAGGCTGATTTGTTAATTTCGTTGTTGACAGGTAGCATTAATGATATCGAAAAAATAGGTGCTGTGCAACCAACAACCCTATTGGAAAAAGTAAAAAAGAATATTATCCTCTTTGATGGTGAACAAACGAGATTCATTTTTAGAAATTATGCCATAAAGAAGATGATTTCCGTCCAAGGATTGTCTGGAACAGGAAAGACGGAGCTACTTCTCCATAAGTTAAAGGATTTGTATGTTAATGAAGCAGAATCCAAGATATTTTTTACTTGTCATAATATAGCGTTGGCGGATAAATTACGCCAAAGAATCCCCCGTTTCTTCGATTTTATGAGTGTCCGCAAACAAATAAAATGGGGAGATAGGTTATGGATGGCAAGGGCTTGGGGCTCTAAAAGCAATCCTGATTCAGGCTTATATTCATATTTATGTAATACTTATGATATACCTTTTTACAGATATTCGCCAGGCATTGATTATCAGTTATTTATTCAAAAGTTTTAGATGCGCTTAATGCAATTCCTAACAAAAACTTTAAGCCATGTTTTGATTATATATTGGTGGATGAAAGTCAAGATTTTCCAGAAGTATTCTTTGAGGTATGTAAAAAAGTGGTTAGACATAAAGTTTATATGGCAGGCGATGTGTTTCAAGACATCTTTGATTCTGTTAAAAAGAAGAAATGGGGTGTTGATATCGTCTTGAATAGATGCTACCGAACAGATCCTCGAACATTGATGTTTGCTCATGCTGTAGGACTTGGTCTTTTTGAAGAGAATAAACTTAATTGGTTTGATAAGCAAGGATGGGAAAACTTGGGATATAAAACTAATTATGCCGAAAAGGGATATTTGAGGCTTTCGAGATTGCCAATAAATCGCTTTAATGGTATTCAGGCAGATGAGAGCTTGGTAATTATCAATGATTCCACAATAGGAAGAGTGAAGAAGATAATTCATGAGATACAGGATGAAAATCCTGATGTCGTTCCTGGTGATATTGCAATCATATATGTGGATGATTCCAAAGACATCTATAATTATATGGATGAATTGAGCAATGCCATAAATAAGGAATTTGGTTATTTGGTAAAGCGTGGGTATGAAACAAAATCTGCTACCGAAGATTCTGTTTATATAACGAATGCTAATAACGTGAAAGGATTAGAATTTCCTTTCGTGATATGTATAACAAAGAAGATCTTAGGTCAACATAAATATCGAAACTCTCTATATACGATGCTGACAAGGTCTTTTATCAAATCATACCTACTTGTAACATCTAATGATTTGCTTGATGTGTTTAATGCAGGTATACAGTATATCAATGAGAACAATTGTGTGAGAACTCATATCCCTACAGAAGAACAGCAGCATAATATAAATCGTCAGATATTGGAGTTACAGGCAGACCAAGCCGAATCTTATCAAGAAATCTTAGATGATGTTTTTGCAGAATTTAAAATAACAGATATTCGGAAGCAAGAGCAAATAACAAAGGCGTTAGATACAACACCAATTGATAAGTTTGATAAAGATATGATTAGAAAATTTGTAAAAACAAATTTGTCTTTTTATTCATGAAAAAGTTATTATATGAAGTGATAGGTAACTTATATGAAATCGCCTTTCCTAAAAAACTGATTAAGGATCGGAGAAGTTTGCTATTGGTTGTTCTTGAATCTTGTCGATATATGATGCAAAATGAAACGGTAGACCATGCTGATAATATCATGGTGTTAGCTGTAAAGGAACATGAACAGATTATTCTTTGTAAGGAGAAGAAAATGTATTCTATAGTCTTTCCTTTTCATACAGAATGTAATCAAAAAATTCATTTTGATCTGGATGGTATAGATATAAGTCCTGCAATGATATCAAATCTGTGTACGGTTATAGAATCTGAAGACTTTAATCAAAATAGCAGCTTTGATTTCTTTTCGCCCATATTTGAAAGGAGGAAGAATTTTCTAAAGATTTTTGGCATATTCTTAGATATTTGATGACTTATGAATTGGGCTATATAAGATATGATGATGACATAGATGGTTTTAAAGAAGCTGCCAAAAAGGGGGTTCCCAAGCAACATCCTCGTTACCATTATGATGTTAATTACTCACAACAGGCAGCCTTTAAAATAGGTTTGGATAAAAAAATCACTCCAGATAAATTCATACAACTTTTGGATGATACCCTTGATCGAAAGAGTTTGAGAGGTTGATGCAAGAATGTAAAATACATTGGATATTGGAAAATAAGTATTGAATTTATTATGGCAAAAGATAGAACAGCTATAGATACCATTCGGGGTTGCTATTATCAATTTGACTTGTATGCTTTAAGAATATTAGAAAGCAGTGGTGAGAAAATCGTACTGGAAGGCATAGAGGATGTAGATGTGAGAGCGGCTACAGAAACTACTGCTATACAGTGTAAATATTATGAGGGTACAAGTTATGACCATTCTGTTATAGCAAAATCTATCAGATGGATGCTAAACACTTTAGTGTGCATAAGACTGAAAACTTTAAGTATCATTTAGTATATCACCATTTTAACTAGTCTTTGCTTTCCTCTGATTCATATAAAATAAGTCTTAAGATTAGGCATAAAAAACATTGCATTCAGGCGGTCCCATTCCGCACAACCTGGCGAAGACCTTTGATGGTCCGCCAACCTTAGAGCGTAGCGGTTCCGAGCACCGAGTAGGGCGGTTTCCTTCTTCTCGCCTGAGGAGAGAAGACCGAGATGAGAGTGGAGCCTTCTTTAATGGTAAAGAAGGACGGGATGATTTTAGAAAACATGTTATTGATCAATAAATAATAATGATATGAAAGGAATAGTATTAGCAGGTGGTAGCGGTACACGCTTGTACCCCATCACAAAGGGTATCAGCAAGCAGCTGATACCAATCTTTGATAAACCGATGATATATTATCCAATATCAGTAACCATCTACTTCTCCATATTGCCCGCTAAAAAATAAGTATTACCTTTGCTGCCGATTAAAAAATGGTAACAAATGGAAAATAAGAAGAAAGCAAAAGTTGATTACGCAGCCATCATTCGTGAGTTCGAGATGTATGGTCGTGGTCGTTCTCTCAAACAATTTTGTGATGACAGTAGTTATGTTTATCCTAATGTGCTTCGATACTATCGTAAGTGTTTTTGGAATAGCAAGTCTAAGTTGGCAGCTTCTCCTAATGGTGTCAAGTCTCTTGTTCCCTTGGAGATTGAGTCGGCAGCAAGTGTCAACTCAGCTTCTTCAAGTGTGGACTCTTGCAAGCCAGAAGAACCGACCATGCCTGTGGCTGCTCCTTCTATCCCGACATACAGTATCGTCTCGATGCACATATCGTTCAGCAATGGGATGGAGTTGTCACTTTGCGAGACAAATGTAAATGAGATTACAGCTTTGTTGCACAAAATAGTTGGCTGAAATGATATCCTTTACAAGTAGACAGAAGTACTATTTTTATTCTGGTCCTATGGATATGCGTAAGGATATCGATACGCTCTCAGAAGTAGTTCGTAGCCAAATGGGGCTTGATCCTTATATCGAGGAATCGGTTTTTATATTTATGTCGAAGAATCTTCGTACAATGAAGATTCTCTATCGTGGTCGCCGCCGCTTTGAATTGACAAAAATCCGCTTGGATGATGAAAAATTCTTTTTGCCTGTATTCGACGAACAGTGTTCCTGCTACAAAATTTGCTGGAGCGACTTCGTTACGCTTACAGAGGGTGTTCAAGTCACTAAAATGCAGATAAAAGAAGATGTTGCTTGATGGCTTAACTATCTGATTATTAGTGTTTTAGTTATAAAAAATATTCAAAAAAACTTGCATATGTCAGAAAAAAGTAGTACCTTTGTAGGCATGAATGACGAAATGAAGTTACGTTTGGCTTATGCTGAGATAGCTCGTCTCAAGGATGAGATGGCAACAGCGAATCGTGGGCAGGTAGATTTGATAGCTCACGATCAAGCCTTGCGTGCCGATTTCGAACGTCAGCGTGAGGAGGATCGCCAGTTCTTCAAGGCTCAGCAGGACAATATGAAGGAGTTCTATATGCAGCAGATGAAGGAACAGGCTGAGCGCCATAAGGAGGAACTTAAGCATCTGCGAGAGGAGAACCTGGAAAATGTAAAGCGTATTATGAAGGATAGCGCCAACCACCAGAAGGCATCGGATAATTTGATAGCTTCCTTGAATGAGAAGATTACAAAGCTCACTTCGATGCTTGAAAAGTCTTCGCTCTCTGCATCGGAGGCACAATGGCTGGCCCGTTATCGCCAGCGCCAACGGTTCAAGCGTAATGCGGAGCAAAAGGATTTGCTGAAGTCTGGCAAAGAGGTTACGAGAAAAGAAGAAAAGTCTGATTGGCCTGAAGATTCCAATGATGACGTTCCATCTACTCCGTCTTCTGCATCAGGTGACCAGACTCCTGCAAAAAGAAGAAAAAAGCATTGGACAAGCGTTCTACTCGCACAGATTATCAGAAGAACAAGCCATATACGACTGCTCCTATCTATCATATGCTTCATGAGTATTTTACCCTTCCTGAAGGAGGACACTTTGTGAAACGCGATGGGGAAGTGGAGACTTGGTGGTATCGTGAGTTGATTCGTATTCCTGAGCATTACGAAGAGCATTTCTACGAGGTGGCAAGCTATTATGTTCCTGGGCATGGAGGTGGAGTCACTCGTCCTAATACCCGCTTGATTAAAGGTGTTTCCTTTGACTTGGAACTGATAACTTATGTTCTTACCGAGCATTTCGCTTACAATACTCCATTTACGAGAATTGTAGAGAAGCTATCTCATATGGGATTGAATATGAACGAGAAAACCTTGGGAGTCATCGTACATAAGATAATCTCTTATATCCGCAAGGAAATGAAAGATGTCTGGGAGGCGACTATTAAGAAGACTCACAATTGGATGATTGATGAGACCTCAGGTCTTGTTGGTGTGAAGACAGATGAAGGTGTCCGTAAATACTTGAAGCGTTATTTTTGGGGAATCAAGGCTAATGTTCAGAAGCTCGTGTGGTTTATATACGAGCATGGGAGTCGTGGCCTCAAGGCAATCCGTCAGTTCTTGGACAACTTTATCGGCTTCTTTACTACTGACGGTTATGTAGTATATAAGGTGTATGACGATGATGAACTTCATCCTGACCAACATCGTTCAGCATGCCTGACACATATAAGGCGAAAGTTCGTAGAGTCCTTGGAAGAGAATCATTCCTTGTCTATGTGGTTTATCGATGAGATAGGTAGACTATTTGGAATCGAGCATGACTGCAAGAAGGCAGGTTTAACAGCCGACCAGGTTCTTGTGGAAAGGCTTCAAAGGAGCAAGCCTATCATGGACCGAATCAAAGAGAAGTTTGAGCGATTTGCTAGATCGAATTACAAAGGCTTGGGCGCTTTGACAAAGAAGGCTCTTAAATATATCAAGACTGAATGGTCGGCAATGCAAACCATTTTGCAGGATGGCAACCTTGAGTTGTCTAACAACCTGGCAGAACAAATGATGAGACACATCAAGCTGAATCTTAAAAACTGTCTGAACATCGGCAGTGAAGATTCTGCGCTTGACTATGCCTTCATGTTTTCTGTCATAGAAAGCTGTAATATGAACAAGTTATCTCCTGGGTGTTACATCAAGGAGCTAGTTAGTCGTCTTACTGCCAAGCCTGTTTGTACAGCAGAAAAAGTGGCACTTTTGCCTTGCTTTATGCAAAAATAAATGTTAAATCCAATCATTTTTTATTTTTAACATCTCTTGAATCGCCTTTAAATAAAGGCGGTTCAGAGGGTGTATGGAAATATAGATGGTTACGAAAATGATTGCACCTATTGATATGAATGAAGGTCGTTTTTTGTTGGCTGAAATCATGCAAGGAGGCAATTTTGGTCAATATGACACTCGACTTGGAAGCAAGGAGAATGAAGGCAAACTTCATCGCTATCTCAGAATGAGTTTGCGTAACTTACGCTTCGCAAGGCATTATCCTACCGAGGCATTGAGCGAACCATTGTTCAGAACTTGGTTTGCTGTATGGAAGAAGATACATGGAATAAGATAATAGATATACGGGCGAACGGATCCCTCTCCCATTTTTTAAGCTACTTTTCGGTGATGGAGCTTAGTAGCCCGTTTTTACTATAAGAAATAGACGGAATGCAAATAAAGAAATTAGAAAATGAACTATCTGAATATGTAAGCGAATGGCTTGATGCACGATGGCAACATTGGTCTTATGTCTATAAATCTATTCATCGGGATAGAAGAACAGGTATCTATAGATTGAAACAAGGTGAAAAACTTTTGGATTACCTAATTCCATTATGGGAAATATTGAAGATCATTTGGGTATGGATAAAGGACAACACCTGATTCCTTCAAAGTTTTCTTCTATCAATCAATTCGCTCAGTTTCTTCAGAATTTCACTCAATATCTCCGAGACAACTATTATCTTATTGAGACAAATTTTAATAAGGAGCAAACAGACATTATCGTTGCTGATATTGCTAATATAGTTAATGAATTTATTGAGATGTCAAATCGATGCTTATACATTATATTAGTTGATGACAATGTTCCAATACCATATCAACAAGTTAAGAAAAGCTTGTATAATGGCGATGTCAAAGAGTTCATCAGTCTGCTTAATAGTATCATAAAAAGCATACCCTATCTCATACATAAAGAGAAATTCAATGAGGGATATTTCCATTCTTTCTTCCATGTTGCATTAACGTTGATAGGTATGCGTCCTTTATCAGAAGTGGCTACTTCCGATGGTAGAATAGATATGGTTATAGAATGTCCAAAGGCTATCTATATCATGGAGTTCAAGTATTCACCGAACGACAAAGATTTGTCAAAGGTAGCTTTGGAACAAATCAAAAGTAAAAAATATCACCAACCATATATCATACAACAGAAGCCGATAGTTGGAATAGGTTATTCTTTCGGTGAAGGAACACGAGAAATAACAAATTATAGGGATGAGACTTTGTATGTTCCAGGAATCATCATTGAATAGTTAACGATGATAATATGAAAGCAAATTATTACATTCATCAGCTGAGAGATGAAGGCACTTATGCTCTTTTCTTATCTTCAGATATTGCCTGAAAATTCTGCATTCTCAGAAAGGCTGATGGCTTGTTCTTTACAGGCTATCATTGATTTGAAGCATCATCACAAATTGAATTGGAAAGCCTTGGATTCGATTATAGAGAATGGAACTCAGATTGAAGACCCTCAAGAGCAGATGTTCACTCATCTTGTTGGTTCTCCATTAGGCTCATTTATTGTGTTTCCTGGTCCTTTTCAATTCTATCAATACCAATTAACAAGATTTTTGAATTTGAGTAGATTGTTGAGAATTGACAATAAACAATTGAATGTTGTCTATTTCTTGTTAAGTCTATCTCAATCCATTGCTCAAAAGACGAATGCTAAAAGGTACTCTGTTGGTGTGCCTGAACAAGAATGCGTCTTTATTCCTGAGCGTACAGAAATAGAGGTAAAATTGAATTGTCTTTGTTTTTCAAGGGGAGAAATGGAACAATAGTTCGTTAATAATTCAATAATGTGCTAAGCAGCTATACGCTGTAAGCACGAGAGATCTTTGAAAATCTTGCTAATTAAAGTTCGGTTCGGGGTGTACCCACTTGCTTTAAAAATTCGTTTC
>ENA-OQBJ01000823-OQBJ01000823.1-human-gut-metagenome-genome-assembly--contig:-NODE-823-length-14761-cov-2.099631_pt1 | contig 14761 bp, 17 predicted proteins | sample MGYA00242743_ERZ504545 | MGnify/ENA primary metagenome ERZ504545 (study PRJEB26092, sample SAMD00036252) | human gut metagenome | host: Homo sapiens | study: EMG produced TPA metagenomics assembly of...
CTTTTTTGGATCGTCTGCTCAGTACTTCTCTTTTCCCATGATTCGAAGCATCGATCCTGCTGATCACATCTGCACCGAATGTTCTCTGCCGGTTGATTGCCGTATAGGTATCTATGATCTGTCGGGTTTCCAGCTCGATCAGCTGCATGGCAATGGTTGTAGTGCCAATGTCCACAGCAATCCCGTATCTTCCATTCTCCGTTCCTTTGGAGTCGGCATCGGACTGACCGTCCGCAACGACATACATTTCCTCTTCTTCTGTTTTCAAGATAATCCGCGTATCTTTTGTCACTCGCATGCAGCAGGCAAGCCGCCATCCTGCATCCAGTTCCTCCTGTGAAAAATATTTCCGTTCCTCTTCGGATGGTTCTTCCGCTCCCACCTCTACACGCACTTTGCATTTTCCGCAGGTTCCTCTGCCCGCACAGATCGCCGGCAGAAAAATTTCAGACTGCCAAAGTGCAGAAAGTAACGTCTCCGACTGCTTTGCCTGAATGATCCGCTCTTCATTTTCTGTACACACGGTCACGGATACTTGCTTCCCCTGTCTTTTTTTGCAGGCAAGATTCTCGCAATGTGCACAGTCATGTCCCGGTGAAAATCTGGTTTCTTTTTCATCCAGAAGATAAATCAGACACAACGTTTTTACCGGGTCATACATATAACTTTCTTTGATCGAAATTCCTTCCTTTTCTGCATGGACCGCCAGAAAAGCTTCCTTCTGAATACTCATCGGAATATCCTTTGGAGCTTCGATCCTTCCTGCAATTCCTTTTTTCTTGTTTTTACACAGTTCAATGACGGTTCCCTCTAATTTTCGATCCATCTGAAATAAATAGTCGTCTGCAATGGCGTCCACTAACATGCCTTTTACATAATCGCCCTCGGCAAACAGCTGTGTGCTCCAGCTGCTCATCTCATGTCCGATAGAACACAATCCGTATAATACCTCTGTCATTCTCCTGCCGTTTCTCATCACAGAATGTTCTTTCAAATTTCCAAATTCCAACAATGCAACCGGTTTGATTTTTTCATATGCGCCCGGAAGAAGTTCTGACAATTCTTCCTGCATTTCCTCATATAACTCACTCTGTCTTGTGACGCCCAAACTTTCCAGAACATTTTCTGCCGATATTTCTATATTAAATTCCGTTCTTTTCATCGCCCTCATCCGCTTCTGCTTTTCTTATAATAAAATAAAACCCTTTTTATTCAAAAAGAGTTTCTCCATATCCTGCAATATCTGATTGACAGTCTGTTTCCCACCCAAAACAGAACTGTTTTCAACTGATATAAGTATCCTGACTCACAGTTCCTCCTCCAAATCCCTTCTCATCTCTTCGACAATGGTTTTGATTTTTCGTCCCTGTTTACAGTAGGGGTAAGCCTGTACCGGACTTTCACCGGTTTCCATCATTTCTCAGTTGTTAAATTCTTCTTAATTGTGTTTTGCCATAACAGCCTGTTTTGCCACGTCTGCACAGGATGCCGCATCCGGTGTATAATAATCTGCACCGATCTGCTCGCAGAAACTCTGATTGACCGGAGCTCCGCCTACCATCACAATATATTTGTCCCGCATATTTTTCTCTTTTAAGTATTCGATACACTCCTGCATCTTTGGCATAGTTGTCGTAAGAAGTGCTGACATACAGATCAGATCTGCTCCTACCTCTTCTGCTTTTTCCAGGAAAGCAGGTGTCTCTACATCAACTCCCAGATCATATACCTCGAAGCCTGCGCCTTTTAACATCATTACTACCAGATTTTTCCGATATCATGCAAATCTCCCTGTACTGTTCCTACCACTGCCTTTCCTACCGGCTCATTTCCGATTTCGATCAGCTTTGGCTCCAGAATGGTAAGTCCGGCATTCATTGCACGTGCTGCAACCAGTACTTCCGGAACAAAAACTTCATTGTTTTTGAATTTTCCTCCAATAATCATCATTCCGCTGAGCAGACCCTCATTTAAGATTACCTTTGGATCGATTCCTTCATCGATTGCCTGCTGCACCAGCGCTTTTACATTTTTTGCACGGCCTTTTTGCAAATACTCTGAAATTTCCTGAATTAACTCCATGTTGATTCCTCCCATTCATTTCATTTGTATATTATTATACCTTTCAACTGAATAGAAGTTTGGTACTTTTTTTTGGAATTATTATAAATATTTTTCATTCTTCTGTCAAATTTTGCTATTTCTATCCGATTTGTGATATGATAAAAAGAAAATATTCAATCCAATGACCGATTCAGGAGGAGAATCATGAAACCGCTTTTATATACATTCGTTTCCGAAGAAACATTACACTCTATGGCAGTTACGTTTTATGCCTGTGTAAAACTGCCGATCCAGATTATCAATGAACACGGAAAAACACTGGTCTCAGAAGGTGAATCCCCACATTTTTGCCACTTGTTCCAAAAGCATCTTCCTTCCTATGATTCCTGTGAAAAAATGCACATTTCTGCCAGTAAGAAGGCGATCGATCTGGGCGAGGCCTATATTTTTGCCTGCCATGCAGACTTGAATCATATCGTGTACCCTTTGATCAGTAAAAATGTATTTTTAGGTTCCATCCTTGTAGGTCCTTTTTTTAATGGATACTCCAGATCTATCCTTATTTCTGATATTACCAAGAAGTATACATTTTCTACCGAAGAAGCTCTGGAACTTTACGATGAAACCAGCAGTATTCCTGTAATTGCTCCATCTCTTGTCAATCACGTCAGTCACCTACTGTTTTATCTGTTCTCCAATCTGATCACAGACAGCAAAAATGAACTCTTAAAAAATAACGAAAAACTGCTTCAGCAATCCCGGATCAGTGAATCCATCCAACGCTATAAAGCCGAAAATATCCAGACAGATTCCTATCCTTATGAAAAAGAAAAAGAACTGATCAATCAGGTACAAAAAGGTGATGTACGCGCCGCTTACGCCATTCTCAATGACCTGCTTGGATATGTACTTTTTTCCCAGGGGAACAGTCTGGAAATTGTAAAATCACGCGCCATCGAACTCTGCTCTCTGCTGTCCCGTACTGCCATCGAGCGGGGAGCTCCGACAGACAGCATTCTGAAATTGAACAATCATTTTCTGCAGAATCTCCAGTCTATCCAAACAATGGATACTCTGTGTTACAAACTGCAGGAAATCGTAGAAACATTTACGGAAAGTATGTTTCACTATATTCCAACCAAAAACAACGAGATCATCAAACGTTCTCTGCTTTATATTTATGAGCACTTTAACACCCAGATCACGTTGGAGGAAGTTGCAGAATATGTTCATCTGCATCCTTCCTATTTCTCCAGTTTATTTAAAAAATCAACGGGATCCTCTTTCAAAGAATATCTGAATATGGTAAGAATCGAAGAAAGTAAACGGCTTTTAAGCAATACCGATTTTTCTATCATCGATATCGCAATTGCTGTAGGCTTTGAATATCAAAGTTATTTCTCAAAAGTATTCAAAAAATTTACCGGATTGACACCAAAACAATTCCGATGATCCTAAAAAGACGCTGTTCCTATAGACATCTATAGAAACAGCGTCTTCTTTATTTAGATTCTGTTTTCAGCAAAGAATTAGTCTTCTTTTGCTGTACCGTCATAGAGATTTACCAATCCCTTCAGGTATTCGTATCTTTCCATAGCCTCAGCCTCATTCTGCGCGAAGAGTCTCTGTGCTTTTTCAGGATTTGCTCTCATCAGGGCATTGTAACGAACTTCTCCGTTCAGGAATTCCTGATAATCTCCCTTAGGCTCTTTGCTGTCCAGAGTAAATTTCTTCTCAGCTTCCGGATTGAATCTGAAGTTGTTCCAGTATCCGCATTCTACTGCAAGCTGTTCCTCTGTCTGTGCTTTGCTCATACCTTTCTTGATTCCATGGTTGATACATGGAGCGTAAGCGATGATCAGGGATGGTCCGGATATGCCTCTGCCTCTGCGATTGCTTTCACTGTCTGGTTGAAATCTGCACCCATTGCGATCTGTGCAACATATACATAACCATAGCTCATAGCGATTCCTGCAAGGTCTTTCTTCTTCGTCTCTTTACCGCCGGCTGCGAACTGTGCTGTCGCACCTGTCTTAGTAGCTTTTGAGGACTGTCCGCCTGTGTTGGAGTAAACTTCTGTATCAAATACCATAATGTTGATGTCCTGACCGCTTGCCAGTACGTGGTCAACTCCACCGAATCCGATATCGTAAGCCCATCCGTCACCACCGAAAATCCACTGGGATTTCTTAGCAAGGAAGTCTTTATTTTTCAGCAGTTCTGCTCTCTCAGCACATCCGCAGTCACAGTCTTCCAGAGCTTTTACAAGCTTGTCTGTAGCTGTTCCGTTTGTTGCACCTACTGAGAATGTATCCAGATATTCCTGAGCTGCTGCTTTCACATCGTCGTTTACGCCGTTCTCTGCAAGTTTTTCTACAGATGCTTTGAGTCTTTCACGGATCGTATTCTGTGCAAGAAGCATACCATATCCAAACTCTGCATTATCCTCAAACAGTGAGTTAGACCATGCCGGACCTCTTCCCTGTGGGTTTACTGTATAAGGTGTAGACGGTGAAGAGTTACCCCAGATAGAAGAACATCCTGTTGCATTTGCAATGTACATTCTGTCACCGAATAACTGTGTGATCAGTTTTGCATAAGGTGTCTCACCACAACCTGCACAAGCTCCTGAGAACTCAAGCAATGGCTGTTTGAACTGGCTTCCTTTTACGGTTGTCTCTTTGAATTTTGCAACCACTTCCGGTTTGATCGGAAGCTCTGTTCCATAATTGAAGAAATCCTGTTTTCCGGCATTTGCTTCCATGTTGCCCATAACGAGTGCTTTTTCACCCTTCTTACCTGGACATACATTTGCACAAGATCCACATCCTGTACAGTCATAAGCAGATACTGCGATGGAGAACTTCATGTTCGGCATACCCATCATGTCGATCATATCCATACCTTCCGGTGCGTTTGCTGCCTCTTCTTCTGTCAGCGCGATCGGACGGATAACTGCATGCGGACATACATATGCACAGCGGTTACACTGGATACAGTTGTCCGGCTGCCAGATCGGGATATCTACTGCGATTCCACGTTTCTCATATGCTGAAGAACCGGATGGTGTAGAACCATCTACATATTCATTAAATGCAGATACCGGAAGTGTATTTCCTTCCTGTGCATTTACTTTTGCCTGGATATTTTTTACAAAATCTACAACGTCTGCTCTTCCGCCTTCTCCAACGTGAGGAGTTGTAAGACCTTCATCTGCTGCATCTTTCCAGCTTTCCGGAACTGCGATTTCTACAACCTGTTTTGCACCTGCATCGATTGCATCGTAGTTCATCTGTACGATCTTGTCACCTTTTCTTCCGTAAGTAGCTTTTGCAGCTGCTTTCATCAGATCGATCGCTTCCTCTTCCGGAATGATCGCTGCAAGTTTGAAGAATGCTGACTGAAGAACTGTATTGATACGTCCGCCAAGTCCGATTTCTTTACCAATCTTGATACCGTCGATCGTGTAGAACTTGATATTGTGATTTGCAATGTAGCTCTTAACCTGTCCCGGAAGGTGCTCTTCCAGTCCTTCCATATCCCATGAACAGTTCAGAAGGAATGTACCTCCATCAACCAGTTCCTGAACCATGTTGTACTTGTCAACATAAGAAGGATTGTGACATGCTACAAAGTTTGCCTGACGGATTAAATATGTTGATTTGATCGGTGACTTACCGAAACGCAGGTGAGACATTGTAACACCACCGGATTTTTTGGAGTCATAGTCAAAATATGCCTGTGCATACATGTCTGTGTTATCTCCGATGATCTTGATGGAGTTTTTGTTCGCACCAACAGTACCGTCAGCTCCAAGTCCCCAGAATTTACAGTTGATCGTTCCTTCCGGTGTTGTTACCAGAGGTTCGTCAGCTTTCAGTGACAGGTGTGTCACATCATCTTCAATACCGATTGTAAATTTCTGTTTTTCATCGTTGTGATATACTGCAACGATCTGTGCAGGTGTTGTATCTTTAGAACCTAATCCATAGCGTCCTGTATAAATCGGAACTGCATCAAATTTTGTTCCCTTTAATGCTGCAACAACATCCAGATACAGTGGCTCGCCAAGTGCTCCCGGCTCTTTTGTTCTGTCAAGAACAGAAATCTTCTTCACAGAATCCGGAATTGCATTGATCAGTGCTTCCGCTGAGAATGGTCTGTAAAGGCGAACTTTTACAACACCGACTTTTTCTCCGGCTGCCATCAGATAATCGATTGTCTCTTCGATCGTATCACAGACAGAACCCATTGCAACGATCACGTGCTCTGCATCTTCTGCTCCATAGTAGTTGAACAGTTTATAGTCTGTTCCAATCTTCTCATTTACTTTATCCATATAATTCTGAACGATTGCAGGAAGTGCATCGTAATATGGATTACATGCTTCTCTTGCCTGGAAGAAAATATCAGGGTTCTGAGCAGAACCTCTCTGACATGGATGGTTTGGATTCAGTGCGTGTGCACGGAATTCGTCAATTGCATCTTTATTTACTAAATCTTCCAGATCTTCGTAATCCCATGTCTCAATCTTCTGAATCTCATGAGATGTTCTGAATCCGTCAAAGAAATTGATAAACGGAATCTTTCCTTCCAATGCTGCACAGTGTGCAACTGGTGTCAGGTCCATAACTTCCTGCACACTGGATTCACACAGCATCGCTGCACCTGTCTGACGACATGCATAAACGTCAGAGTGATCTCCAAAGATAGAAAGCGCATGGCTTGCAAGTGCACGTGCGGATACGTTGAATACACCCGGGAGCTGCTCTCCTGCCACTTTATATAAGTTAGGAATCATCAGCAGTAATCCCTGAGATGCTGTAAATGTTGTTGTCAACGCTCCTGCTGCAAGAGAACCGTGTACTGCTCCTGCCGCTCCTGCCTCAGACTGCATCTCTGTTACATGAACAGTTGTTCCGAAAATATTTTTTCTTCCTTCTGTTGCCCACTCATCAATATGCTCCGGCATAACGGATGACGGTGTGATCGGTAGATAGCTGCAACTTCTGTGTATGCATAAGAGACATGAGCTGCTGCCTGGTTACCGTCCATGGTTTTCATTTTTCTTGCCATTTCTTGTTCCTCCTTCGAAATTACATTGTAAAACGAATTTTTTACATGTAATCTCATTATATCTCGATTAGTTGTAAAAGTCCATACGAGCCGTCCCATTTCTTGTTTCTTTTTTGGTGCAGTTGTCTGGTTTCTCTTTCTGATTTTCTTTTGGAAATTCTATTTCCATGCAGACCGGCTGCAGCTTTTCGTATAAAATAAAAAGCACCTCCCACGGAAGTGCCTGTCCCCTCTTGTATTCTCTTTTTCCATTTACCATGCATGCAGCCAGAATTTTCCTAAAAACCAGATAAGAAATGCAAAAATTGCCATCACTCCGATTGCAAGCGGAAGCAGAAGTTCACAGAATGCCAGAATAACTGCCAGTTTGTCTTTTCGGCTCATCTCGATCGGTTCCTGTTTTTCTTTTCTTCACGCGCTTTCTTTTTGGCTTCTTTTCTGACTGTGCGAAGACCTTTTTCAAATTCGATTTTCTTCTTTTGTCCATCCGGCTGTGTGTCTGACTTTTTCGCTTTTTCTTCCTCTTCAAACAGCAGATCCGGCCTTGGTCCCTGTCCCAGTTTCAATAGATTTTTCATAATGCCCTCTTTGAAAAATGCCCCCGATGCGATTACCGGGGGCGAAATTTAAGTTTTCCTTACATTTTTTGTATTGTCAAAAGATTTTATACATAGTGACAAGCTACAAAGTGTTCATTTCCTACATCTCTGTACTCCGGTGCTTCCTGTGCACATTTCTCTGTCGCATATGGACAGCGTGTACGGAATTTACATCCGGACGGCGGATTCGACGGAGAAGGAAGATCTCCGCTCAAATGATACGATCTCTCTTTCTTGTCGGATCCGGCACCGGAATCGCTGACATCAGCGCTTTTGTATATGGATGCAGCGGATTGTCGAAAATTTCATTTTTATCTGCCATCTCCACAATATTTCCAAGATACATAACTGCCACACGATTACTGATGTACTCTACAACTGACAAGTCATGCGAAATGAAAATGTAGGAGAAGTTGTTTCTCTCCTGAAGATCTCCGAGCAGGTTGATGATCTGTGACTGAATAGACACGTCCAGCGCCGATACCGGCTCATCACAGACGATCAGTTCCGGATTCAGAATCAGGCTTCGTGCAATTCCGATACGCTGTCTTTGTCCACCGGAAAACTCATGCGGGTAACGGTTGATATAATACGTAGGAAGTCCGCAGATTTCCATTGTCTCCAATACCTTTTCACGTGCTTCTGCCTTACTCATCAATTTGTGATCAAGCAGAGCCTCCCCGATGATGTTTCCGACCGTCATACGGGGATTCAAAAGAAGCGTAAGGATCCTGAAATACCATCTGCATCTGCAGACGTTTTGCACGCATTTCCTTTTTGGAACATTTTGCAAGGTCCTCTCCTTTGAAAATGACCTTTCCGTCTGTGATATCATGCAGTCTTAAGATCGTTCTTCCGGCTGTTGATTTTCCACATCCGGACTCACCTACGATTCCCAGTGTCTCACCACGTCTCAGTTTGAAAGAAATTCCATCTACAGCTTTGACATGTCCGACTGTTCTTGTGATCAGACCGCCACGGATCGGGAAATATTTTTTCAGATTCTGGACATCCAAAATGATTTCATTTTCTCTGTTCATTTATACTTCCTCCTTTTCCGGTGCGTTGACAAAGCATGCAACATAATGACCGTTTCCAACGTGTACCAGTTTTGGTTCTTTTTCTTTACAGCCTTCCTGACAGAACTCACATCTCTCATTGAAATGGCAGTTCTCCGGCATATTGATCGGGTTCGGAACCTGTCCCGGGATCGAATACAGACGCTCATTGTGATTGGTCTTACCGATGATCGGTTTTGATTTTAACAGCCCGATTGTATATGGATGCATCGGATTCTGGAAAATATCCAGTACTTTTCCTTTTTCCACAACATTTCCGGCATACATAACAACCACGTAATCTGCCATCTCTGCAACGACGCCCAGGTCATGCGTGATCAGCATGATGGACATATCCATTTCCTCTTTCAGCTTGCGCATCAGATCTAGAATCTGTGCCTGAATCGTTACATCCAGCGCAGTCGTCGGCTCATCTGCGATCAACAGCTTCGGATTACATACCAGAGCCATTGCAATCATGATACGCTGACGCATACCACCGGAAAGCTCGTGAGGATAGCATTCCATGATTTCTTCCGCTCTCGGAATACCAACCAGTTTTATCATTTCCAGAGCTTTTGCTCTTGCTTCTTCTTTTGTTGCATCTGTATGGAAAAGAATACTTTCCATGATCTGATGTCCGACTTTGAGTACCGGATTCAGAGAAGTCATCGGCTCCTGGAAGATCATTGCAACATCTTTTCCGTTGACATGCTCCATTTCGCTCTTGCTCAGCTTCAGTAAATCTCTTCCATCCATCAGGATCTCACCATCCACGATTTTTCCCGGAGGTGACTGAACCAGATGCATCAGAGAGAGTGAAGTAACACTCTTTCCACATCCGGATTCTCCTACTACACAGACTGTCTCTCCTTTGCGGATCTCAAAATCAACGCCGTTGACTGCCTTGACAATTCCAGCGTCTGTATAGAACCATGTATGCAGATTTTTAAATTCTATAAATGCCATAATTTTTCTCCTTGTCAAAACTTTCTTAGCGTTTCATTTTCGGGTCAAATGCATCTCTGAGGCCATCACCTACAAGGTTCACCGCAAGTACTGTCAATAAGATACAGAATCCTGCCGGCATCCACAGCCATGGACGCAGTTTGAATGTCATCAGGTTTGTTCCTGCAGATACCATCTGTCCCCAGCTGGACATCGGAGGAAGTACACCGACTCCCAGATAAGACATGGTGGATTCCATGATGATCGTATCACCGATTGCCAGTGTTGCTGTAACAATGATGATCGGGATAACATTCGGCATAATATGTTTGAAAATCTTATGCAGATCGCGGATACCAAGTGATTCCGCTGCTGACATATAATCCATCTCACGGATCGAAAGTACCTGACCTCGGATATACCGGCACGTACCGGCCCATCCGATCGCCGCAAGGATTACCATCAGATAATATACACGAACTCCGGTGTCCACTTTCCAGTCTGACATCATGGCACTGAGCATGATCAGAATCGGCATCGTCGGCAGAGACAGAATAACGTCTACTACACGCATGATGACAAAATCCACAACTCCGCCATAGTATGCTGCGGTACAACCTAATAATGCACCGATAAAGATCTGAAGTGCTGTCGCCGCCAGACCAACTGTCATGGAAATACGTCCTCCATAAAGAAGACGGGTAAAGACATCTCGTCCATTTTCGTCTGTTCCAAACCAGTGCTGTGCACTCGGCGGCTGTTTTGCATTCGCAATATCAGTTGCTGTAATATCTGAATACGGAGATACGATTGGTCCCACAATACAAAGAACGATCATGACTCCTAAAAAGATCAGTCCGGCGATCGCCAGCTTGTTTCTGGACAGGCGCTTCATCGCAAGTCTCCAGGGGGATTCCATGCTTTTATTCTCTGCTGCCTGTTTTGCAATTTTCTTATTTGCATCTTGTGTTTTTTTCACGTGTCCTCCTCCTTTCTACTTCAAACGAATACGTGGGTCAACCGCACCATATAACAGGTCGGAAAGTAAGTTTCCGAGCATTGTAAGTACTGCAAGGAACATTGTGAATCCCATCATAAAGAGATAATCTCTCTTTCCGATAGAATCCAGGAATACTTTACCGATTCCAGGCCATGCAAATACAGTCTCTGTGATCATCGCACCTGCGAAAAGTCCCGGGATCGCACCACCAACATAAGTTACAATCGGAATCATCGCATTCTTTAACGCATGTTTGTAAATTACCACTTTTTCCGGAAGTCCCTTTGCACGGGCAGTTCTGATGTAATCCTGATTGATTACCTCAAGCATGGATGTACGCACATAACGCATGGTACCACCCAACTGGATCACTGTCAGTGTCACAACCGGAAGGATCATATGAAGCACTACGTCTAAAACATAAGCCCCGCCTGTATTGTTTGCTCCGGCAGTTATCATACCGTCAAGAGGAAGAACCCCCAACTTGACAGAGAACACATGCCGCAGAATCATTGCCAGGAAGAATGATGGCAGTGAAATACCGGCAAATGCTACTACCGAGAATGTATTGTCAAAAATTGAATATTGCTTGGTCGCCGAAATAACGCCGATTGGAATCGCGATCAATAGTTGCAGTATGAACGCTACAGCAGCTACTAAAAACGAGTTCCATACAAATTTACCGATGACTTCTGTTACCGGAATCTTGTAACTGATCGAGATACCAAAATCTCCTCTGATCGCATGACTTGCCCAGTTTACGTATCTTTCCGGTATCGGTTTGTCTAATCCTAAAAGTGCTTTGTTCTGCGCTATCTTCTCCGCTGTGATGTTTCCGCCTGCATGAGCATCAACGGCATCTCCCGGCAGGCTTGCTACCAAAAGAAATACAACCATAGATACACCGATCAGAATAGGAATCATCGTGAGAACACGGCGAGTTGCATATTTCCACATTTGTTAAAAACCTCCAATCTTTATTTGACTCTGTTTTGCTCATGATCAAATAACTTAATTTTGCCCGCAGGAAATAGAACGAATCAAATTCGTATCCACCCCCTGCGGGCCGTTTGTTTGAAGGGAAACCTCGCTGGATCCCTATTTGAGCTTCAAGTCTTACGGCTTTGTTATTTTTTTAGAGTACTTCGATTACTCAACTTCAATGTTGACAATCTTATCCTGCTGATACCATTTTACATATGAGCTCTGCTCGATGTTCTGTACACGAGTGTTGTAGCAGATCAGGTCACATCTCTCGTAAATCGGGTATGTCGGAAGATCTTCATTGATCAGTTTGTAAATTTCTTTGTATTTTTCTTTCTGCTCTTCTTTCGAAGTAGAAGCCAGTGCCTCTGCGAGCATCTTGTCCAGTTCTGGATTTGCATATCCTGTGTGGTTCTGAGATCCGCCTGCTTCCGGACTTGCAAATGTTCCTGTCAGATCTGGATCTGCTGTCAGTCCCCATGCCATGAACAGCATATCAAATGTACCGTTCTGAGATTTAGACTGCAGTGTCGGCCAGTCAACATACTCTGCCTGGAAGTCGATACCAAGCTGTCCGTATGCGTCGATCATCAGTGGATCATAGTATCTGTTACGATGTTTCCAGACATTGCACTGAAGACGATCTTCATCTGTTTTCCGTCTTTCATCAGCTTGTCGCCGTCTTTTTCCCATCCGGCTTCTTTCAGAAGCTCTGCTGCTTTGTCAAGATCATAATCGTATGTTTCCAGACCTTCGTCATCATACAGCCATGAAATCGGCGCCTGAGGAATATTCAGTGTGATTGCATACTGTCCGTAAACAGCCTGGTTCAGAGACTTACGGTCGATTGCATGAAGCAGCGCCTGACGCACTTTTGCATCCTGGAAAATCTCATTTTTATGGTTTACTGCCACATATCCATATCCAAGAGTCGGCTGGATCTTCATGTTGATGAATCCTGCTGCCTGTGCTTCTTCGATGTGGTCATCATCGCAGACAACCTGATCGTGGATATCTACATCACCTGTCTCTACTGCCTGAAGCTCTGCATTTGTAGCAACAACTTTGAAGATCAGGTTCTTTGTCTTAGGCTCTCCCAGGTAGAAGTTCGGGTTTGCTTCCAGAGTCGCAGATGTTTTTTTCTTTGTACTCTTTCAATACATATGCACCATTCGATACATAGTCAACCATATTCAATGATTTGAATTTAGAAAGGTCACCTTTCTTGATCAGATCTCCATATTTTGCTGTAGAGATCGGCACTGCAGAACCTAATACATAAGGTGCACTTGTGTTTGCTGCTTCCAGAGTAATCTGGATTGTGCTTTCATCTACTACCTTGATACCGGAAATCTCAGTTGCACTTCCGTTTTTGTAATCTTCATATCCTACAACGTTTACTTTGGAAATATCCTGATATCCATCATAGCTTGGATCTGATACGACTTTATACCAGTTTACATAGTCTTCCGCTTTTACGTCTGATCCATCGTTGTATTTTTCTTTTGTCAGCTTGTATGTGTAAACTTTACCGTCATCAGAAACTGACATGCTGGCTGTACCGTCAACGATCTCTCCTTTGTCATCATTGACACTCAGAGATGCCGTTGTAGCTGTCACAACCTGGAAATCCTCATTTGCTTCCCAGTATACCGGGTTGAATACACCTGCAAAGTCTGCAACACCTGCGATCAGTGTGTCTTTTCTCTTTGCTGCTGTCTCAGGAAGTGCAGAAGGATCCTCTGCTTCGATCAGCTGGTTTGTTGCTTCTAATGAAGTATTTGTGTCCTGTGATTCTGTTTTTTCACTTGTTTTCTTATTGTCTGACCCACTGCCGCAAGCCGCAAGTGAAAGTGCCATTACTGCCGCTAAAAGGCAAGCTAATGCTTTCTTTTTCATATTTTTTCCTCCTTGAAAAATATTTATGTTGATTCCTGCATCTTCCGATTTATTTACTCTGTTTTTTCATAGCCGTATTACCCATCTGTTGCTGAAAATGCGGAAACAAACACGATTCATCGACCGGGCTCTTATTTCATCATTACTCCCAGTTTTTCTGTCAGTGTGCGTACGCATCCGTCTTCAAACGGAACCTGAAGCCCCACTTCTTTTAACATCTCTGTATAGAAATCACTTGCAGATAACCTGCACAGCTTCAAATAGCTCTGCCATGCCGCTTTGTAGTCTTCATCCATCCAGATTTTGTACTGCATCGCACAGGTCTGTGCCAGTACATAGTCTATATATAAAACGGAGTATCATAAATGTGAAGCTGTTTTTGCCAGAAACCACCTTTTTCCATAAATGGATCTCCTTCGTAATCAAGGTGTGGTTTGTATTCTTCCTCCAGCTTCTTCCATGCCGCATGTCTCTCATCCGGTGTCAGATCCGGATTGCTGTAGACAATATGCTGGAATTCGTCCACCATGCATCCGTACGGAATAAATGCGATCGCATCTTCCAGATGCATCTGTCTGTATGTGTCAGCTTCTTCTTTAAAAAACAAATTCATCCATGGTTCTGTAAAGAATTCCATAGACATAGAATGAATCTCTGCTGTCTCCATCGTGATATCCCAATGCTCTTCGATCGGATCACTTCCAGAAACATATCCCTGGAACGCATGACCACACTCATGTGTCACAACATCCACATCTCCGCTTGTTCCATTGAAATTGGCAAAAATAAACGGTGCGCGATATTTCGGAAGATATGTCATATAACCGCCGGCCTTTTTTGTCTTTCTGCCGAGCACATCAAAGAGTTCATTCTCCATCATAAAATCAAAGAACTCTTTTGTCTCCGGTGAAAGCTCCTCATACATCTTCTGTCCATTCGCCATGATCTCTTCCGGAGTTCCCTGTGGTTTTGGATTTCCGTCCACGAAATACATGTTCTCATCAATATAAGAAAGCTTCTGAAGACCAAGTCGTTCCCGTCTTCTCTCATGCATCTTTTCTGCAAGCGGTACGAAATACTCTTTGATCTGTCTGCGGAAATTCTCCACCTCTTCTCTTCCGTAAGAATTGCGG
>ENA-OQBJ01000824-OQBJ01000824.1-human-gut-metagenome-genome-assembly--contig:-NODE-824-length-14756-cov-1.784538_pt1 | contig 14756 bp, 21 predicted proteins | sample MGYA00242743_ERZ504545 | MGnify/ENA primary metagenome ERZ504545 (study PRJEB26092, sample SAMD00036252) | human gut metagenome | host: Homo sapiens | study: EMG produced TPA metagenomics assembly of...
AGTCCGCTTATGGCAATGAATCTCGCAAACTTCTTAATTCTAACTGGTTCACTTTCTGCATTCTTTCTTTGTTTCACAAATTTATCCTTTCTATTTTATCTGTAATCCTCGGATGCAAATCTAAGGTGTATTCCAAATGATAAAACGGATATCTTCCTCGTTTATTTCATCAGCTACGTAATTGGAGTTTGTAGGGTAAAAGGGAAGATACCTGCCGTACAAACGTTTGTGTTCGGCTGTAAAACTTTGCCATAATCCTAATTCTGATATCTGATCTTCCAGATAGGCAGCAATGTACATACTTAATTTTTTACGGAAAATATCCGGTAGTGTGGTTAATGTACAAGCACCATATAGTTTGTTCGACAGGTTTACAAAATAACTGTCTGAAGGTTGTACGGCTGTATATGGATGTATTTTCAGCCAGTCGTTGGTATAAATCTGAAGTTTATTCATGGCAGTGAAAATGAATTAATGTTTAGAAAAGGCAGTAATCAGTAATGAACAACTTGCCAGACAGATACCTACCCCTGTAACTCCAGCCCATCCAAACTGGTGCCAGAATGTACCGGCAAGGAATGTTCCAAGTGATCCTCCCAGAAAATATGTTGTCATGAAAATAGTATTGACTCTGTTCGAGGCTTGTGGAACGAGCGACAATGCACAAGTCTGATTGCTTATCTGTACACACTGCATACCGATATCAATCAGAATAATACCGGCTATGATTCCGATATAGCTGTCCTGAAAAAAATAGAGGATAAGCCACGAGAGAATCATGATGCTGCAACCTATGTAATTGAACATTCTAATTCCCAGTATACGTACAAACTTACCGACAAAGGAAGCAGTCATAGCTCCGGCAATACCACATAAACCAAGCATACCGATGACATTGTTTCCGGCGTAGAAAGGAGCTCCGCTCATTTTAAAGGCCAGGCATGCCCATAAAGTAAGAAAACATCCAAAACAGATTCCGGCACGTAGAGAAACCAGTCGCAGTGTAGCATTTTCCTTTACCAAAGTAAATACAGATTTCATTAGTCCGGTGTAAGTACCTTTATAGTTAGAAGGCATGTCAGGCAATATGCGGACAATAACGAATATGCAGATAAGCATTAATACAGAAGCAATGTAAAAAATGGTTCTCCATCCCCAGTATTCTCCCACAATACCACTTACAACCCGCGAGCCAAGGATTCCTGTCAGCAGTCCGCTTACCAGAACTCCTACATTTTGTGCTTTCTTTTCCGGCTGTGAAAACTGTGCTGCTATCGGAATGAAAATCTGTGGCATGACAGAGCAGATGCCCGTAATCAGCGAAGCCAGTAAAACAAAATAAATGTTTTGGGCTACAGCAAATCCCAGCATGCTTACGGAAAGTAAAAGGAAGTTGATAACAATGATGTTACGGCGTTTATATAAATCTCCAAGGGGAATAATGAATAACAATCCAAGCGCATAACCGATTTGGGTAGTCATTGGAATCAGGTTCGCTGTAAACTCAGAAACCCGTAAGTCCTCACTTATTTTATTTAGCAATGGTTGGTTATAATACAGATTGGCAACGGATATTCCCGCAATAATAGCCAGCATCCACAATAGTGATGCTGGGATTCCTTTATTTTCTTCTAAAACTCGTTTCATGCCGCAAATTTACGTATTTTTTGCGAGCTTATTCTGTTTTTGTCTCGATAGGAACTGTATTTTTCTTTGTATGCGGCAAATCCTTTTACCTTTACCCGTTCTTTCTTTTCTTCTTCTGCTACGGCAGTATTACCCAGTTGATTCATGTATTCTTTTATAGCATTGTGGGTGTCAAAGAAATAGTCGAGCAACATTTTCAAGTGGTCTTCCAGTTCACCTTCGTTGGGTGAGAAAAAAGTGTGGCAGTGTGAATGGATTCCTACAGTCTTTTCATCTTCATCTACCATAAAAACTGTTGTAACCAATGAATTGACATTGACCAGATTGATGATTTCTTTCAGGTAAGGAAAAGCCTCGTTGTCAGTATTGATTGATCCCCACCAAGGATTCCATATCATGATGAAACGGTTTTCCTCTTCGGCAGCGATATAAAATCATCTCCCTGATATTTAAATGTAACATGTCCTTCATTGTTTATTTCAGGCTGGCAGCCGATTTTTTCAGCACGCTGATAACAAGTTCTTGTGTACTTATGCTCTCTAGCTCTGTCTTTGTCATACGTTCTAAATGTTCCAGACGTTTCTTCCGGATGTTCATTGTTTTCAATACGAGCAGGACTACGGGCCACATGGCCAGTGCGATGACGGCTATCAGGATGGTGATGTCTGTTATGTTATTCATAATTAGAGATTTTTAGGTTACACATAAAAGATTGCTTTGTGTTTCTCTAAAGATACTAATTATAAATGTGAAAAGAATTTTTTTATCAGGCTTTTATACTTTTTTTAAATGATATGTATGCAGCAAAAGAGCAATATATTTGTTTTATAATTGAAACTTTTAAAAAGAAGAAGCTTATGAAAAAGATTGTATTATTTATGATAATGACCTTGACCTTATTGGCAGGGCATATTCAGGCACAAGACACAGAGAAGAAGTTGTCTCGTGAAGAGAAAAAAGCTTTGCAAGAACAGTTGGATAGCTTGTTTGCTGTCGAAGCTATACAGGCTATTAATGAAAAGGCTTTTACATTGGAAGCCGACCAGGTTGTATTTAAATACGGCAATATGGCTTACGTTAATTCGAATACGAATTTTGTTTCCGTAAAAGGCGATAAAGCTGTAGTGCAGGTGGCATTCAATATACCTGTCAGTGGTCCGAACGGAATAGGTGGCGTAACTGTTGATGGCAGTGTTTCCGATTATGAAGTAAAGACTGATAAAAAAGGAAATCTTTCACTTTCGATGAATGTAATGGGAACAGGTATTTCTGCCCGGGTAAATATCAGTATGCCGAAGGGAACAAACAAAGCTACGGTGGAAATCAATCCTAATTTCAACTCCAACCGAATGACGTTGAACGGAGTGGTTTTGCCTATACAGAAAAGCAGTGTCTTTAAGGGACGTTCATTGTGATATTTGTAAATATAATGAATTTAAGACTTATGAAAAAGATTTTATTTATTATGGCTTGCATGACGGGAGTATTTATGGCGTCGTGCGAAAAAGATCCAGATATGGGAGAACTGGATGCAGATCTGGTGGTATATACAGACCATGACAGTAATACAGACTTCAGTAGTTTTCAGACTTATTTCTTGCCGGATAGTATTTTGGAAGCAAGTGGAGTACATGCTTCATACTGGAAGGATGAGAATGCTAAAATGATTATCAGCGCGGTAGAAAGTCAGATGAATCGTCGGGGATATGAACGTATTACTGACCCGGAATTAAAAGATCAGGCAAATATAGGTTTGCAGCTCTCATATGTTTCACAAACCAATCAGGTGATAACTGGTGGTGGCTATTGGGGCGATCCGTTTGGCGGCTGGTGGAGCAGTGGCTTTTGGGGACCCTGGTGGAGTGGATGGTATTATTCATATCCTGTAACTTATAGCTATGATACTAATACGCTGGTTATGGAAATAGTCGACTTGACTGATAAAAGTGAAGATGGCACTCAGAAAAAGCTTCCGGTTGTATGGTATGCCAGTGCATCCGGCTTCCAGTATAACAATAGTAAAATAAACATGCAGCTATTACTGAATGGAGTTGATCAGGCTTTCAATCAGTCTACTTATATCAATACTGAAAAATAATGGAGGATGGTAATAATGAAAACAAATAGTATATTCAAAAAACTGGCCTTGGCATTCTGTGCTTTGGCTATGTTTGCAACGCAAAGCTACGCTCAGTGGGATTCTCAAAAGGCACATCTTATTGTTGATTGGCAGATGAATGCACCGGTTTCTACAGATTTTGCCGATAAGATAAGCGGATGGGGAATGAATTTTGAAGGGCTGTATGAGTTGACACCTCGTTGGTCGGTAGGACCTTTATTAATTTTCATACCAATCATAAATATATAGGCAGACAGACACTTCAGCTATCTCCAACTGAGGCGTTGACAACAGATCAGCAGCGCTCAGCCTATCAGTTACCTTTTGGCGCAAGTGTTTCCTATAATTTGTATAACGGCAGATATGTGAAACCGTATGTTGGTGTAAAACTGGGAGCTGCTTTTACTCGTTATACTACATACTACGGTACAGGAGGAGTATACGATGACGGATGGGGATTTTATGCCTCTCCAGAACTTGGCTTAAAAAAATATATCCTTCTCCTTATCGTCGCTTTGGTTTTCACATAGCAGGATATTATAATTATATGACTAATGAAATGTCAACGCTTACTGGAGATGTGACAGGACAAAGTAATGTCGGTTTTCGTTTGGGTGTAATCTTTTAATTCCTGAGATTTACACGTTTTTATAAAAGGCTCTATCATTCCAACAAGTGGGGAACTGATAGAGCTTTTGGCTTTCTGTAATTTCAGAAAATACTCAGTTTATTTTCTTATGTGCGTTATATTTTCAGACTGTCTTATTTTTCTTATTCTTTTTTGCCATTGGGCATATTCTTTATAAACATTTTCTCCGGAGCGGTTCAGCCAGCTGTATCCATTACGACGTTCATAGCCGATTTCGGATAAGTGGTAACGCTTTATACCATCCCGGTCGCAGAAAAAAAGGACGGTTGGTTCTAGTTCATAAAATCTTGCCCACATTGGTTTACAGTCTTCACATGGTGCTACACGGCGGTCTTTCTTTCCATCCTTATTGATGAAGGATTCTATTTTAATGCCTTTTATCTCTGAATCTTTGAACCATTTTACTGCTGATTCTATACTTTGAATAACCTCTGCTGAAGGATTAGGAAGCTGCATTAAATAAATTACGATATTAGCAGATTCTGCTCCACTCAGTGACGGAAGCTCATAAGCTCGCGCTTTTGCCGGAGCAAATGTTTCACGGTCGTGCTGTGCGCACCAAACGGTAAGTTTACCATGCTGTTTAACCTGTGTTCTGAGTATACATTCTACTCCTTTATCTATTGCTTTCTGAGCTTTTTGGCGGGTTGATTCTGGCAGGTAGGTGAAAGGGGATTTTCCGTTACTTACATCGCGAAGCAGATTCATTACATTTATCATGGCGTTATCGTTGTAAGTTATTTGGACATAGTATCCTTTAGGACGCGGATAAAACTGAGGCCACCCACCGTTTTCGTATTGAGCTTCGAACAGATAGTCCAGTCCGCGTATAGCCGCTTCTTTATATGTTTCGTCGTGAGTGGCGTTGTATAATCTGGAAAGATAGATTATTTCTGTTGTGGTGGCTCCATTGTCAATCGTACTGGCATTGACGTCATTTTTGATTTCCAAAGCTTTTTCTTTGTTGTCGGGTGTCTGAAAAAAATTAATGTTTTTGGGCCATCCGCCTGTAGGTTGCTGGTATAAAAGAACAGTTTCTGCCACTTCTTTTGCTTTGGGAGTAGTGAAAAAAGAGTCTTCCAGCCGAGGAGCTTCTTTTACCCACTTTTTGTAACTTATTTCTTGTGCTTGTATGGTATTGAGACTGCATACAGCAATGACTGTGAGAATTAGATTTTTCATAGATTTGTGTGTTTTTAGAATTGTCGTTTGTTTTAAATGTGTATACAAAAGTACTAAATCCATCGGATTGTGCAAGTGTTAATAAAAAACATCCGGCTAAATCTATGTGTACAAGATCTAACCGGATGTTTGTTATTGTGAGTTTATTGTCTTTTAGTTCTGTTGAGGTTCTGAACCTTTAGGTGTCATATCACCTTCGATGTAAAGACGTACCACCTCTTGTTTGGCATTGGTACGTAATGTAATCGACTTGCGGAAATGACCGGGAAATTTTCCGGCTCCGTTGTAAGTAACTGTTATTTCTCCGCTTTCACCAGCCTTGATTGGTTCTTTGGGATATTGTGGTACTGTACATCCGCATGATGCGATAGCTTGATGAATTACCAGCGGACCATTTCCTGTATTGGTGAATTTGAATTTGCAAGTGACTTTAGGGTTATTTTCTGAAAAAGCTCCAAAGTTATGTGTTGTCTTTTCGAACTTGATTTCGGCTGTACCCTGAGCGATGACCATCAGTACTGCCACAACTAAAAGTAATGTGGTTAAGATAGTTTTTTTCATTTTTCTTCAGATTTTAAAAAACGCCCTAAAGATATTGATTTTCTTTGTATTTCATATGCCATAATTAGGTTTATTAACATTTGTTACGCCTGGGTAATGAAGAAAAGAAGAGTGGAATTCTGGACTTGTATGCTGATGAACTAAAAATAGTTGTATACATGTTCAGAAAGTTTGTACAGAAATAAAAAAAATTCTCGATAAATTTATGAAAATATGCCCAAGTTTTGTGCATAACTTGGGCATGTTTTTTAAAGGCTGAAAAGGAGGCAGAAATGATTATCCACGGTTTACTTGTTTCACCCCTTTTACAGTCTTTATTTTTTTGATGAGTGATTCCAGTTTTGAGGTATCATCTACCATGACTGTAAGCATTCCCGAAAAGAGTCCGTCGTGTGAGTCGATGCTGATAGAACGTAACAGAATATTATCCTCTTTATTGATGATGGAAGTAATGTTTGTTACGATACCTATATCATCGTGTCCCACAATACGGAGTGTGATGGGATATTGCTTGCCCTGGCTTTTTCCTGCCCATCGTGCACGAACTATGCGGTAGGGGAAACGAGCTTTCATCTCTTTTGCATTCGGACAGTCACAACGGTGTATCTTGATTCCTCCTGATATTGTCACGAAACCAAATACATCATCTCCGTAAATCGGATTACAACATTTAGCTAAGTTGAAGTCAAGTCCTTTCAGATTCTGGTCTATTACCAATACATCATCTTTGTAGTAATCTTTTCCTTCAGTTGTCTGTTGTATGTTGAACCTCAGCACTTCGGTAGCTTATTTCTTCCCGTTGTTCGGTTTCCTTACGTTGCATTTCGACATATCGGTCGATAATGCCGTTTATTTCCATCGTTTCGTTGGCAATGCTTTGGTAAAAGTCTGTCACAGTCTTAAATCCCAGTTTCTTGATAAGGCGCATCAGGATAGCTTCATCATATTCCAGTTTGCGGTTCTTGAATTTACGTTCCAGTGTTTCCTTAGCAAATTCAGTCTGCCGTGCTACTAGTTCTTTCAGTGCCTGCCGGATTTTAGTCTTTGCTTTCGACGTAGTTACAAAGTTCAGCCAGTCACGCTTCGGAGTTTGTGTGCTTGAAGTGGTTATTTCTACCTGGTCGCCACTGTTGAGCGTTTGTTTCAGCTGCACATTTCTTCCATTCACTCTGGCACCGATACATCGGCATCCCAAATTGGTATGGATAGCAAAAGCAAAGTCAAGCACAGTAGCCCCTTGCGGCAGTTTATATAAATCTCCTTTAGGAGTGAAAACAAAAACTTCATCTTTATATAAATCCAGTTTGAACTGATCCATAGCCTCCAGGTCACTGTCTGCATTTTCCAGTGTTTCGCGAATAGAGTTCAGCCATTCGTCCAGACCACTTTCCCCTTTGATACCCTTATATCTCCAGTGAGCAGCAAGTCCTTTTTCGGCTATCTCATCCATACGTTCGGTACGAATCTGTACTTCTACCCATTTACCTTCAGGCCCCATGACAGTTATATGTAATGATTCGTAGCCATTACTTTTAGGCACAGACAGCCAGTCGCGCAAACGTTTCGGATTGGGCAGATACATATCTGTTACGATAGAATAGGCCTGCCAGCATTCTTGCTTTTCCTTATCAATCGGAGAGTCAAGTATGATTCGGATAGCAAACAAATCATACACACCTTCGAACGGGCATCCCTGCTTTTTCATTTTCTGATAAATGGAATGTATGGATTTGGTACGCCCTTTGATATGGAATTTCAGTCCTGTCTCTTCCAGTTTCTTTTTTACCGGTTCGATAAAAGCATCAATATATCGGTCGCGGGCAGCCTTTGTGGCATTCAGCTTATCCTTAATGTGGTAATATACATCATGTTGAGTATATTTCAGTGACAAGTCTTCCAGTTCCGATTTCAGTTTGTATAGTCCCAGTTTATGAGCCAGTGGGGCATACAGGTAAGCAGCTTCGTTCGAAACTTGTAATCTGGCCTCTTCATTCGAACAGTCTTTGATTTGGCGCATCAAGTTTACACGGTCGGCTATCATAATAAGGATAACTCGCATGTCTTCGGCAAACGAGAGCAGCAGATTGCGGAAGTTCTCTGATTCTATGGTCGGACTTTTGGCATAAAGTTCATTTATCTTTACCAGCCCGTGTATGATCCCAGCTACATCCTCGCCATACATTTGTTTGACTGACTCTAATGTACACAGATTATATTTTACGGATTCATGCAACATGATGCCTAGGATAGAGCACGTCTCATACCGATCTCTTCTGCCACAATAACAGCTGTCTGCATGTCTTTTATAATCGGATTCATACCAAAGGCATTACGAGGTATGCTTCCCGCCGACATGACTTTAACCAAATGTTTTTTCAGATTGCAGCAGTCGTTTTTTTTGCAGAGTGTCTCCTGATAGTTGCAGTAGTCTTTTGTATAGCGCTATTAGCTGTTTATGTTCGTCCGGTGTAAAAAAAACTTGTTCATCCATAGTCTTTCTAGTTTTGTTGAGAACCTGTTTGTTGCAAATTGAAATCCTTTTTTAATTTAAATGGGTAAAAAAGAAGTATTCCAGCCAGCTTCTGTGGGTAAAGATAGTTTTTTTCTTCCTTTATTGTTACAAACTTGATGGTTTTTTTATACTTTTGAGGTGGATTCAATTTGTAAACGAATATTTATCACTTAAATTTATCACAATATGTTAACACACGAAGACAAAGAATTACTGGCAAAGAAAGGTATTACTGAGAAGCAGATTGAAGAGCAACTGGCTTGCTTTGAAAAGGGATTCCCTTATTTGCAACTGGCTGCGGCTGCATCTGTAGACAATAATGGTATTATGATTGCCGATGCTGATGCCCAGAAAAAATATCTGGCAGCATGGGATGCTTATAAAGACTCTGATAAGAAAATCGTGAAGTTTGTGCCAGCTTCTGGAGCGGCAAGCCGTATGTTTAAAAACTTGTTTCGAATTCTTGGGTGCTGATTATGACGTGCCTACTACAAGTTTTGAAAAGAAATTTTTCGATCATATTCATAGTTTTGCTTTTTATAATGATTTGAATGCTGCTTGCCTGGATAATACAGGTAAGGATATTGAGGCTCTTTTGTCGGAACATAATTATAAGGCTGTAGTAGCTAACTTGCTGGAATCTGCAGGGTTGAATTATGGTTCTCTGCCGAAAGGTTTGCTGAAATTCCACCGTTATGCTGATGGCGTACGTACTCCGTTGGAAGAACATCTGGTAGAAGGAGCATTGTATGCTGCCGGAAAGACCGGAAAAGTGAATGTGCACTTTACTGTATCGGGTGAACATCGTGCTTTATTCCAGAAACTGGTAGATGCTAAAGCTGCCGAATATACCAGAAATATGGTGTGGAATATAATATCAGCTTCTCCGAACAAAAGGCAAGTACTGATACCATTGCCGCTGATATGGAAAACAAGCCAGTTCCGTGATAATGGCAAATTGCTTTTCCGTCCGGGAGGTCATGGTGCTTTGATTGAAAATCTGAACGATCTGGATGCTGATATCGTATTTATCAAGAATATTGATAATGTCGTACCCGACCGTTTGAAAGACGATACTGTAACTTATAAAAAACTGCTTGCCGGTGTGCTGGTTACTTTGCAGAAACAGGCTTTCGATTATTTGGAATTGCTGGATAGTGGTCATTACAGCCATGATCAGCTGGAAACAATTATCCGTTTCGTTCAGCAGCAGTTACGTTGCCGCAAGAGCGATATCAAGGATTTGGAAGACGCCGATTGGTTATTTACCTGCGTAAGAAACTGAACCGTCCGATGCGTGTTTGCGGTATGGTGAAGAATGTAGGTGAGCCGGGCGGTGGTCCGTTCCTTGCTTATAATCCTGACGGAAACTGTTTCGCTTCAGATTTTGGAAAGTTCTCAGATTGATATGAATGATCCGGAAAAGAAGGCTATGTTCGAAAAGGGTACACACTTCAATCCGGTAGATTTGGTTTGTGCTGTACGCGACTATAAGGGAAATAAATTCAATTTGTTACAGTATGTAGATAAGGCTACAGGATTTATCTCTTATAAATCGAAGAATGGTAAAGATTTGAAAGCTTTGGAATTGCCGGGATTATGGAATGGCTCTATGAGCGACTGGAGCACAATCTTTGTAGAAGTTCCATTGAGCACATTCAATCCGGTAAAGACTGTAAACGATTTGTTACGCGAACAACATCAATAAGCTAATGGAAAGCTAGAGAAAGACATCTCTTTTCCTAAAAATATTACATCCGGCATAAAAGCAATATACGTTTAAAGCTTTATGCCGGATGTTTTTATTATACTTCCCATTGGTCTATTTGGCGGAAAATGCGTGTAAGAGAGGAGTGGCATGATTCCGGATAAAAAAGTGTATACGAAAACCATAATTTTCGGTTGCGTACGTATTTGGCGTAATAACGGTATCCTTCTATCCGCTTTCCATTTTCATAATGTGGACCGCTGAGAATAAACGAGTCACGTAATAACTCTTGCTTTTCGGCATGTAGTTGTGTTGCCAATTCTTTCATTTTTATCTTTACCGGACTTGAGTCCGGAGCTTTCAGTACAGAGCATTCAATAACGAATCGCTCATTGTCCCAATATCCTAAACGTACAAAACCTTTGTCGGTTATTTCCTGAGAGAAAAACTCCGGATAACGGATGCTGTATCCGTAGAAACTGTCGCGGTAGGTTTTCATTGGAGCATCGTTGATTAACTCGGTCAATACTTCCTGATAGGTGCGGAATCCTTTTTGATCCCTCGACAGGTTTATTCCTATCGTGAAACCAATGAGTATGATGATTATAACAAGCAATTTTCTCATGGTTCTGTTTTTTACTGAATATTCAAACAATGATGAAAGTTAGATACATCCTTTACTGGAGGGAACTTCATAGTGGTAGATATCCCTTTTGACAGCCATTTTGATGCTTCGTGCCAGTGCCTTGAATATCCCTTCTATCTTGTGATGTTCGTTCTGACCTTCTGCCTTGATGTTCAGATTCATGCGTGCGGCATCACTCAGTGACTTGAAGAAATGGAGGAACATCTCTGTCGGCATTTCGCCTATCTTCTCACGTTTGAATTCTGCATCCCATACTAGCCAGGCGCGTCCTCCAAAGTCAAGAGTTACCTGACACAGGCAATCGTCCATAGGAAGGCAATATCCATAGCGTTCGATACCTCGTTTGTTGCCAAGTGCCTGATATAGACATTCTCCCAAAGCAATAGCAGTATCTTCGATGGTATGATGTTCGTCTACTTCAAGATCTCCTTTTACCTGAATTGTAAGATCCAGACCTCCATGCTTGCCTATTTGTTCTAGCATATGGTCGAAAAAGCCTAATCCGGTATTTATTTTACATGTTCCGCTGCCGTCCAGATTCAGACGGATATAAATATCAGTTTCTTTAGTTGTGCGGCGTACTTCAGCTATACGTTCTCCGGCAAACAGAAACTCTGCTACTTTATCCCAATCGGCTGTTGCAAGTACGCAGGTGTCTTGCAGTTTTTTATCTTTTAGTATAGAGTCGTCTTTTTGTAAAAGAATGGCCTTACAGCCCAGGTTATATGCCAGTTCCACATCCGTAGCTCGGTCGCCTATCACGAAACTGTTTTCCAAATCGTATGCATCATTATCGATGTACTGGGTAAGCATACCTGTCCGGGGTTTACGGGTGGGAGCATTATCTTCCGGAAAGCTTCGGTCTATCTGTACATCATCGAAAATAATTCCTTCGTTTTCGAACGTTTTCATTACCAGATTATGTACAGGCCAGAATGTTTCTTCAGGAAAAGATGACGTACCCAGTCCATCCTGATTGGTTACCATTACAAAGTCGAAATCAAGCTTCTGTCGGATAAAAAACAGGTTACGGAATACCTTCGGATAGAATTCCAGTTTTTCGAAAGAATCCAGCTGGTAATCTATTGGAGGTTCGATAACCAATGTTCCGTCACGGTCTATAAATAAAACTTTCTTTTTCATAGGGTAATCAGGGTTTATATTTTCTCAGAGCCTCAAGCAGAGCATCGTTTTCAGGACGAGTACCAATAGTTATTCGCAGGCAATCCTGACAGAGAGTTATGCCGGAACGGTTACGTACGATAATGCCTTTATCTACCAGGTAATCGTAAATTGCCTTAGCATTACATACTTTTGTCAGGAAGAAGTTGGCATCAGTCGTAGATATGCGTACAACATGAAAGTTTGGCAAATTCTTTTATCATGCGCTCACGTTCATTAAGTAATGACTGTACCCATCTTTGCACTTCATAATGTTTGTGCATCATCTGAATAGCTTCCTGTTGTGTCAGTCGGTTGACATTATACGGATATTTGATTTTACTCAGTATGCCGATAATGTCAGGTGAGGCGAATGCCATGCCCAGACGGATTGCTGCACATCCCCAGGCTTTCGAGAAAGTTTGAAAGACGATCAGGTTTGGATATTGTTTTAAATCTCCTATAAGGGAAGGTTCGTCAGAAAAATCTATATAAGCTTCATCTACAATGACAAGTCCCTGAAACTTTTCAAGTTAAAGTAAGTATTTCTTTGCGACACAGATTGTTGCCTGTGGGGTTATTGGGAGAGCAGAGGAAGATGAGTTTCGTATTTTCGTCTGAAGCCGCAAGCAGTTCATATGCTTTAAACTGAAAAGTATCGTCAAGCAGAACCTTGCGGTATTCTACATCGTTCACATCAGCACATACCTGATACATACCGTATGTCGGATCTATGGCAACAACATTATCGATGCCCGGACGGCAAAAAGCACGAAATACCAGATCTATAGCTTCATCACTTCCGTTACCTAGAAATATTTGTTCAGGGGTGACCTTTTTTACGAGAGCAATCATATCTTTCAGCTCGCGTTGAAGTGGGTCAGGATATCGGTTATTGGGAGTGTTATACGGATTCTCATTGGCATCCAGAAATACTGAAGCCTCTTTTCCGCTATATTCGTCACGTGCCGATGAATAAGGTTTTAGAGCCCATATATTCGGTCGTGTCAGCTCTTTCAGCGATTTCATAAGCGTTTCGGTTAAAGTTTTTCATTAAGTCGTACTGTGATAGCATTCTTATGGGCATCGAGATGCTCGTTGGCTGCCATTACCTGAATAGCAGGTCCGATGGTAGCGATTCCTTCCCGAGTAATTTCCTGGAAAGTAATTTTGCGGATAAAGCTATCCAGCTAACTCCACTATATGCTTTGGCATATCCGTTGGTCGGAAGTGTATGATTGGTTCCCGAAGCATAATCGCCTGCACTTTCAGGAGAGTATGATCCTAAGAATACAGAACCTGCATTGATGATTTTTTCGGCTATATCTGTGTAATCTTTCGTTTCGATAATCAAGTGTTCAGGGGCATATTCGTTTATCATGTCAATAGCCTCTTGCATATTTCTTACGAGGATAAGTTTGCTCGACTGGAGGGATTTCTCTGCGAGAGATTTACGAGGTAATTCAGATAACTGACGATCGACTTCTGCTGCTACTTTGTCAATCAGAGTTTCGGATGTTGTAATAAGTATAGCCTGACTGTCTGCACCGTGTTCCGCTTGAGAAAGAAGGTCGGAAGCAACAAATGTCGGGTTGGCTGTTTCATCAGCAAGAACGGCTACTTCCGAAGGACCTGCAGGCATATCTATCGCAACATCACGTAAAGCAACTTGCTGTTTGGCTACTGTAACATATTGGTTTCCGGGGCCGAATATTTTATATACTTTCGGAATACTGCTGGTTCCGTATGCCATTGCTCCGATAGCTTGTACACCACCGGCCTTGAATACTCTTTTTACTCCTGCTACCCGTGCTGCATATAGAATTGCAGGATGGATTTTTCCTTCACGGTTGGGAGGGGTACACAAAATGATTTCCTTGCAGCCGGCTATTTGTGCCGGAGCGGCAAGCATCAGTACTGTTGAAAATAAGGGAGCCGTGCCTCCTGGTACGTAGAGTCCTACTTTTTCTATGGCAACGGCTTTCTGCCAACAGGTTACTCCTGGAAGTGTTTCTATTTTTTTGCTTGCAAACTTTTGTGAAGAGTGAAATGTCTGTATATTATTTAATGCCAGCATGATGGCTGCTTTAAGTTTAATATCTACTTCTTTTTCAGCTTCTTCGAATTCTTTTTCTGTCACTTCCAGTGAGTTTAATTTTACTTTATCGAACTGCTCTTCATAACCGATTACTGCACGGTCGCCTTGTGTCCGTACTTTTTCCAGTATTTCACAAACTGTTTCACGAAGAGATTCTGTCTGTAGGGCAGATCGTTTCAGCAGGAAATTCCATTCCAGACGTTCCGGATAACGTATGATATTCATGGTGTTGTTGGTTTTCTGTGATACTTCAATTATAAAATCATTTTCTCAATGGGGAGAACCAAAATGCCTTGTGCTCCCAGCGCTTTCAGTTTTCCGATAATTTCCCAAAAACATTTCTGATCTATTACCGTATGTACACTGCTCCATCCTTCGGTTGCAAGTGGCATGATGGTAGGACTTTTTACTCCAGGAAGGACTTCGATTATATCTTTTTACTTTATCGGTTGGTGCATTCATCAGCACATATT
>ENA-OQBJ01000825-OQBJ01000825.1-human-gut-metagenome-genome-assembly--contig:-NODE-825-length-14751-cov-3.590673_pt1 | contig 14751 bp, 18 predicted proteins | sample MGYA00242743_ERZ504545 | MGnify/ENA primary metagenome ERZ504545 (study PRJEB26092, sample SAMD00036252) | human gut metagenome | host: Homo sapiens | study: EMG produced TPA metagenomics assembly of...
CTTTCTTTTTCTTGATAAAAAAGCGAGGAAAAATACAGAAAAATACGTTATATTTACCACTGAGAATAAAATAACAGGTAACTAAAAAACAAAACTATGACACTAAAACACTCGCTTTCTTTCATATTTTGCCTGGCTTTTACCACCATCGCAGCTTGGGCGCAGAGTAACAAGTTTTCAAACTCCATCTTCCGCTTTGCCACTCGTGCCGAAGGACAAATGCTGATTACGGAACTGGATGACTATACCCGCAACTGGAACCAGTTTGACATTGACGTACGTCTTCAAAAACCGCAAGGACGCAAATCAAAGCTGTTGCAGTTTGCCATGGAACAGACACTCAACTGGAGTGACACTGAAAAAGAGCGTATCAGCAAGGCAATGAAAAGCCTGGATGCAGAAATCAAGAAACAAAGTTACAACCTCGATTTCCCGAAAGAAATCATCTTTGTAAAAACTACCCAGAAAGAAGAAGGGAATGCAGAGGCCTACACCCGCGTAAACTGGATTGCCATCGGTGAGCATGCGTTGAAGGAAGTTTCGGACGCAGATTTGAAATACCTTGTAGCCCATGAGTTGTTTCACCTGCTGACACGACAGAATTCCAACTTCAAGAAAGACATTTACAAGGTCATCGGATTCACGGTGATTGAAAAAGAAATTATCTTCCCGTCCGATTTGGCAGAAATTCGTATTTCCAATCCGGACCTCAGCCGATATGACAGTTACGGCACGTTTACCATCGGCGGACAGAAGCAATACTGCACCATGGTGATTTATACCGACAGACCTTATGACGGAAAAACGCTCTTCGACTACCTGAAAGTGGGACTTGTACCTTTGAACGGTGATTTTGTTCCTATTCAGAAGGCTGGAAAGACAATCATTTATGCACTGGATGAAGCGGAAGATTTCTACACACAAGTAGGAAAGAACACCAACTATCTCATTCATCCGGAAGAAATCATGGCAGACAACTTTGCCTTCACGCTGACTGGCAAGAAGGACCTTGCTAATCCGGAAATAATCCAGAATGTACAAAAAGTGCTGAAGGCCAAAAACCGATAAACAATCCACTTTTTTTATGACTTATGAGATTATCTTTTCCGGTAATCCTTCTCGATGGCTAAGGTTATCCAGTTGGCTAAGGCCTGACGATTGTCGGCAATGACCAGACGTTTCTGATCCTGCGCATTCTGGATATTTCCTACTTCCAGGAAAACAGCTACCGGAGTCGTGTTGCGAAGTACGAACAGGTTACGTTCGCTCACCGTACCATCGAATCCGCGGTTGGGCTGATGACGGTCATACTTGGAACGGAAAGTCCGCTGTATTTCCCTCGCCAGTCGTTTTCCTTTTGAACTGCCCGGTGCATGATAGAAATACACGTCAGTCTGGTTGTTCCGGGCTCGACTGTCTACATGGATAAACACGGCACGCTTGTAGCTGCTCTTATCCTTCTGGTACAAGCGGTTCACCGCATCACAGCGCTGTTGCAGACGGGCTACCTGATTCAACGGAATGGCTTTTCCCATGCAAGTTTCCCGCTTGCTGTTATTCAGAACAGCCTGGTCACGAATTCCATCCTTTGCATCCTGAATGATAAAATGCACTTTGGCTCCACGTTTCATCAACTCGCGCCCCAAGCGAGAATAATGTCGTAAGCATACTCATCTTCATGCAACTCTTTTCCGCGGTATTTGCCAATGCAGCCAGGATCCGGTCCCCCATGTCCGCTGACAAGATAGAAAGTGGCTCCTTTCAAAGAACTGGAAGTTACCGCATACGACGCATATTTCTTTCCAAACAGCGGTTCATAATGTCCCTTCTTTTTTCCCGTCATTCCCGAAGGGAAGCACAACAAGCCACACAAAATCAAACATAAGAACTTCTTCATCACTTCAGCAGTTCATCTATTTTCTTACAAAGAGAAGCAAACTCCTCTTCATTATACAAGCGGGTCATCATCACGATTTTACCCTCCTTATCTATCAGCACGTTACGAGTGATTCCGGCATTGCGTTCCGCATATTTGGCAAAAATATCTGCTCCCGGATCAAGTCCTAACGGATAAGTCACTCCTGTCTGCTTGGCAAAGGCTTTCACTCGTTCCAGCGGCTCGTCACGGTCAATTCCATAAAGCGCAAAGGAAGCATTGTCCTTATGTTTCTGCCAGATGTCTTTTTCAATAAAAGGCATTTCCTTACGGCAGACTCCACACCAGCTTGCGGTAAACTGCAACATGACTACCTTTCCCTTAAGTTCTGACAATTTCACCTTGCGTCCGTCCGTCAGCTTCATTTCAAAGTCGGGAGCCGTATCGCCTACCTTGACAATATATCCGGCTGCATCAGGAACCGGCTGAGAGGCTGTAAGTGGTGCATGGCCGCCTAAAAGTCCCATCAATGTCAATGCAAAAATAAGCTTCTTCATACTCATTCTAAATTATATTTCGGCTCAAAGATAGTACAAAAAATTAAAATACAGACACATTCGGCAAGAAACCTGCCTGCAAAAAGAATATCAGAAAGTGCGAAAAGGGCCGAAAGAAAATGCTTTTTATTACTTTTCGGTATGTTTATACAGAAACTTTATTAACTTTGCGAATTATGAAGAACAAAGCGTACACCCTTACACTTTTATTGTAAATCAAAGCTAAAGAGAAGAACTATGGATTGCACTAACATCATCGGAGAAAAAATAAAATCGCTCCGAACCAATCAAGAAATAAGTATACAGGAACTGGCAGAACGCGCAGGACTGACCGTGGAACAGGTAAGTCGCATTGAGGAAAACATCGACATTCCCTCGCTGGCTCCGCTGATTAAAATAGCACGTGCATTGGGAGTACGTCTGGGTACTTTCCTGGACGACCAGACCAGTGAAGCAGGACCGGTTATCTGCCGCAAAGGTGAGGCAGACGATACCATCGGATTTTCAAACAACGCTACGCATGCCCGCCAGCACATGCATTATCATTCATTGTCAAAAAGCAAGGTGGACCGTCACATGGAACCGTTCATCATCGACATCGACGCCAACGACGAAAAAGACTTCTTTCTGTCGGCACATGAAGGAGAAGAGTTTATCATGGTACTGAAAGGAGAACTGGAAATCAGTTATGGGAAAAGCAACTATCGCCTGAAAGAAGGAGATACCATTTATTATGATTCCATCGTACCGCATCATGTACACACCGCCGAAGGACAGGCTGCACAAATTCTGGCCGTAGTCTACACCCCAGTATAAGTCTCACACAAATCATCAACGACATGTTACAACTTTCTGAAAGAACATTAGGCGACTGGCTGGAGCATTGGGCAGAAGTGACTCCGGACAAAGAATACATTGTATATTCCGACCGCAACCTGCGTTTTACCTGGAAGCAGTTTAACGAGGTGTGGACCACATGGCCAAAGGTTTGCTGGCCATCGGCGTGAAAAAAGATACTCACGTGGGCATCTGGGCCCGCAATGTGCCCGACTGGCTGACATTTCTGTATGCCTGCGCCAAAATAGGTGCCGTGGCCGTTACGGTCAACACGAACTACAAGCAGGCGGAACTGGAGTACCTCTGCGAAAACTCCGACATGCATACTCTGTGTATCGTAGACGGAGAAAAGGACAGCAACTTCGTGGAAATGACCTACACCATGCTGCCCGAACTGAAGCTCTTCGAACGGGGGCACATGAAGAGCAAGCGTTTCCCTCACATGCGTAATGTGGTATACATCGGTCAGGAGAAATACCGGGGTATGTATAACACAGCAGAGATTCTGCTGTTAGGAAGCAACATTGATGATGAGGAACTGATTAACGCAAAAAAACTGGTAAGCTGCCACGATACGGTGAACATGCAGTATACCTCCGGTACTACGGGATTCCCCAAAGGGGTTATGCTTACTCATTACAATATTGCCAACAACGGATTTCTAACCGGTGAGCACATGAAGTTCACGGCCGATGATAAGTTGTGTGTATGCGTTCCGCTTTTCCATTGCTTCGGTGTGGTACTGGCCACCATGAACTGCCTGACGCATGGCTGCACACAGGTCATGATAGAGCGCTTCGACCGTTGCTCGTACTGGCTTCCATACACAAGGAACGCTGTACGGCTCTCTACGGCGTACCGACCATGTTCATTGCCGAACTGCATCACCCCATGTTCCCCATGTTCGACTTGTCAAGCCTGCGCACGGGTATCATGGCCGGCTCTCTCTGTCCTGTGGAACTGATGAAACAGGTAGAAGAAAAAATGTTTATGCGCGTTACCAGCGTATATGGACTGACAGAGGCTTCACCGGGTATGACCCACAGCCGCATTGACGACGATCCGGAAGTACGTTACACCACCGTAGGCCATGACTTTGAGTTCACGGAAGTGAAAGTAATCGACCCGAATACTGGAGAAGAATGTCCGGTGGGCGTACAGGGCGAAATGTGCAACCGGGGTTACAACACCATGAAAGGTACTACAAAAACCCGGAAGCTACAGCTGAGGTGATTGACGCCAACGGATTCCTGCATTCCGGTGACTTGGGAGTAAAAGATGAAAACGGAAACTATCGCATTACGGGTCGCATCAAGGACATGATTATCCGCGGAGGGGAAAACATTTACCCGCGCGAAATCGAAGAATTCCTCTACAAGATGCCGGGCATCAAGGATGTACAGGTGGCCGGAGTGCCTTCCAAAAAATACGGTGAGGCAGTGGGAGCTTTCATCATCCTGCACGAAGGATACACCATGAACGAATTTGATGTACGTGAGTTTTGCCAGGGAAAAATAGCCCGCTACAAGACCCCCAAATACATTTTCTTTGTAAAGGAATTCCCCATGACAGGAAGCGGAAAAATCCAGAAATTCAAACTGAAAGATTTGAGTTTGAAACTGTGTGCCGAACAAGGCATCGAAATTATATAAAAAACGGCCCGGAATCCTTCTTTCTCAAGAATAGATTCCGGGCCGGAATTTTATCGACAAATTGCTTGCTTTATTTCTTTACAATCTTCACCAGCAATGTCTTGCTGTCTAAGTTGCCTTTAGTATCGTATGCTTCCGATTTCACCAGTCCCACTCCTTTGGCATACCATTCGGTCACGCGCAGTGTAGTGGTTTTCAGCACAATCTTTGTACGCTGCAGGTAAGAAATCTTCACACAGTCAAACTTTCCGGCTGTAGTGCTGATGGTTTCATTTCCCATGTAGCTGCACCAGACACATTCACTTCATTCTTCAACATATTGCGAACTACCTGATAAGAGCGGTCTGGAATGCTCTCACCACCTTTGGCACCGTCTTTGATAGTAAATGAATTGTCGCCTTTAAACTTGAGCTTCTCCAGCAAACCTAAACGGGCAGCCTCGTTGTATTTAGCAGGGTCGGAATCAGAATCTACATACGGACCGTACATCAAATCTTCCGTACATACCGTATTGGCTCCATCATAGCTCCAGTTGAACAAGGTATAGCTGGTATTGTTCTTTGCCTTTGTAGTGACAATCTTATCATAGTAGGCAGCCTGAGGCTTTCCGTCCACCTTCTCTACCTTACTTACGGTCATGGTTTCATCCGATGTGCTCTGACCGATTTCATCGTAATTCACATAGTGCAGTTCTGTACCTCTGTCGTGCAGAAATATTGTGCCTGCATGGAATGGCAAGCCAAAACCGCTGCCACCAAAAACATTAGCCTCTTCATAGTTTCATCTTTTAAAGTAAAATACGGTGCAAACATACAAATTTCTTTCTTTTTCTGCCTATCTTTGCCACAGAAAAAACATTAAATCAGTTTATCATGGGATTATTATCATCTTTATTCGGAAAAAGTAAATCCGATGCAAACGAACAAGAGAAACAAGACAAGAAGAATTTTGACATCCTGAAATATGACGCATCCGTGCCCGCAACATGGGCAAGCTGCCCTACGCCATCAAATGTTTTGAAGAAGCAGTGGCACTTCAAGAAGAAAAGGAAACGCTGGGTTTACTGGCCAGTGCATATCTTCAGGCCAACCGTACGGAGGATGCACGTATCACCCTTGACCGGCTGATTGCCCAAGATGAGACAAACGTACAGGCCTTGCTGTCTCTGGCCAGCGTATGCTATATACAAGAGGACTATGAAGGTATGGAGAAAGCCAGCCAGAAAGCCATCGCCCTGGATGAAAAGAATGCCCAGCTTACTACTTAGCCGCTCGTGCAGCACGTGGCTTGAAAAATGACTTGCAAGCCATTGTCATGCTGACTAAGGCCATCGTACAAAACGAGAGTTTCACAGAAGCTTATCTTCTGCGTGCCGAAGTGCTGTGGGAAATGCGCCAGGCGAAAGATGCGCTCAATGACTTGGAGCAGGTACTGAAACTGAATCCGGAAGAAGAGGAAGCGCTTCTCCTGAAAGCTACCATCCACATCGGTATGGGAGAAAATCAGGAAGGAGAAGCATGCGTGGAACAAGTTATAGCTTTGAACCCGTTCAACGTGAAAGCGTATTTGCTGAAAGGTGGCTTGCTGATAGAGGAAAAACAACTGGACAAGGCACTCGAGAATTATCAGGAAGCTATTGAACTGATTCCGCAGGAAGCGCAACTGTACCAGGAAAGAGGACGCGTTCACCTGCTGATGGGCGACAAGGCCGGTGCAGCAGAAGACATGAAAAAGGCCATCGAGCTGGCTCCTGAAAAAGAGAACCTGATTTCCGGCAATTTCAATAACTTTGAAAAGAGCAATCTGCAAACCGGAATCTACTAAACGATACTTCTCAAAAAGAACGGGTGCGGAACATTCATTCAATGAAATTCCGCACCCGTTCTTTTTATATATAATAAATGCATTAAAGTGCTTCGTAAGCTGCTTTCAACTGCTGCAAGGCTTTTTCAAGTGTCACACGCGGACAGCCTACATTCATTCGCATAAAGCCTGCTCCTTCCTTACCAAACATCTCTCCATCGTTCAGCGCCAATCCGGCCTTGTCTACAAAGAAAGCATTCAATGCCTCATGCGACAATCCCAGTTCGCGACAATCCAGCCAAATCAGGTAAGAAGCCTGCGGACGCATCACCTTAATCTTAGGAGTATACGCTTTCGTATAGGCATCTGCATAGTCAATATTTCCCTGAATATAAGCCAAACACTGTTGCAGCCACTCTTCTCCTTCAGTATAAGCGGCAGTTACGGCAGACCATGCAAACACATGTCCCGCATTCAGCTCTCCGGCATCCAGATAAGTCACGAAGCGTGAACGAAGTCCTTCATTGTAAATAATGGTATGCGAAGCAGCCACTCCCGGCATATTGAAAGTCTTGCTGGGCGCCATGAAAGTAACGGAGTTGTTGCGGGCTTTTTCTGACACCATGGCAAAAGGCAGATGCTGATAAGGAGGTAAAGTCAGGTCGGCATGAATTTCATCCGAAAAGACAATCACATTGTCATCGGCACAGATTTCGGCCAGTTCCTGCAATTCTTCTTTCTTCCAAACCACTCCTCCCGGGTTGTGAGGATTACACAGAATCAGTACCCGTACTCCCTTTATGGAACGGCGAATCAAATCCAAATCCATGCGATAATGTCCGTCCACTTCCTTCAACGGGCATTCCACCAAGCGACGGTTGTTACGTGTCACCAGCCAGGCAAAAGGATGGTACACCGGAGGCATAATCATAATCTTGTCGCCCGGATTCGTGAAACAGTTGATAGCCATGCCCAGACCCGGCACAATGCCTGGTACAAAATTGATTTCTTCCTTCTCTACCGACATGACATAACGCTTCTTTACCCATCCGATAATAGACTGATAGTAATCGTCTGAACGGAAGGTATATCCCAACACCGGATGTTCGCAACGCTTGAGAATGGCTTCTAAGATAAACGGAGGTGTGGCAAAATCCATATCGGCCACCCACATCGGAATCAAATCAGACTTTCCCCATACGTTTACCATACCGTCTACTTTCTCGCAACATGTGCCGCGACGGTCAATCACTTCATCAAAATTATAGTTCATGTTCTTATTTGTTTTGGCTGTTTTACAAATGAAATATCTCTGTACAACAAAGGTAAGAAAATACATTCATATCCGCCATTCTGAGGCTATTTTTTAAAAATAAGAAGAAAAAGTTTGTCGGAACATTTGTTTTTTAAAGAAAAGTATTACATTTGCAGCAGAAATAACAACAAAATAACAAACAAATGAGAACATTTGCATCATACTTCTTCTTTTACTTTTATTTCTTTTACTTTAGCAATGAAGTGAAGCGGGAGTTTGCATGCATACGGTAATAAAGAAAACAAGAATGAAATGACAATACAAAGTCCCGCTTCGATGGAGCGGGACTTTTTTTATAGTTATACAAAAGATGAAGAAGATAGCCATACAAGGAGTTCCGGGCTCGTATCACGACATTGCAGCCCATAAATTTTTCAAGAATGAGGAAATCGAACTGATCTGCTGCAACACATTCGAAGAGGTGTTCGATACCCTGAAAAAAGACAGCAGCATCATCGGAATGATTGCCATTGAGAATACGATTGCCGGAAGTCTCCTTCACAATTACGAATTGCTCAGAGACAGTGGAGCTACGATTATTGGAGAACACAAATTACGAATCAGCCACAGCATCATGTGTCTGCCTGGAGAAGACTGGAGTACACTGACAGAGGTAAACTCCCACCCGGTAGCACTGGCACAATGCCGGGATTTCCTGCAACACCATCCACAACTGAAGGTGGTAGAAACGGAAGATACCGCAGGCAGTGCACGCGACATCAAGGAAAAAGGGTTGAAAGGACATGCTGCCATCTGCTCCAAATATGCAGCCGAGCTTTACGGCATGAAAATCCTGCAGGAAGGCATTGAAACCAACAAGCATAATTTTACCCGCTTTCTGGTGATATGCGATCCCTGGATGGCCGACGAACTGAAAGACCGTTCCAAAATCAACAAGGCCAACATTGTTTTCTCCCTGCCTCATAATGAAGGAAGCTTGTCACAAGTGTTGTCCATCTTTTCGTTCTATCACATTAACTTGACCAAAATACAGTCATTGCCCATCATCGGACGGGAATGGGAATACCTGTTCTACGTAGACGTGATGTTCAACGACTATTTGAGATACAAACAATCCATTGATGCAGTAATGCCATTAACCAAAGCACTTAAAATTTTAGGAGAATATGCAGAAGGAGAATCAACCTTATAAGATAGAGCCGGCCAGCCGACTGAGCCACGTCAGCGAATACTACTTCAGCCGGAAACTGAAGGAAGTGGCACGGATGAATGCCGAAGGAAAGAATGTCATCAGCTTAGGAATCGGAAGCCCTGACATGCCGCCGTCAGAAGAGACCATCAACGTATTGTGTGAGAATGCCCGCAAACCTGACGCACACGGCTACCAGCCTACAGTAGGCATACCGGAACTGCGCAAGGCCATGGCCGACTGGTATAAAAGATGGTATGATGTAGACCTGGACCCGGCTACGGAAATCCAGCCGCTCATCGGTTCGAAGGAAGGTATCCTCCACGTCACACTGGCGCTGGTGAACCCCGGTGACCAGGTACTGGTTCCAAACCCGGGATACCCTACCTACACTTCACTGAACAAGATTTTGGGAAGTGAAATCGTGAACTACAATCTGCGGGAAGACAATCACTGGCAACCGGATTTCGAAGAACTGGAAAAGATGGATTTAAGTCGGGTAAAAATCATGTGGACCAACTATCCCAACATGCCGACCGGCGCCAATGCCACCATGGAACTTTACGAGAAGCTGGTGGATTTTGCACGCCGCCACCAGATTGTCATCGTCAACGACAACCCGTACAGTTTCATCCTGAACCGCAAACCTATCAGTATCCTGAACGTGCCGGGAGCCAAAGAATGCTGTATTGAGTTCAACTCCATGAGCAAGAGCCACAACATGCCGGGATGGCGCGTGGGTATGCTGGCAACCAATGCCACTTTCGTACAGTGGATTCTGAAAATCAAGAGCAACATTGATTCTGGTACTTTCCGCCCCTTGCAGCTGGCAGCCGCACAAGCTTACCACAACAGCGCAGAATGGCACGAAGAAGCCAATATTCAGACTTACGCACGTCGCCGGAAACTGGCTGAAGAAATCATGCATACCTTGGGATGCACCTTCGACCCGGAACAAGTAGGTATGTTCTTGTGGGGACGCATTCCAGACCACTATGCGACGTGGAAGAGCTGACCGAGAAAGTATTGCACGAAGCCCGCGTGTTCATCACTCCGGGATTCATTTTCGGCAGCAACGGAAAACGGTATATCCGCATTTCCCTCTGCGCCAAAGAGCCTCACCTGGAAGAGGCGTTAAAACGAATCCAGGCCATCATGAATAAATAACATTACAAAAAATCAAATACCACTATGGAACAGTTAGATTTACTCCCTATTGAACTGGAAGGTGTTTCTCAGGAACGCCCGTTGATTATTGCAGGCCCTTGCAGTGCCGAAACAGAAGAACAAGTTATGACTACAGCCAAGTCACTGTCTGACAAAGGTATCAAAATATTCCGTGCCGGAATTTGGAAACCTCGTACTAAACCGGGAGGTTTCGAAGGTATCGGTGTGGAAGGTCTTTCCTGGCTGAAAGAAGTGAAGAAGGAAACCGGCATGTACGTAGCCACGGAAGTAGCTACCGCCAAGCATGTGTACGAATGCCTGAAAGCTGACATAGACATCGTATGGATTGGTGCCCGTACTACTGCCAACCCGTTTGCCGTACAGGAAATTGCCGATGCACTGAAAGGCGTAGACATTCCCTCTATGTAAGAATCCGGTAAACCCTGATTTGGAATTATGGATCGGTGCATTGGAACGCATCAACAATGCCGGACTGAAACGTATCGGTGCCATTCATCGCGGATTCTCTTCATACGACAAGAAAATATACCGCAACCTGCCGCAGTGGCACATTCCTATCGAATTGCGCCGCCGCATCCCGAACCTGCCTATTATCTGCGACCCGACCACATCGGCGGAAAACGTGAACTGATTGCTCCGCTGTGCCAGCAGGCCATGGACTTAGGCTTCGACGGACTCATTATCGAATCACACTGCAATCCGGAATGTGCATGGAGCGATGCCGCACAGCAGGTTACTCCCGATATCCTTGACTACATCCTGAATCTGCTCGTTATCCGTTCTGAACACCAGACTACAGAAAACCTGAACGAGCTTCGCCGACAGATTGACGAATGTGACAACGACCTGATGGACATACTCGCCAAACGTATGCGTGTGTGCCGCGAAATCGGTACCTTCAAAAAGGAACATAATATGACTATCCTACAGACCGGACGTTACAATGAAATTCTGGACAAGCGTGGTGCACAAGGCTCACTTTGCGGCATGGATTCTGATTTCGTAAAACAAGTATTCGAGCTGATTCACGAAGAAAGCGTGCGCCAGCAAATGGAAATCATCAATAAATAACAGAAACGAAGCATGAAAATATTAATTTTAGGAGCCGGAAAAATGGGCTCCTTTTTTACCGATGTATTGAGTTTTGAGCATGAAGTCGCCGTGTACGATGTGAATCCCCAACGCCTGCGCTTTATGTACAACTGCTACCGCTTCACCAAGCTGGAAGAAATCAGCGAATTCAAGCCGGAACTGGTCATCAATGCTGCCACGGTAAAATACACACTCGATGCTTTCCATCAGGTCCTTCCGGTGCTGCCTAAGGACTGTATCATCAGCGACATTGCTTCCGTGAAAACCGGATTAAAGGAGTTCTATGAAAACTGCGGCTTCCGCTACGTGTCTACCCACCCGATGTTCGGTCCCACATTTGCCAACCTCGACAAACTGAGTACGGAAAATGCCATCATCATCAAGGAAGGTGACCACCTGGGCAAGATTTTCTTCAAAGACCTTTACCAGCACCTGAAGCTGAACATCTTTGAATACACTTTCGAGGAACACGACGAAACGGTGGCTTACTCCTTGTCCATCCCGTTCGTATCAACTTTGTGTTTGCAGCTGTCATGAAACACCAGGATGCGCCGGGTACGACCTTCAAGCGCCACATGGCCATTGCGCAAGGTGTACTAAGCGAAGATGATTTTCTGCTACAAGAAATCTTGTTCAATCCACGCACTCCGGCTCAAGTCGAAAATATCCGTACGGAACTAAATGAGCTGTTAGATATTATCAGCCGGAAAGATGCAGAAGGTATGCATGCCTATCTTAGCAAGATTCGAAGAAATATCAAATAACTTATAGGGAAATCCATAAAAAAGGGCAGGAAGAAAACTACAAACCTTTCTTCCTGCCCTTTCTATTTTCTATCAGACTGATATTTACAGCTTAATCTTCTTTGATACCGATTTCGACTCATTGTGCAGACGGTCGAGTGCAGTCACTACGTAACGATACTTCGTCTTTCCGTCTTCATACGGCAACTTATAGAATTCATCGTGTGTAATCGCTACAATGTGTGAAGGATCGTTCAGGTTCACCTTCTCCTTGCTTCCGAAGCGGTACACCACATAATGATAAGCCTTGTCCATCTCGGTCTTTGCCTTCGGTGCCGTCCAGAACAAGATGTATCCGTCTGCAGTCCATACCGGTTTCAGCTTGCGCACTTTTCCCGGAGCCTTGTCGTCCATAAACGGAGAAGCCGGAAGCAATGCCGGATACTTGTGATATTCTTTCACCAGCATATCCCGGTAATTTCCCTTGTTCTCTACCACTGCCGCCGCATACCACTGACAGCTACCCTGTACGGTAGGTAATGAACGCTGCAAATTATACTTTGCCGGAATCTGGCTCTGGTTCGGATTCATCAAATCCGCTTTCGATACCGTACGTATCACATCCTGACCAATGTAAAGCGGACGAGCTGCCGAATGGCGTGCCCACCAACGAATCAGTGTATCATAATCAGCTGCCGGATGTCCGATTTCCCAATAAATCTGCGGGATATTGTAATCTATCCAACCATTGTTTACCCACAAAAGCACGTCGGCATACAAGTCATCGTAGTTCTGCAATCCGTTTGTCTCACTTCCGTTCGGGTCATTCTTCTTGTTACGATAAATACCGAATGGTGATACACCAAACTTCACCCACGGTTTGCATTCGCGTACGGTTTCATGAATTTCCTTAATCAACACGTTCACATTATCCCGACGCCAATCTGCCCGCCGAGTAAATCCGCGACCGTATGCTGCAAAGCTGACATTATCCGGAAACTCTTCTCCCGGGTTTGGATAAGGATAGAAATAGTCGTCCATGTGAATGGCATCCACATCATAGCGAGTCACAATGTCGCGTACAATCTTGCAGATGTATTTTCTGGATTCCGGCAGTCCCGGATCAAAATACAGCTGACCGGCATACTGCACAAACAGTTCCGGATTCTTGCTGTAGGGATGCATGGGCGACAAAGCACCTGTGCCTTTCGTCTTGGCACGATACGGATTAATCCACGCATGAAGCTCCATGTTCCGCTTGTGGCATTCCTCAATCATAAACTGCAAAGGGTCCCACATAGGCGAGGGAGCTTTTCCCTGCACACCAGTCAAAAAACGGCTCCATGGTTCATAAGAAGATTTATACAATGCATCCGCCTCTGCCCTCACCTGAAAAATAATGGCATTGATACCGGCTTTCTGCAAGTTGTCCAACTGGCTCACCAGCACCTTCTTCATTTTCTCCGTAGGCATACCCTGAAACTGTCCGTTTACACACTGTATCCAGGCTCCGCGAAACTCCCGTTTGGGATAACGTGTCTGAGCATACAAGTTGCTCGTCCACAGGCTTCCCAGAAGGACAAACAACATCAATAGTTTAGTCTTCATATCCGTAAATTTTATCATATCCTTTTCACTTTCTGAACAAATGTCCGATTAAGCTACAAAGATAGTGAAAGGTAAGTGCAATACCAAGACAAAAGCCTGCTTTTGAGCACAAGTATTGTCGAACTACATCCTATATTCAAGAAATGAATACCACATTCGTAGCTATCGCATTCGAAACTTTAATGGTCTGCAAGTGGTAGAGTTATTTCTGCTTGTCAGGAATAAAGACAAGTCTGTAATTTTATTCCATGCTTCTGTGTCTTCTGGTAAATTCATGTATTTCCGGAAGTCATCCGGAAAATCTTTCAGCAGTTCCTTATTTTTCCCCATCCGACACAGTTCGATACGTTTGGATACTTTCCCTTTCTCATGTTAATACAAGTAATTCCAGCGATTAATGCTGTAATTATAGCTATACCAATAATATCGTTTTTCTCATTCTTTTCCATAGTTTCTAAATAAGCCAACGATATAAATTCTTACAGATATAATGATTTATATTCTAAAAAAGAAAGTTTTGCTAAAAAATGATCGTTATAGTTCTTCCCAAATCTACCAATATAAACTGTGTAATTAAAACTCACAAACCGTATTTATCTCTCAACTAAACTACACATTTTAATTATAAGACATTGATTTCACTATAAGAATTTATTCACATATTTGTAACAAGAATCATATTAAACCCGCTCATATTTTAAGAATAAAGAATCCAAAATAAAACAGACCTATTCTAAAACCAATAGTTCGTTAAAAATTCGCCACGCCTAAGCGGCTCTGGCAGTAAATAAAATGAGTTCTTTGAAAAGTTTGTCAATAACTTGCATGTCTGGGTTAATCCCGAACACGCAAATAAATCGTTCAAGCATATAAGCATTGTGTATGAAAGACTTGCAGGAGGATATGGAATAGGTTATTCCGAGCCTCTTA
>ENA-OQBJ01000826-OQBJ01000826.1-human-gut-metagenome-genome-assembly--contig:-NODE-826-length-14742-cov-1.418132_pt1 | contig 14742 bp, 19 predicted proteins | sample MGYA00242743_ERZ504545 | MGnify/ENA primary metagenome ERZ504545 (study PRJEB26092, sample SAMD00036252) | human gut metagenome | host: Homo sapiens | study: EMG produced TPA metagenomics assembly of...
CCAACGCCGGCGCCGCCGTCGTGCCGGTGCACCGCGCGCCTCGCGTCGGCATCATCTCCCTGGGGACGGAATTGGTCGATGCCTCGGTAGCGCCCGCGCGCGGCCAGATCCGCGACTCAACGCTCCCGCGCTCATGCGTCTGCGATTGCCGGCGGGCGCGGAGCCGGTGTTTTACGGCATCGCCCCTGACGACGAAGAGCGCATCTGCGAGCTCGTGCGGCGCGCGGTTGACGAGTGCGACCTCGTGGTGACATCCGGAGGCGCGTCCGCGGGTGACTACGATTACGTGACAGCGCTCGTCGCCCGCGAGGGCACGGTCCTGTTCGACCGCATTTCCATGCGTCCGGGCAAGGCGGTAACCTTCGGTCTCGTCAATGACGTGCCGTTTGTCGGCCTATCGGGCAATCCTGCCGGCGCGTTTATCGGCTTCGAGCTGTTCGTTCGCCCCGCCATCCGCAAGATGCGCGGCCACTCCGATCTGCAAAGGCCCGTGCAGAAGGCGCGCGTCCAGCGCGATGTGAAGAAGCGCCAAGACCGTCGCTTCTACAATCGCGCGCGCGTTGAGCGCGATCCGGCGGGTGAGCTCGTCGCCACCGAGGCGGCGACGCAGAACTCCGCCATGCTCGTCGACCTTCATCGGGGCAATTGCCTGCTCGTGGTGCCCGATGGCCTGCGGGGCATCACCGCAGGCGATGAGGCCGAGGTGATTCGTTACGACCTGCCCGAGGGCACCGTTCTGTAAGCCACCAACCAGTTCATTCAGACTATTTGGAGGAGCCCCATGGATATCAAATTCGCGATCATCACGTGCTCTGATACGCGCGACGTCACCGAGGACGGAGGCGGGGGCGGCGCTCGAGTCCTGATCAGGGAGGCGGGATGGTCGGTATGCGCACACGACGTGGTACACGATGACATGAGGGAGATCTCCGTCGCCATACGCACCGCGACCGACGACCTGGCGGCAGACATCGTGCTCACCTGTGGCGGCACGGGTCTTTCCCCGCGTGACGTGACCCCCGAGGCCACCGCTGCGGTGTGCGAGCGCGACGTCCCGGGCATCGCCGAGGCCATCCGTTCGTATTCGCTCGCAAAGACCCGCCGCGCAATGCTCTCCCGCGCGTGCTGTATGCAGCGCGCGGTTCGCGGCGAGGACGGTCTGCCCATGGGAAAACTCGCGCTGGTGATTAACTTTCCCGGGTCGACAAAGGCGGCACGTGAATGCTGGGAGGCCATTGCCGACCAGCTCGAGCATGCCATGCAGATGTCTCGCGGCGGGGGTCATTAACATTATTCTCAACTGAGTATTATTCTCAAATAAATATAATATGAATAATGTGGGCGGGCGTACCTACGGGCTCATCCGCCTATCCATATCAGGGGGAAAGGACAGTGCATGAAGAAGATCAAGGATGGCTCCCGTAGCCGCGCGTTCGCTGGATCGCGGCTTTGGTCTCGCCGCTTTATCGTGGCGTGGGGCATGACGGTTCTGATTGCCGGCTCCCTTGCGGGCTGCGGCGGTGATACACCGGCAACGAATTCGGCTCAAACGACCAGGACTCCAAGGAAGCAGTCGAACTCCAGGTTTTCGCCGCCAATTCGCTTGAGAAGGCAATGCCCGAGGTGCAAGAGCTGTACACCGAGAAGACGGGCGTCACGTTCGCCGATACGCAGTTCAAGCATCCGGCGATCTCATAGAGCAAATGCGTGCGGGCGCGCAGGTCGATGCTCTCATCACGGCTTCAACCGGCACCATGGATGACGCCGTTGAGGCGGGCCTGGTCGACGACGACACGCGCTTCGACATGTTCGTGAATGACCTCGTGATCGCCAAGCCGAAGCTCTGACGTCGAAATCGACTCTCTTGAGGATCTCGCGAACATCGACGGCAAGGTGGCTATCGGAGACGCCGTCACGGTTCCTGCGGGCAAGTACGCAAACCAGGCGCTGTTTACCATTGGCCTGTACACAGGGGCTGCCGGTGACGACGGTGAGTACGCGCCGGAGTTCGCCGATCGCGTGGCGTTGGCCGACAAGGTGGGCACAGCCGCCAAGTACGTTTCGACCGGTGATGCGGTCATCGGCTTCGTCTATAGCTCTGATATCTTCCGGTACGATGGCATTGAGCAGGCCTTTGTGTGTCCAGAGGATTCGCATAGGCCCATCGTGTACCCTGGCGCCGTCTCCTCGACAAGCGAGCATGCCAAGCTGCCGCGGACTTCCTCGACTTTTGCATGAACGACGCCGGCGCCCAGAAGATCTGGGCAAAGTACGGCTTCGAGCTTGCCGAATAGCTGCTTCGCCCGAATGTTCTGGCATACTGGGACGAACGCGAACGCTGGGACGAACGCGACGGCGCATGAAAAGGGAAGGGGCGGCCATCGCGGTCGCCCCTTTTGATTGCAAGATTGCTGATTGGTAGGTGTTTGACCCGTGGGAAGCAGACGTGTGGACTCCCTGTTGGGCTCAAGCGCCCGGTTCATGCCGGAGGCCCTGCTCGGATGCGTCTTGCGTGTACCCCCGCCCGCGTGCTGGCGAGCATCATCATCGCTTTGGTCTGCATCGCCGCCGTCCAGCCTCGTGCCTATGCCGGCGAGGCCGTGCAGCGGAATTACTCCGACTACCTTGATCGGGTCGAGGTGCCTCTGAGGGTTCGGCGACGTTCGAGGGCTCGACGTTCGGGCTCACCGGCTTCGAACGCCTGGCAAAGGGAACGGCACGCAGCGTCGACGGTGCGCCTGAAGGCTACCGGATCCCGCTCTCCGACCAAGCGAGCGTCGTGGTGATCAGGACGCCCGAAATGACGCTGGTGCACATAGACGAGGGTGTGGCGCAGCAGTTGGGACTGTATCCGTTTGTGAGTGAAAACGATTCCGTCTTATGGTCCATGATCTGTGCCCTCGATGAGGAAGCGAGTATGGGAGGTGCTCTGCTTTCCAGCATGGACGTTCCGTACATGTTGGTTTACGACGACGTGTTCACGATCGGGGACTGCCGGTATCGCTTCAATGCCCGCGCTGCTGATGGATCGCGGTTTGCCACGGTGACGTGGGCGGCGGCACCGGAGGGCCAAGCCGGGGTTGAGCAGGCTCGTGCAGCTGGCATCGATTTGGGTGCCGGTGCGTTATGGTGCGACTATGCCGAGCTTGTTCCCGCCGCCGACGTGGTCACCGATGCCCCCGTGGGCCCCACTGAACGTGCCGCGGAGTTCCTCTCGTCCATCGATTTCCGCCCCTTCTGGGTTTCGCTCAAAACGAGTGGCCTTGCGCTCGTCATCTCGTTTGTGTTCGGACTGCTCGCCGCATGGCGCGTGATGGGTACGTCGAGCCGCATCAAGGGGCTGCTCGATTCGTTCTTTACGATTCCGATGGTCCTGCCGCCCACTGTATGCGGTTTTTTGCTGCTCATGATCTTCGGACAGTCGACCGCGGTGGGCCGTTGGTTCATCGCACACGGCGTCTCGCTCGTCTTCACCTGGCAGGCGGCGGTCATCGCCGCGGTGGTCGTGAGCTTCCCCCTCGTGTATCGCACGGCGCTCGGCGCCTTCGAGTCGCTCGATGCACGCATGCTTGACGCCGCCCGCACACTTGGATGGTCGGAGTCGCGCATCTTCCGCAAGATCATGCTTCCGCTTGCCTGGCCCTCCATCGCCGCAGGCACGGTGCTCGCCTTCGCGCGCGCCATGGGTGAGTTCGGTTGCACGCTGTTCTTTGCCGGTAACTACACGGGCATCACGCAGACCATCCCGATCGCGATCTACTTCGAGTGGATGGGCGGCAACACCTCCGTCGCCTTGTTCTGGGTGGTGGTCGTCATTGCGTTCAGTTTCCTCGTGGTATGGGGGATCAACGCTTACACTGCGCGCCATCAGGGGTATCGCGATGGCGGCACGGCACCCGGTGCCCTCCGTTGCGCTTCGGTGGCGGGTCGTCGTTGCGATCGGGCGTGCGGAGTCTCTCGCTTGCGGACTCCGGTGCTCGACCGATTCCGTGCGCGACGGGTTGGAGGAAACCGGCGGTGACGCGCTGTGCATCGATCGTGAGGCGTTGCGTTCGCTGTTTGAGGATGGTGCGGCATGAGCCTGAGTCTTGACATCAAGAAGCGATATCCGGGGTTCTCCCTCGACGTATCTCTTGAGGCGGGGGAGGAGCGCGTTGCCCTGCTGGGGCGTCTGGCTGCGGAAAGAGCTGCACGCTACGGTGCATCGCCGGTGTTGAGACTCCCGATGAAGGCGCATCGTGGTCAACGGCGTGACGTTCTACGATTCCCGTGCCGGCATCGTCCTTTCGCCGCAAGAACGCAAAACGGCGCTGCTGTTCCAAAGCTACCAGCTCTTTCCGCACATGACGGTCGAGGACAACGTTTGCGCAGGCATGCCGCGCACCGGTCGTGCGTACCCCAGCCACGGTTCCGAGCTCGATTTCCATCGTGCACGCGCTCGGCAGTTTTTGGACATCTTCGGTATGGCCGATTTTGCCGATCGCTATCCCTCCCAGCTATCCGGTGGACAGCAGCAGCGCGTCGCCTGGCGCGTATGCTCGCCGCCCGCCCCGGGATCCTCATGTTCGACGAGCCCTTTTCCGCGCTCGATTCCTATCTAAAAAGCGCGCTTGAGCAGAATCTGCTCGACGTGTTCTCGGTGGTGCATCGCACGGTGCTCTACGTGAGTCATGACATCGATGAGGCGTGCCGACTGTGTGACCGCATCTGCGTGATGCACAATGGGCGCATCGAGGAGAGCAGTACAGCGAGCGAGCTCATGACGCGCCCCCAGACGCTTGCCGGCATGCGCCTGACGGGGTGCAAGAACACCTCGCGTGCGTGCAAGGTCTCTGCCACAAACGTCGAGGCCATCGACTGGGGCATGACCTTCGACGTGGGTCGCGAGGTGCCCGATGACGTTGCGTATCTGGGCGTCCGCGCGCGCCACATCCATCGAGACCGCTCGTGTGAGACGGGGAAGCGCCGCCGCAACAGCTTCGATTTGCATGTAGCGCGCGTGAGTGATTCGCGTTTTGAGCGGCTGGTGCTGCTCGATCCGCCGCTCGCGGGCGCTCGTTCACGTATTCAGTGGAAGGTCGACATGGTGGACACGCCGAGCGACGAGCTGCCCCGTGAAGGCGAGACGCTCCGTCTCCATTTTGATGCTAGCCGGTTGCTGTTGGTTGCTAAGTAGCTGCCTGAGCACGGGTGGCATAGAATTGGCTGATGTCCGCGACTGCGCGAACACGCGCTCTGCTCCTGGAGACACGTTTGCTTTGATGGCCTCATTTTTGACCGGTTCCATGGGGCCGATTGTTCTGCCCACTTTGCGCACAGACCCTCCATAATGGCCTTTAACTGGCAATCTTCTTTGCATACCAGTATCTGCATGCTGGTCGTTGGCGGCAGTGTTGGCGCCGTTTGCGGAATGCCCATCGAGCTGGTGGGCTTATCTATCTAAATTAAATAGCATTGGGTTTCGTGCGCCTTGGATAGTTCGCATGGGAAGGCGCTGTTTGAAAGGTGTTTCATATGGGTAAGGACAGGCGTCTTGCCGCAATGGCCGTTGCCGCCAGTACATGCCTCGCGCTATCGTGGGCACCGCGGTCGCGATTGCGCATGAGGCAGGCGACGCTGGAGCGGGGATTGGAGGTGCGGCGGCGCTTGCGGCCGATGTGAGCTCCGATAACGGCTTGCCCAAGACGATTGAATACCAAAAGGTGACGGGCGAGATCGAGTCGGGACAAACGTATTCCCTCGTGACCACCACGCTACTGCGGGTTCGGGTAAGACGGAGTACCGCATTTTGCATTACACGGATGGTGCGGCGGCGCTGGACAAGTGCAAAACGTCTGCTCACTCCGACGTGCTGAGTCCTGCGACTGCACCGCCGGCAACTTTGCCGCACCGGCGCCACCAGTGGACCATCGAGGCGGTCGAGGGCGGCTACACCGTCAAGTCCAACACGGCGAGCGGCAAGTACCTGAACATCTCCGCAGGTGGTGCGACTCCCGGAGACGAGGCTCAGGTGCTCAAGGTCGAGCGGATGGACGATGGTTCTTTCTCCATCGGTCGTGAGGTCAGCGGTACCATGTACTACTTCGCCTTCAACAACACGGCCAACGGCTCATGGAAGGTCTCGACCGATCCCTATGGGTTCGTTGCATACAAGAAGACCGAGGTCACCCCGAACGTGATTCCGAACGACAAGCCCGCGTCCGGCGTCACGTATGACCAGCCTTATGCTTCTGGGACCGCGGGGAGCCAGTACTTCCGTATCCCCTCGTTAATCACCCTCAAGGATGGCAGCCTGCTTTCGGCTATCGATGCGCGTTGGACCACGCTCGGCGACGCCGGCGGCCTCGATACCATCGTCAGCAAGTCCACCGATGGCGGAAAGACCTGGAACTACAGCTTCCCCAACTACTTCAACGACAGCACGAACGCGTATAACAGCCATGCCACGGCGTTCATCGATCCTGTGATGGTCGAGAGGGAGGGCACCGTCTACATGATGGTCGACCTGTGGCCGGGCGGCGTCGCGCTCAACTCCGCCGCGAACAACCATCCCGTCAATGCGAGCGGCTATGTTGAGATCGATGGCGAGCAGCGCCTCGTGCTCTTTGCGTCTCCTAATCCCGATACGCAGCGCAGCGTCGGTGCGGAGCGTGGAACTGGCTACACACACTACGTCGCGACTTTGGCGCCGACGGCTACGCTCCCGTCATCAAGCAGACGGAGGAGCCACCGAGTTCTACGTTGACCGGGAGTATTTCCTGTTCGACGAGAACAAAGATCCCGTGTACTGTCAACAGCTGGGTAGCAGCGATTACGTCCAGCAGAACGTGTTCTATTTCAACGCCGACCTGCATGTGACGGCCACTTCGTACCTGTGGCTCGTGAGTTCGAGCGACGGCGGCGCCAGCTGGTCTGACCCGATGATGCTCAACGAGCAGGTGCGCACGAGTGTCGACAAAAATGATTGCTTCTATGGTGTGGGACCAGGCCGCGGCGTCGTGACCTCGACGGGCCGCATCATCCTGCCGTGCTACACCTATGAGTACGGTAAGGGCGACGGCCACACGAGTACCATCTATTCCGATGACGGCGTCACGTGGCACCGCAGCAATAACTTGCAGAACCAGACTTCCGAGTCCACGGTGGTCGAAGCCGATGGCAGGCTCTACCTGTTCGCCCGCCACGGCTGGTATGCCGTTTCCACCGATAACGGTGTCACGTGGAGGGACGAGAAAAGTCTGCCCGCCTCGGGGCTTACGATCGACACCGGGTGCCAGATCAACGCGATCACCTATTCCGAGAAGATCGACGGCAAGACTGCCATCATCCTGTCCTGTCCTTCGGCGAGCCGCCGCATCAATGGCACGATCAATGTCGGTTTGGTGCAGGATGACGGTGGCATCAGCTGGGACTACACCTTTGATGTCACCAAGAATGGCACCTGGTTCGCCTATTCGTCCATGACCGAGTTGCCCGATGGATCTATTGGCATCCTGTACGAGACTAAGCAGACCGCGGCAAGTGCCGACAGCATTACGTACGAGAGCTTCTCCATCGAAGATATTGCCCCTAACGCTGAGATTGGCAACGAGCGGAATGTTTCGGTGCCCCTGTACGGCGAGATCGAGTTTGAGATCGAGGGTTCGCTCAAGGGATATGAGAATGTCGACACCGCGATTCTTGGAATCAAGGTCGAGGATAATGGTGACGGTACTTCGACGGTGACGTTTGAGGGCAAGCGCGAGGGCGTGGTGGAGTTTGTCGACCCTGCGTCTGGCGTCAGCTACACGGTGACGGTTGCCCCCGAGAAGCTCGTCGAGGTTGTTGTCAGTCCCGGCGAGAGCACGACGTTGGGCGTCAATGGTGTCGAAATCGCCCACAAGCCCGATGAAAGCATCGCCTCCATCGAAGTCACGTCTCAAAAGCTCTCTGAGGTCTGGGGTGAGATTCCCGGCAGTCTGGGTTCGGACAACTCGTTTGCGGGCGAGGCTATTCGTTTGAGCGATGCGCTCTTCACGTTCACCGCGAACGGCGAGAACTGGACCGTTTCCGGTACAACGCAGGACGGGGAGACCGCATATCTCAAGATCGAGAAGGCAGGTCTTCCCGGGCAGGGGCAGGCGGGCGTCATCCAGCTTAAGTTCGAGGCGAACAACCTGTTCAGGCTTTATGACACGAGCACGAAAAAGCACCTGCATTTTTGGCGCGACGGCAAAGCTTGCTTCGACCAGTGCGGTGGTAATGACCTTGCTGGAGACTCCATGGAGCTCTATCGTCCAGCCAAGGAGGGGGAGGATGCGAGCACATCGCCAATCCCCGGATATGTTCGCGTGACCGATGCCGCTCAGGTGGTCGACGGTGGCCAGTATCTCATCGTCGCATCAGTGGGCGAGGAGCGTTTTGTGCTTAACCCTTCGTTGGGTGTGGGTAATAAATACGCGCATGTGGTCAAGGTCGATCCTGGGCGCACCGAGCAGCGCCTCAAGGTCACGGGTGTGGCTCCCGGCGTGACCGATGCCATGGTGGGCGACACCGTGTGCCGCATCACCGTCGCGGGCTACCTTGCTCCCGAGTTCGTCTGGTCCGATGATTACTCGGAGGCGACCGCGACGTTCAAACATACGGCGGGCGGTGAGACTCAGGAGCTTGCCTGCAAGGTCACGAGCGTGCGGACGGAGCCGACCGAGACCAAGGACGGTTGGTGGTGTACACAGCCGAGGTCGAGTTCGAGGGCAACGTGTACCGAGATGAAAAGCGGGTTGTGTTGCCGGCCATCGGTGAGCAAGAACCTGGTGGCGGAACAAGCGGCGCGACCGATCAGAAGCCCAATAGCTCTACGGGATCGAATGGCGGCGCATCGCTGCCCCGCACAGGCGACCCGGTTACGATCGTTGGGTTGCTGGGTGCTGCGGGCATTTCGCTTTCCGCCATCGGTGCCAGATTGTTTCGGCGTAAGAACTAACCGGCGCTAAGTGCTTTCGACTGAAAACGCGGCAAAGGGGCATGCCTTCCTCGCCGCGTTTTCTGTCGCATTTTTGCGCAAGTGTGCCCCATCGGCGTGTCCCATGAAAACAGAAAAACAAAACAGGCCAGGGTTTTAACAACTCTGACCTGCGTCTTTTACTGGAGCGGGCGACGGGAGTCGAACCCGCCTCATCAGCTTGGAAGCTGAGGTTCTACCGATGAACTACGCCCGCGAATGTGGTCGGGACGACAGGATTTGAACCTGCGACATCCTGCTCCCAAAGCAGGCGCGCTACCAAACTGCGCCACGTCCCGAAGGTGCTGAGCAGCTGGGGTACCATGACCCTGCTTGTCCCAAGGCGTTAGCGATTATAGAGCACCTGCGTGCATTCGGCAACGGTCATCGGCAATTGAGCGTTCATCGCATCGAAACCGCTAGGAAACATGTCCATTCCATTTCCCCTTTGCCCTATTCAGCCGTAGTACTATATGCACCGCATCAGCATTCTCATACATTGGAGGCAAACCATGACCTACACCGAGAGGGTCATCGCCGAGCTGCACGAGCGCTATGCCGATCAGCCCGAGTTCATCCAAGCTGCCGACGAGGTCCTTACCTCGATCGCGCCCGCTGTCGACAAGGAGCCCGCATATGAGGAGCGTCTCTTCTCGAGCGTCTGGTCGAGCCCGAGCGCATTGTCATGTTCCGCGTTCCCTGGGTTGACGACTCCGGTAAGTGTCAGGTCAACCGCGGATACCGCGTCGAGTTCAACTCCGCAATCGGGCCCTACAAGGGTGGCCTGCGTTTCAATCCCACGGTGACGCTGGGCATGCTCAAGTTCCTGGGTTTTGAGCAGATTTTCAAGAACTCCCTTACCACGCTGCCCATGGGCGGCGGCAAGGGCGGCTCCGACTTCGACCCCAAGGGCAAGTCCAACAACGAGATCATGCGTTTCTGCCAGTCTTTCATGACGGAGCTCTACCGTCACATCGGCCCCGATACCGATGTTCCCGCCGGTGACCTTGGCGTGGGCGGACGTGAGATTGGGTACATGTTCGGTCAGTACAAGCGCCTGCGCAATGAGTGGACGGGCGTTCTCACTGGCAAGGGGCTCTCGTTTGGCGGCTCCCTCGCTCGCACCGAGCAACCGGCTACGGACTCGTGTACTTCGTCGATGAGTATCTCAAGTGCCACGGAGAGTCCTTCGAGGCAAGACCGTTGTGGTTCATGGTTCCGGCAACGTTGCCATTTACGCTATCCAGAAGGTCTCCCAGCTTGGCGGCAAGGTGATTGCCGCTTCCGATACCAAGGGCTGGTCGAGGACCCCGAGGGCATCGACTATCAGGTGCTCGAGGATATCTACAACAAGAAGCGTTCCGGCAACGACCGCGGCGTGAGCTTGCCATGTACGTCGACGCTCACCCGAGTGCCACTTGGCACGCGGAGGACGGCCGCGGCGTGTGGCAGCTTCCCTGCGACATCGCGTTGCCGTGCGCTCGTGAGAACACGCTGCTTCTCGAGGACGCCCAGGCACTCGTGGCAAACGGCTGCAAGGTAGTCGGCGAGGGCGCAAACATGCCCACAACCACCGATGCGACCAACTACCTCATTGAGAACGGCGTCGCCTTCATGCCCGGTAAGGCCGCGAATGCCGGCGGTGTTGCCACTTCTGGTCTCGAGATGAGCCAGAACGCCGGTCACATTTCTTGGACGTTCGACGAGGTCGACGCCAAGCTCGAGAGCATCATGCGCGGCATTTACCATGCCTGCGATGATGCCGCTGCCGCATACGGCTTCGAGGGCAATTACATGGTCGGCGCTAATATCGCTGGATTCAAGAAGGTTGCCGATGCATGATGGCTCAGGGCATCGTCTAGGAGCATCGTGGCTTGGGGCTTCTGGAGCCCCTAGTCCTTGCGCTCTTAACCGGTTTGGCAGCGCCTGACCGTAAGCGGGGTCCGCGCTCAAGCGCGGGCCCCGCTTTGGTGTCCCGATCGCTGGCGTCTCGAAAATGTTGTCCGTGCAAAAACACTTACAAATATCGACAATATGTACCTTAGGGTCCGGATAAGGACCATTTTGGAGGAAGGTACCTGTTGCAAAACGCTTGAAGCGCTGAGATAACAAACAGGTGTTAAATAAAAGAGGGCTCTTCTTCGTACACTATGCCTTCGAAGTTGCTTAGTAGCGTCTTCGGTACCTTTCCTGACTGCTCAAAGGTACACATTGTCATTTTTTGTAAGTGAGTCATAACAAGTGCCATATACTCGAGTGCGTTAATTGCCGAGACCGACAGCCTGGCGCAATTCTCTGAGCAATTCCGGGCATTTTGAAGCGTATGCACGAGCTCGGGGACTAAACTGGATCTGCTTTCTCCGATAGAGTGTGCGTGCGACTGATTCGAGTGCCGCCGCATCTTTGAGCTGCAGGTCGTTTAGCCGGTATACGTCAACGTTCATGCTCCATGAGCCCGAGTGCCCGCGCCTCATCTCGACGACGTATCGTTGACTCGTCGTGGTAGCTACCGTTGTACTCAATAATCGCTTTGAAGCAGGAAGATATGCATCGGCTATGACATACGGCAATCCCGACAGCATGGAGGCTTTTCCTGTCAGTACAATCTTGTAATTCGGTTTAAGTGGACCGCAATTAAATCCGCCCAGAGAGTGGGGGAGGGCAAACATGCAGTACATGATTGCTCCATGGGCGAACGACTTGAGCCCGTTGCAACGGATATGGCTTGGCGTGCCGCCTCTCTTCCCGCAACCCATTTTGAATCGGAATGTACTTGCGTATTTCCTCAAGTGAGGTAGCGGGCTCGCAATCATAATATCCGCTTGCCTTGCCGATGAAGTCCAGCCCATCGTCATCTTCTTCGGCAACATTGCGTTCGGGAAGAGACCACGATCCGGTGAGTTCTTCAATAAGGGTGAGCTGCTCGGCAAAAGTCAGCTCTCCCGCTAAATCGCACACGAGCGCAGCTGGAGATGTATGCAGGGGTATGTGCAGCTGTGATGCGGGTTTTTGACGCTTCTTGTTGCAGACAAGCGCGTAGCCGTTCTTTTTGCTATTATGTTCACCTGTGTGACTAGCTGCGGGCGTGGCGGAATTGGTAGACGCGCTGGATTTAGGTTCCAGTGGGGTTCCCGTGAAGGTTCGAGTCCTTTCGCCCGCACCACACACGCACACAAGGTACCAAAGGGACCCCGGCACCCACATATGCCGGGCATGTATTAGAGGAGGAACGTTGAACATCACTTCTGACGTGAAGGACGCCAAGCTTACCGCCACGGTCACCATTCCGGCTGCCGACGTCGACGCGGCCATCAAGAAGGCCTACAAGGAGGCTGCCAAGAAGTACCGTTTCCCCGGCTTTCGCGCCGGCAAGGCCCCGCGTCCCGTGATCGACTCCGCCCTGGGTAAGGAGGCCGTGCTCGCGCAGGCCACCAATGAGCTGATCGGCGCCAACGAGGGCAACGTCCTCAACGAGCTTGACATCGTTCCCGTCAAGGAGGGCGATTACCAGGAGATCGACCTGTGCGTCGATGGCACCGACTACACCTATGTGGTCGAGTTCACCCTGCGCCCCCACCCCCGAGCTCTCCTCTTACGATGCCGTTGAGATCGAGATGCCTCCCGCGGAGGTCACCGAGGCCGAGATCGACCAGCAGGTCGACATGCTCATGGGTTACCACGCCACGTTTGAGGACGTCGAGCGTGGCGTCGAGGCCGCCGATTATGTGACCGTTGACATCAAGAACGTCGCCAACGCCGAGGCGCTCGCCGGCGAGGGCCGCATGATCGCCATGGGTTCCGGTAATCTGCCGAAGGAGTTCGACGAGGGCTTGATGGGCATGAACGTCGACGAGACCAAGACCATTTCTTGGACGCCAGAGGTCGAGGTGCCGAGGAGGCTTCCGTCGAGGTCACCGTCAAGAGCGTCAAGGAGCGCAAACTCCCCGAGCTTACCGATGAGTTCGCAAAGACCAACTTCGGCTTCGATGGCATTGACGCCATGCGCGACGCCGTGAAGCTCGAGATCGAGTCTGACAAGTCCTCCCAGCTCCCGCAGCTCAAGGAGAATCGCGCTGTCGCCAAGCTCGCCGAGCGTCTTCAGCTTGACGAGATGGACGAGGACTACGAGCAGTCCGTCTTCCAGGAGCTCGGCCAGAATTTCCTGCAGAGCCTCTCCGCTCGCGGCATGAGCCTCGACGGCTGGCTGCAGGCCAACCGCATCAGCTCTGAGGAGTTCATCTCCGACCTGCACCGTCAGGCCAACGACGTTGCCCGCGAGTCCCTCGCCCTCGACGCGCTCGCTCGCGAGCTCAAGGTCGAGGTCACCGACGAGGATGTCAACGGCGAGTTCGAGCGCGCTGGTGTTGAGGACGTCGAAGCTCCAAGGCTCAGTTCCTCGCCGAGGGCCGCATGCCCGCCATCCGCGATTCCATTCGTCGTTCCAAGGCTGTCGACTGGTTGGTCGAGAACGCTAAGGTGACCGAGGTCGACGAGGCCGCTCGCGCCGCTGAGGCCAAGGCCGAGTAGCGTATCTGCGTCACGCCCGCCGGACTCTGTGCTCTCGCATGCCTCGGCAAAAATGGCGTATCATAAGCGGCTGTACGGCTGATTTGCGTACGGTGCCCCATCGCGCTCGGCGGGATTGGGCACCGTACGTTTCTATCGAGTGCCAATGTTCTTCAGCGTTCACTCGATGACGACCAAACAGCATCTTCAGGCGCGATTCGCGGCGTCCTATCCCGAAGGGAGCCATATGATCCATCGCATCGACTCTGCGCTCGTGCCTTACGTCGTCGAGCAGACTCCTCGCGGAGAGCGCAGCTACGACATCTATTCGCGCCTACTCAACGATCGCATCGTCTTCCTTGGCGAGGAGGTCAATTCGGTGACCGCGAACCTCGTGATTGCACAGCTGTTGCATCTTGAGAGCCAGGATGCCGAGAAGGACATTTCGCTCTACATCAACTCGCCGGGCGGTGAGGTTTATTCGGGCCTTGCCATTCTGGATACCATGAATTACATCAAGCCCGATGTTTCCACCATCTGCGTTGGCATGGCGGCGTCAATGGCTGCGGTTCTTCTTGCGAGCGGTGCCAAGGGCAAGCGCTTCTGCCTGCCCCATTCCAAGATCATGATCCATCAGCCCAGCGGCGGTGCCCAGGGCCAGCAGACCGAGATTGAGATTGCTGCGCGTGAGATCCGCGAGACGCGCACCACGCTCAACCACATCCTCGCCGACTGCACCGGCAAGCCCTTCGAGCAGGTCGAGCGCGACACCGAGCGCGATCACTACCTGCGCGCGGAGGAGGCCTTGGAGTACGGTCTGATCGACCGCATCGTGACCTCCCGCAACGACTCCGGGAGCGAGCGCTAATGGCGGGGGAGGACTTTGGCCGTACGCCGGGCTCCGATGGTGAGTTCCGGTCCGCTGCTCATTCTGCGGCAAGACGCAAGATCAGGTGCGCAAGCTCGTGCGCGGGCATGACGGCATGTTCATCTGCGACGAGTGCGTTGAGGCGTGCAATGAGATTCTCGAGCAGTCCTTTGCCCAGGACGAGATGATGCGCGCCTTTGGGGCCGCTTACGCTGCTCAACAGGATGGGGCTGCCGCGCCGGAGTCACCGGTAGAGGAGGCTCCCGCACCGACCATGCGCGAGACTGCCTCAAAGCTCATTACGCGTGTTCCCACGCCGCATGAGATCTATGATGCCCTGTCGCAGTACGTCATGGGTCAGGAGGACGCTAAGCGCGCCATGTCCGTG
>ENA-OQBJ01000828-OQBJ01000828.1-human-gut-metagenome-genome-assembly--contig:-NODE-828-length-14709-cov-2.902277_pt1 | contig 14709 bp, 19 predicted proteins | sample MGYA00242743_ERZ504545 | MGnify/ENA primary metagenome ERZ504545 (study PRJEB26092, sample SAMD00036252) | human gut metagenome | host: Homo sapiens | study: EMG produced TPA metagenomics assembly of...
CTTTTCACCGATCTTGTTATAGCGCGGAACATTTTCAAACGTATATACATAGTCCTGAGGTGCAGGTCCCGGGGAAAATGTGACATTATTTCCCTGTGTATCTGCAGCATGAGCAGAACTGCTCTCATCGATCAGTCTCGGTGTCAGAAGTGCTGGTCTCACACCAGCCAGATTGTCCTGATCTTCCCAGTGATATACGAGTGTCCACGTATCTGTTGCTTTCAGATCATCGAACACTGCAAATACTGTCATATCTCCTTCCACCACTGTCTGGTCCGTGACTTCCTGACCACTTCCATCTTTTGCAGTATTCCATCCTGTAAAGACAAATCCATTTTTCTCCGGATTTTCCGGGAGTTTGTCACCGATCATTTCTCCAACTGGAATTTTTTCTGTTGTCAGTGTTCCATTAACATCAAAGGTAACCGTAGCATCTGTACTGATACCTTTTAATGGCAGATTGCACCATGTTCCTTTTTCCTCATCTCCAAATTCAGACTTCAGATAAGTATCCTCACTGCCCTCCGGAACTTCCAGCGTAGAAGTCTGTGCTGCATCCTTAAATGGCGAATTCTCGTTATGCTCTGGCTCTACCGTTGGAGGTGTCGCACCTTCCATCACTACATGGAACTCCACTTTCTCTCCAGGCTGTCCATAAGATTCTGCAACTCCAAATGCGGCGCCGCTGATAGATTTCAAACTTGCCGGCAGTGTAATATTTAAGTATCCTGAAGCAAGAAATGCCCCCGGTCCGATTTTTTCCACTTTCGGCATATTGACTGTTACCAGATTTCTACATTTGCTAAATCCCCACTGAGAAATCTTCGTTACATTTGGTATATTAACCTCTGTCAGTTTCTCTGCTCCGGAAAAAGCAGACGCTTTGATTATCTGTGCATCTTCGATTTTTACAGATGTCAGATTTTTTGTCTTCCAAAATGCATAACTTCCAATATCTGTAAATCCGCCTAATTCAACTGTAGTCAGACTGGCTTTTTCTGAGAACGTCCATCCCGGAAATACGGTTGACTGCGCCCCCTTCTTATCTTCATATGTCAGACCATTTTTCAGATTACATTTAAATTCCTGGATCTGATTTACATTTTTCTGGATGTACTCCAGATCCCCCGCTGTCACCTTACCTGATACAAACTCCAGAGAAGTCACCTGATCTGCGTGATGCCTGCTTTTGCAACTGCATCCTCCAGACTGGTTCCTCCTGCTTCTCTTTCCTTATTGATATTCACTTTTACAACATCTTCCGGGATTGCTTCTCCTGTACAAGTAATCACAATATTGCCGGTTTCATCAAACGGATATACATCTTTATCATTCTTCTCCACACTGTAAGTTACTTCATATCCATCAACAGCTCTGATTTCCTCAATACTATAAATCGGATAGTATGGATATTTGTCTTTTCCGGACTCATACTCTACCATGTTCTCCCATGTGTGAGTATAGTTATTTTGCATATTTAAAGTGATCTCTTCTCCCTCATCATAAGCACTTGTATTGGACCATTTCTGGCGTTTCATCTGTACCTTGATTTCAGGTCTGTTTTCTGCATCTCCTCCCACCCAGTTGACACTGACTGTTTTATCTTGTTTTCTTGTCCGCAGAGTATAAGTAGCTTTGAATTCATAATCTCCTGTTTTTTCTGTCTTGATCTCATAATTTGTACTGTAACTGCCCGGATTTAACTTCCATTTTGCTGGCTCACCGCGCTTATTGTACCTCGGAACCTTTGTAAATTCATACTGATAATCCTGGCCTACCGGTCCCGGCTGAATCGTTACATTTCTATACTGTGTATCCGCTCCATAAGAAGCACTGCTCTCATCAATCAAAGTTGGAGCAACACTATTCGGTCTCACACCTGCCAGATTATCCTGATCTTCCCAATGATAGGTAATGTAATAAGTGTCCGTTGCTGTCATATCTTTTCCAACTGCAGAGAACACCATTTGTAATTCTTTGGATCACCCCAACGCTCTGCATTGACATACGCTTCCCGAGCCTCTGCCGTACAGTCAGCGTTGAATTCACTGCATACGCAAACGGATTGTTTTTCCCCGGTGTGACCACGGAGGAGTTACTCTTTCACTTGTCACATTCAGCTTTCTTCTGTTTTTCTGCTCTACAGCAAATGCACTGTCTCCCAAGGTTTCCAGTGTTGCCGGAAGCTGAAGTTCTTTCAGATTCTTAGAGCCGTAAAATGCCTTTTCTCCAATTTTCAAAACTTTTGGTACATTCAGTGCTGTCAGCGCATTACACTGATAAAATGCCTCTGTCTCAATTTCTTTCACATGATCCAAATTCAACTCTTTAATCTTTTTTCCATTGTAGAAAGCCCTATTCTGAATTTTTACAGCATTCGGAATAGAAACAGATACCAAAGAGGAAGTATTTTCAAATGCCTGACTTCCAATCTCCTCAAATCCGCCCAATTCTACTGTATGAAGTGCCCAGAAATTATAAAATGCAGAATTCGGGAGCACCTTGCTGTTCTTTCCATTCTTATCCACAAATTTCAATGTATCACTCAAATTTAATTTGAATGTCTCAATGGTTTTGAAAATTCCTTTTTCTTTCGCCTTTAACAATGCCAGATCTTCTGATGTCACTGTTCCCGATACAAATTCAATGGATGTAATCTCATCTGTCACACCGGACTTTGTGATCACATCTGACAGACTCTCTCCGCCCACTTCTACACCATTAATTTTTGCATTGACTGTTCCCTGGAGAACTTCCTGTACAACCTTGTATACTTCCAATTCACCGGCAGATGCCAGTACCCCGCTCTCGTATGTATTATACGAACTCTTGATCGTAATCTTTACATCTGTAGCTTCTACTGCATCAAAATCGATATTACAGGAACCGCCCTGTCCAACATCTGCAAGTGTCTCCTCCTTAACTGTCTGCCAGTCAGCTTCTCCGTTTTAACTTCGACTTTAATTTCTTTAAATCTTCCGTTGGCACCAGTCCCTTTTACCTGATAAGCAATTCGTCCTATGTTGTGAACTCCTCCAAGCGACCACTGGATCCAGTGAGGTCCTGTCTTGGAATCATACTGACTGTGCCATCCTTTGTTGACATCTCCGTCAAATGCAAGTGATGCGTTTCCGTCTCCCCATTGAGCCGAATCCTGATAAGAACTTGCAATTGCACTTGTTTTCATCGGTTCCTTTGGAAGTGCTTCGTATTTCACACCCACTTCGTTTTGTTCCGATACTGTTCCTTCTTCTGCCCGCACTTCATTCATCCCCACTGCCGGCTGCAGAACACCAAAAAGCATTGCCAGTGTCATGACCCATACAAGCAACACTTTTTTTCTCTCTTTTTTCATACCTTCATTTCCTCCTGTTTTTGTTTTGTTCCTTGCTTCATTGACTCCTTTCTCATTTTTTATAACTTCTGTACAGTTATATCCCCTAAGCATATTTACGTTTTCAGTATACTCTTATTCCAGCAAAACTTCCATATTTTATTTGTTTTTTCTTTGTTTTTTACGTTTTTTGCATAAAAAAAGAGAGCTTTTCTTTTCCAGCTCTCTTTTTCTGTTACTTTTACTCAATATTCTTTTATTATTTTTCCGCCATATGCACAGTCAGCTGATTGAACGGTATCTCAATACCTTCTTCATCAAATATCAGCTTGATTTCTTCCAGAAGTCTCCATCTTGTACTCCAGTACTCCTCCGTCTTCACCCATGCGCGCAGTCCCAGTATAACAGAACTGTCAGCCAGAGAATCCACAAACACCTTGATATCCTCGTCCTGAATAATGGAATCATCCTGTTTTAACAGCGTTTCGATCAGATCTTTCGCTTTTTTCAGATCTGCATCATAGGCGATCCCTACTTTTAAATCCAACTGCCGTTCCGGTCTTGCCGTCACATTCGTCAGACTGCTGTTGGAAAGCGTTCCATTTGGAATCACGATCGTCTTATTATCTACCGTTGTCAGCTTTGTATAGAAGATCTGGATGACTTTTACCGTTCCTTCTGTTCCATCATTGGCAACAATGATGTAGTCACCTACTACAAACGGTTTCAAAAGCAGGATCAGTACGCCTCCCGCAAAGTTCGAAAGACTCCCCTGCAGCGCGAGACCGATTGCCACACCTCCGGATGCGATCAGCGCCGCAACCGAGGATGTCTCAATTCCAAAATTTGTTGCGATCATAAACAAAAGCAGTGCATACAGACCAAATTTCAAAAATGATTCAACAAACTGGATCACTCCTGTATCCGCATTTGCCCGCTGCATGGAATGCTTCACCATCTTCTGGATTCCATGGATCACCGCTCTTCCGATAAAGAAAAATACGATTGCAAGCACAACCTTAATCCCGAAAGAGATCAAGGTTGGAATCTGATCCTCAAACCACTGTACAAACTGGTTTACATCTTTTGCCACTTCTTCCGGGGACTGTACTACATCCTGGATTTCCTCTGTTGCTAAAAATGTCACTCTTACACCTCCTGATTTAATGCCAGAAACGCACAGAGATTTCCTCTGGCATCTCCTGCCTGTCTGTGAGAATATAGAATCTCACTGTTACAATGCGTACACAGATTGGTCACTGCAATATGCTCCGGCAAAATCCCTGCCTCATAAAAGATCAGTTCATTGGCTTTCCACAGATTCAGCTGGTACTTCTGATTTTCTTTTTGATAAAACAACGCATCCCAGCAGTCTTCCGGAAAATTTTTCTGAAACTGCCGGATCACATCTTCACTGACCTCATAGCAGTCCTGACAGATTGACGGTCCGACCGCTGCGAGAATATCCTCCGGTCTGCTTTTAAATTCTCTGCACATCGTTTCCACAGTCACCTTTCCGATCTTTCCTACGGTTCCTCTCCATCCGGAATGACTCAGTCCGATCACTTTCTTTACCGGATCCACAAAATACAAAGGAACGCAGTCCGCATAAAATGTTACCAGACAAATTCCCGGAATGTCAGTCACCAGACCATCTACATCCGAGTAGGTCCTAGGTTTTACGATCCCGCAGCCTTTGTCTGCTTCTGTCACTACCCGCACATTGGTCGTATGTGTCTGGTGAGTAAACACCATATCCTCACATCGGATTCCCATCGCTGATCCGATCCTTCGGAAATTTTCACGAACAGCCTCTTCTTCATCCCCTCTTGTGAAACTTAAATTCAATGAAGAAAAACAGCCTTTGCTGACGCCTCCTATCCTTGTAGAAAATCCATGCTTTACAATCCCTGTCTCTCGAAACATCGGATATTCCAGGTATGGTGGTTCTGTATATTGTTCCTGAAAAATCTGTTCTTCATTCTTATAACGAAGTCCTAATCCCATTTTTTCCACTCCCCTTTTTATATTCTATGCCCCCTCAAAGGCATTTTCAATGTGACACACCTCGTTCCCCTCTATTGCAACTACATCAAACCTTGCCGCAGCATCGGGTATTTTATGTGCCGCCACATATTGCTGAGCGCATCGGTACAATCGTTTCTGCTTTTTTGTATCCACTGCTTCCAGCGCACTGCCCGCACTTTTTGTTCGCCGGTATTTCACTTCACAGAATACCAAATACTCCCTGTCCCTGGCAATCAGATCGATCTCCCCTGCCCGACACCTGTAGTTATACTCCAGGATCTGAAATCCCTTCTTTTCTAAAAATCTGCCGGCAATCTGCTCATAGGCAGTGCCGACAGCTCTGTTGTTTTGTTTCATCCTTTTCACACTGCGCCCGGAAAACACCACATTTTTCAGACAAAATTTTTAATAAAGGTACGGCGGTGAATCGGCGTCGGTCCAAGTTTCCGAAGTGCTGCGATATGCTCTGCCGAGCCATATCCCTTATTGTCAGCAAACCCGTATCCCGCAAGTACCTGATCATACTCTTCCATCAGACGGTCTCTTGTTACTTTCGCAATTACACTTGCGGCCGCAATTGAAACACTTTTTGCATCTCCTTTGATGATCGGCACCTGTGGAATCACAACCTCCGGGATCGTGACTGCATCATTTAAAAGAACCTCCGGTTCTACAGACAGCTGACCGATTGCCTGACGCATCGCTTCATAGGTTGCCTGAAGAATATTGATCTCATCAATTCGCGCCGGTCCCGCCATTCCGATCCCAATTGCAATTGCTTTTTCCTGTATCTCATCATACAGCTCTTCTCTTCGCTTTGCCGAGAGCTTTTTGGAATCATTCAAATATAGAATCTCGCGTCTTTCGGGAGAATTACCGCCGCTGCCACAACCGGACCTGCCAGTGGTCCTCTTCCAACCTCATCAATTCCGCAGATATAGTCACAATGACTATACTTTTCTTCATACTGCCGCATCTGCTTTAAACGAAGTCTTTCATTTGCAAGCTTTTCGTCCTGCTTCTGATATTTCTGAATGAGCTTTTGCACTCCCATCCTTGTATCATACGCATACATCTCATACAATTCTGCTCTTGAACCCCGGCACGCTTCAAACTCTGTTCTGATCTCACTGATACTTTTCATTTCTTTTCCTCAATCTACTTCCTCTTAATCGTGCCGGATAAACCCAATGTCACTAAACGGCCAGATCCTCACCCAGGCTCGCCCGATCAGATCCTTCCTGTGCAGCACGCCTACACTCGGATCCCTGCTGTCAGAACTGTGATTTCGATTGTCTCCCAGAACAAAATATTCATCGTCTCCCAGTGTGATCGATTCTGCTGCAATCCCCGGATCCAGCATCACTTCTTTTCCATAATGTTCATCCGCCAGCAGTTCTCCATTGATATAGACCTCTCCGTCTATAATCTGGACAGTTTCTCCCGGCAGTCCGATGATCCGTTTGATATAATATGTATTTTCCTTATATTGATAAGGGAATACGATAATCTCATACCGCTCAGGTCCCTGAAACGATAACTGATCTTGTCTACGATCAGATTGTCTCCATGTTGCAGTGTCGGTTCCATAGAATGTCCGCTGACTTCTGTCCGCTGTCCCACATACGTAATCAGAACATATACCGCAGCCAGCAAAATCGCAATATACACGAGCCATCCTAAAATTTCTTTGAAAATACTTCTATCCTGATCTTTCTCTTTCATGCTACGACTGCCCCCTCTTTACTCTCCGTCTGTCTCTTCATAATCCTGAGGGAATTCCAGAGTAATTCTTCCAATTCTTCCATTTCTAAAATCATCTAACAACAGCCTTGCCGCCTTTTCCATATCCAGCTCACTGCCTCGTACCAGACAATGCCTGTTCTTCGCAATTTCTTCCAGACACGCATAAATATCCTGTGACTCACTCACATCATATTTTTCCTGCAATACACCCGGATAACTCTGTACCAGAAACCGGATCAGCTCGCTCCCAGCTCTTCTGTATTGAGAATCTCATCTTTAATAGAACCGATAAATGCCAGCCGAAGTCCCACGGTCTGGTCTTCAAACTTCGGCCAGAGAATACCCGGCGTATCTAAAAGTTCTACATTTTTATTTAAACGGAATCACTGTTTCCTTTTGTCTACTCCCGCTTACTTCCGTCTTGGCACAGGCTTTTCCTGCCAGTGCATTGATAAACGTTGATTTTCCTACATTCGGAATCCCAACGACCATTGCACGCACCGGGCGGTTTAAGATCCCGCGCTTTCTGTCTCTTTCTATCTTCTCTTTACAGGCTTCCTGGATCACGCCCTGGATCGACTTGATCCCCCCGCCTTTCTTTGAATTAACCTTGACTACAGAATATCCTTTCTTCTTAAAATACTCTGCCCATGCATCATTCCACTTTTCTTCTGCCAGATCGGCTTTATTCAAAAGAATAAGACGTGCTTTATTTTTTCCGAGCTCATCAATGTCCGGATTCCGGCTGCTGACCGGCAGCCTTGCATCCACCAGTTCGATCACCAGATCGATCAGTTTGATATTCTCCTGCATCATCCGTTTTGCCTTTGTCATATGTCCCGGATACCACTGAAAATGCATATTGTCCCTCCTCACTATTTTACAAATCCAAAATTACTGCCCACACTCGTATTAAACCATATCTTCCCGTAAATTTCCGAACGTTTTACATTTCCGATATCAGCCATCCTGCTGTCATCGCTGCTGGACGCCTGATCTCCCAGTACAAAATACTCATTCTCACCAAGTGTGATCTCATCCTGGGCAACTCCCGGCTTTTCAATTTCGGACACAAAGATATCTTTTTTCTGTTCTTTTCCGTTAATATATACTTTTCCATCCTTGATCTGAACCGTCTCTCCCGCAGTCCCACGATCCTTTTGATATAATAATGTGCATTTTCTCTGCCATTTGGCTTAAACGCAATAATATCTCCTCTTTTCGGAGTCATGGCATTATACACCAGACGGTTCACCAGAACAACATCTCCGTTTTTTAATTCCGGCCGCATCGAATCGCCTGCATTGCTCACTCGCTGTCCAAAATAAAATACCAGTATAAATGCAAGTGCACAGACGACTGCAATCTCTGCGATCCAGAGCGCAACCGCTTTTTTGTTCCAATGGATCTTTTCACTCAGAAAATGCAGTTTTGCCTTGTGTGGCGCTCTTTTTCGCTTTTTTCGAAACTTTAAGTGCCGCATACATTCTCCTTATAACAGAAAAGGGACAATCTACACTTCTGTAATTGTCCCTCTCATCATTCCTACTATTTTACTAATTCTTTAACCTTAGCTGCTTTACCGATACGTGATCTTAAGTAGTTCAGTTTTGCTCTTCTTACTTTACCTCTGCGAACAACTTCCACTTTCTCAACGTGTGGAGAGTGGATTGGCCATGTTTTTTCAACACCGATTCCGTTAGAGAATTTTCTTACTGTGAAAGTAGCTCTTACTCCGCCACCCTGTTTTTTCAGAACTGTTCCTTCGAAAACCTGGATTCTTTCACGGTTACCCTCTTTAATCTTAGCGTATACTTTTACAGTATCACCAACGTTAAACTCAGGTGCATTTTCTTTCATCTGCTCAGCTTCGATTTTTCTGATAATTTCGTTCATTGTGTTCCTCCTTCATCTTGGACGTTCTTAATACCACTTCGGTACCAGAGGACCATCTCTTCTTTTCACAACTGTTTTATTCTATCATATTTTGTAAATAGTTTCAAGCATTTTCCTCATCTTTTGCCAAAAGTTCCTGCAAAAACTTCATTTCTTTCTTATCCAGAACTCCGCTTTTCATGCACTTTTCCAAAAGATCCGGTCTTCTCTCCTTTGTCCGGATGATCGACTGCTCTCTTCTCCACTTTTCAATATTGGCGTGATGTCCGGACAGAAGAATCGGCGGAACTTTTTTCCCATGCCATTCCTCGGGTCTCGAATACTGCGGATATTCCAGCAGATCATCCTGAAAAGATTCAAATTCTGCGGATACATCATTGTGCAGCACACCCGGAATCAGACGGGAAATCGCATCCACCATGACCATGGCCGGCAATTCTCCGCCTGTGAGCACATAATCTCCGATAGAAACATAATCTGTCACAATTTCCTCCAGAACACGTTCATCGATTCCTTCATAGTGCCCGCAGAGCAGCACCAGTTCTTCTTCTTTTGCCAGTTCTTCTGCCATAGTCTGGGAAAAAGTCGCTCCCTGTGGAGAAAGATACACGACACGCGGCTTCTTTTTCACTTTTTCTGCGATCGCCTCATATGCCTGATAAACAGGTTCTGCCTGCATCAGCATACCTGCTCCGCCTCCATATGGATAATCATCCACGCTTTGATGTTTGTTAAACGCGTAATCCCGGATATTGACCGCCTCAATGGAAAGCAGCCCGTTGTTTACCGCTCTTCCGATGATACTGGTACCCAGTCCCTGCATGACCATGTCCGGAAATAATGTCAAAATATGAAAATTCATCGTATCTGTCCTGCACTTTCTTTCATTGAAATCATTGATCCAGCAATCCGTTCAGCAGATGCACCTGCATTTTCTGCGCTTTTACATCCACGGAAAGAATACACTGGCGGATTGCCGGGATCAGCACTTCCCCATGTGTTTTTGACTCTACAAGATACACTTCATTCGCCCCGGTTTCGATCACATCTTTTAATGTCCCGAAAAGTTCCTCGGGATTCTCATCCGTGTAAACTTCCATCCCGATCAGATCAGCAATAAAATATTCGTCTTCCTCCAGTGCAACTGCATCCTCACGGCTAACAAAAAGAGAACAGCCTTTGTACTGTTCGATATCATTGATGTTGTCAATCCCTTTGAATTTCACGATGACAAACTGTTTAAAAAATTTCACTCCCTGGACTTCCAGCGAAAGCTTCTCTTTCTTTGTCTCCAGAATCACTTTTTTTGAGCTTTTTAAACCTGTTTGGATCATCCGTGGTCGGAAATACTTTGACTTCCCCGCGGATTCCATGTGTGGATGAGATCACACCTACCTGTAAAAACTGTTCCATGCTCTTCTCCTATCCTCTCTGCGAAAAAGAAAGGGGGCAGCTGCTTTGATCCAAAGCCTGTCCCCTTTTTGTCAAGTTACTGTATGATATCAACAACAACTTTCTTATCTTCCTTTGCCGCTGCTGCTTTTACAACAGAACGGATCGCTTTTGCAATGCGCCCCTGTTTTCCGATCACTTTTCCCATGTCACTGTCAGCGACACGTACTTCAATAACCGTAGTTCTGCCGTCCTGTCTCTCAGAAACTGCAACGCTGTCCGGATCGTCTACTAATGCTTTCGCAATCACTTCAACTAACTCTTTCATTTACGCGCACCTCCGCGAAACAGCTTATTTTTCGATTCCAGCTGCCTTTAAAGATCTTTCCTACAACTTCTGTAGGCTGAGCTCCGTTGTTCAGCCATTTTTTAGCTGCTTCTTCATCTACTTTGAATACGCTTGGGTTCTGATTTGGATCGTATGTTCCGATCTCCTCAATGAACTTTCCATCTCTTGGTGCTCTCGCATCCGCTACAACGATTCTATAGAAAGGAGCTTTCTTCTGTCCCATTCTTTTTAATCTGATTTTTACTGCCATTTCTTTCACCTCTTCTTAATATTTTTCTTTTTTGTTATCTATGTGCTAAAAAGGAAGCTTAAATCTGCCTTTTTTACCACCTTTACCCATCAGTCCCGGAAGTCGCTTCATCAGTTTTCTGGATTCGTTAAACTGCTTTACCATACGGTTGACTTCGGAAATATCTACACCAGCGCCTCTTGCAATACGGTGTTTTCTGGATGGATTCAAAAGATCCGGGTTCTGTCTTTCCTCTACTGTCATTGACTGGATCATGGCCTCCATCCTTGCCATCTTCTTTTCATTTTCTTCGGAGTCAAGTTCCGGCATCTTTGCCCCATGCCTCCGAGTCCCGGCATCATACCGAGAACACTGGATAATCCGCCCATTTTCTTCATCTGGTTCATACTTTCCAGATAATCTTCAAAATCAAACTGGGCTTTTTCATCTTCTCTGCCATCTGCTGTGCTTTCTCTTCATCCAGCTCAGCCCCGGCTTTCTCGATCAGTGTCAGAACATCTCCCATTCCAAGAATACGGGATGCCATTCGATCCGGATAGAACTGCTCCAGATCTGAGAGCTTCTCTCCCATACCTACATAAAGAATCGGGCATCCGGTCACTGCCTTGATCGAGAGTGCAGCACCGCCTCTTGTATCGCCGTCCAGCTTTGTCACGATCACACCGTCAATCCCAATCTTATCATTGAAACTTCCGGCCACATTGACCGCATCCTGTCCGGTCATCGCATCCACAACTAAAATCGTCTGATGCACATCCACTGTTCCTTTGATCTCCTGAAGCTCTGCCATCATATCTTCATCAATGTGAAGACGTCCCGCTGTATCCAGGATCACGATGTTATTTCCATTCTTGCGCGCATGCTCAAGCGCCGCTTTTGCGATGTCAGCAGGCTTGTTTTTATCTCCCATGGAGAATACTTCCACGCCCTGCTTCTCTCCGTTGATCTGCAGCTGTTTAATCGCTGCCGGACGATACACATCACACGCAACAAGCAGTGGTTTCTTGCCTTTCAGCTTGTACTTGCCTGCCAGCTTTGCAGTAGTCGTGGTCTTACCTGCACCCTGAAGTCCTGCCATCATGATCACCGTGATTGCACTTCCCGGCTGCAATTTGATCTCCGTCGTCTCAGAACCCATCAGATTTACAAGTTCTTCATTTACGATCTTGATCACCATCTGTCCCGGATTCAGTCCGTTCATCACATCCTGTCCGACTGCTCGCTCCTGCACATCTTTTACAAACTTCTTTACGACTTTAAAGTTTACATCCGCCTCCAGAAGTGCCATCTTCACTTCTTTCAGTGCCGCCTTTACATCATCTTCCGTCAGACGACCTTTGCTTCGGAGATTCTTAAATACGTTTTGAAGTTTTTCTGTTAAACTGTCAAATGCCATGCTATAACTCCTCTATAATTGTATCCGATATCTTCCGGATCTTCTCTATCATCTCTTGCGGTTTCTGATTTCCGGCACCGGATTCATAAGCATCCAGCACACTGTCGATCTCGTGAACCTTCTCCTTGATAGAAAGAAATTTTTCTACCAGATGCAGCTTCTCCTCATAGCCTTCCAGAGCCTTCTGACACCGCTTGATCAGGTCATGCACTCCCTGGCGGCTGATGCCTGCCTCACCTGCAATCTCACTCAAAGATAAATCTTCCAGTACAAACTGTTCATAAATCTCTTTCTGGTGACTGGTAAGAAGTTCACCGTAAAAGTCGTATAACAATGCCTGTTCTAAAATATCATTCACTCAAATCACCTTTGCTATCATAACTCAAAAAAAAAGAGGTGTCAAGTACTTTTTCTTGACACCTTCTTTCTTTGCCATTCGCGCTTACAAAAGCTCCCCTATATTAAGGAGACCCCACCCGGTTCCTTCTTCGTCCAGCGAAATGCAGGACTCCCTCAGCTTCAGTTTCACTTCTACATTGGTCATGTCCGGATATTCTGACAGCAGACATGCAACCGCACCTGATACGATCGGTGCTGCCATGGATGTGCCGCTTTTCTCCACATAAGCTTTCTTTTCTTTGTCAATTCTGCCACAGCTTATGATCCCAAGTCCCGGCGCCACAAGATCCGGTTTTACAATGCACGTATCGGATGGTCCTCTTCCGGAATATTTCCACCGCTGTCCCATACGTGTCCTGCCCCGCCTGATTTCCTCATAAGCGCCTACTGTGATGATCTTTCTGCTGTCTCCCGGTGAAGCAATACTGCCTCTTTCCGGACCGTCATTTCCCGCAGACGCCACCACCGCAATTCCTGCATCCCATAGAGATTCCGCACCGAGTATCAGTCGTTTTTTCTGCCTCTGTTCCAGATTAGGCTTTGCTCCTACAGAAATATTGACGACCCGGATGGGATATTTTTTCCGCATAGACAGTACCCAGCGCATTCCTTCCAGAACACTCTCCACACTTCCGTTTCCATCCTGATCCAGTACCTTTGCAATCAGCAAGGAGGCTTTCGGCGCTATTCCCGCGTAGGTTCCGCCGGAAAGCCGCCCGTCGCCCGCCAAAATTCCGGCCACATGTGTTCCGTGACCGCTGTCATCATACATCTGCTCCTTTCGATGTACAAAATCCCTGAATTCCAATATCCGTTTTCCAAAATCAGGATGTGCGCAGATGCCGGTATCTAAAACCGCGACGCAGATTCCCTGCCCCAAAGCACTTTCTCTTTGGATCTCTTCACACCAGTATCCAATGATCTGCTTTGCCTGTTTCATTTATGAACATTCCTTTTTTATCAGAATATTCACTTCTTCTGCCGGATGTGTTTATACCATGATGTGTGCCTTTCCTCCCGCAGTCTTCCCATCCATACGCAGGTCTTATCGTACACTTTCTCGCAAAAGAACTGTACTGCTCCATATTGTAGCTTGCCGGCAGAAAACCTGCATCCAGAGCAGTTGCTGCCCGGAAATGTTTCATTGCTTCCACATGCTTTCCTTTCATTTCCAGAACGATTCCCAGAAGATTATGCGGAACTGCACTGTCCGGATATTTCTGCATGTACTGTGGAATCAACTGTTCACACTCACGGATGCGTCCGCTTTGTACATATTCTCTGATCTGTCTGCAAAACTGCTCCAGTTCTCTAATTCTGTTCTTTCTCTATTTTTTTATCCATTTTTATGATCTTCATAACCCATCTTCTCCTTCCCTTTTCTAAAAAATAGCACAGGCCAAGTAAAATAAGTATTAAGACCAATTCAACTCCTGTAAAAAATTTATTAAAACAATTTTCTCACACATTTCCCCCTATCCACATATTATAGAACTGTAAACAACATTATTGGAGGATTTAAAATGAGTGAATTAAGTGCAACAAACTGCGGATGTGGATGCGAATCAAACTTTGGCGGGAACTCCTGTATCTGGATCATTCTCCTGCTTCTGTGCTGTGGCGGATGTGGCAATGGATGGAGCAACGGTAACGGATGCGGCAATGACAGCTGTCTGTGGATCATCCTTCTTCTGATCTTCTGCGGCGGATGCGGCAATGGATTCGGAAACAACGGATGTGGATGCAGCAATAACGGATGCGGATGCTAATCTGCCTTTGAACACAAAACTCCCCGGCGATCTGCCGGGGAATTTTTAATGCCCGGCTTTTTCCGACCGGATCTTTTCTCTGTCTTTCTTTTCCTTCTCTTTGTCCAACCTGTTTTTCAACATGCAGTTTTCATCAATCTCGTATACCGC
>ENA-OQBJ01000830-OQBJ01000830.1-human-gut-metagenome-genome-assembly--contig:-NODE-830-length-14681-cov-9.148482_pt1 | contig 14681 bp, 26 predicted proteins | sample MGYA00242743_ERZ504545 | MGnify/ENA primary metagenome ERZ504545 (study PRJEB26092, sample SAMD00036252) | human gut metagenome | host: Homo sapiens | study: EMG produced TPA metagenomics assembly of...
CTTCTCGAAGGTGGTTGTAGTCGACGACCCGGCCCTCGGCGCAGGCTTGTCGCTGATGGCGCGCACGACGACGAGGGGCACGCCGTTGAGATAAGCGGCCTGCGCGATGGTGCAGCCTCCATCTCGCAGCACAGTCGCCGAAGGTCGCGAGGATTCGCTCCTTCTGTTCCGCGGGCGAGACGAACTGGTCGCCGGAGACGACGCGGCCCTTGAGGACCTTAATGTCGGGGGGCGACGGCGGCCGCGGCGGCGCACGCCGCCAGCAAGGGCCGGAACGTATCGCGCAAGATCAAGGCGTCGCCCGGGAGGTCGGGCGTTACCGTCAGCCGGCGCCGCGTCTGCCGCATCATGAGGGAGAACGGACTGGCCGGCGCATACGGCAGGAAGAGGTTCAAGGTGCACCCGGGGCGGTCAACGAGGCCGACGTGTCGAACGTCGTCGCGCGCGGCTTCGGCGGCAGGGCGCCGTGCACCCATATATGCAGCGACTTGGCCTGCGTGCGCGTCGGGGCGTCGTGGAACTACGTCTGCCTGCTCATCGACCTCTGCAACGGGGAGATCGTCGGCCACTCCGAAGGACCGAGGAGGGACGCGCGAGCTCCGAGCCAAGCTCTTGGATTACGTGCACTGGTACAACAACTTCAGGATCCACTCGACGCTGGGCTACATGTCGCCGGTCGAGTTCAGGGAGGCGGGGCCGTCCCTCCCGGAATCGTCCAAATAAGTGTTGCCAATCCATAGCCAATCCAGCCATCATCTTCGCGAAGGCGGACGTCAGGAAAAGCTCGGCTTGAGCTCGGTCGGACGCGGTCTGTGGGGCATCATTCAGGCTCAGGGGGTCTCCTTGTCTTCTTCGGTCGCAACCTGAATGATAGGGACGGCCCCTTCTCTCTTTCCCCTTCGTTTTCGACGCGTCACCCTCTCGGCGGCTTAAGGCTCGCGCTCGCGGGTGCAGGGGCTACGCCCAAACCCCAAAAACGTAACGCCGTGCTCGAAGCGTTTCCGGACGTCAGCGTAATCTCAAATCCCGTTCGTCAACTCATGGGCAAGCCACCTGAGACTACTCATTTCTCCTACTGGCAATGAAGACCTGCGACCTGCAGTTTTGCAAACTGCTTGAAAGCCACCTGCGTTGATTCACTTCCTATTGCAGCTGGCGGCTTGCACGCGAAAAGGCATTTAAGTTTCAAAACGGGCGTTTTCGGCGCTATCGAGCCTCCAAAGGCATCCCGCCGCGCCCTTTGGGACAAAAACAAAAACTCAAAGCCCTGAGTTCGAAAATAGTTTTTGGAGTTGTCCCGACTTTTGTCCCCGAAGCCGACGAAACGCGACAGGGTGTCACCTGGCGGCACTCGATTCGAGACGGCACCGAAAACTGGATGCAACCGGAATGACGGGACGGCAGAACCGAAGCCATCGAGTGGGGATAGAAAAAGGCCCGGGTGCCGTGGCATCCGGGCCTTTGCTAGCAACTTGATGTTGCGGGCAGCTTAGAACTTGTGGCCGCACTTCTTGCAGACGCGCAGCTTGTTCTTGCCGTCCTTCTCGTGACCGACGCGGGTAACCTTACCGCACTCGGGGCAAACGAGATTGACGTTGGAGGCATCGATGGGAGCCTCCTGCGAAACGATACCACCCTGCTGGTTGGCAGCGTTGGGCTTGACGGCCTTCTTGACGACCGAAACGCCCTCGACAACGACCTTGTTCTCGGCGGGGAGAGCACGCAGGACAACGCCCTGCTTGCCGCGATCCTTACCAGAGAGAACCTGGACCTTATCGCCCTTCTTGATATACATATATCTCCCTAACTACAGGGTCTCGGGAGCGAGCGAGACGATCTTCATGTACTTCTTGTCACGAAGCTCGCGAGCGACGGGCCCGAAGATACGGGTGCCGACGGGCGAACCATCGTTGTTGATGACAACGCAGGCGTTCTCATCAAAGCGAATGTAGGAGCCATCCTTGCGGCGGATCTCCTTAACGGTGCGAACGACGACGCAACGGACAACGTCCTTCTTCTTGACGTTGGCGCCAGGGGTAGCCTCCTGGACAGCACCGATGAACACATCGCCGATGCCTGCATAACGACGCTTGGAACCGCCAAGCACCTTGATGCAGCGAATCTTGCGAGCGCCGGAGTTGTCGGCGACGTTCAGCATGGTTTGCATCTGAATCATGGTAGATGTTCCTCCGAACTAAGAACCGAAGAGAGGTGCGCAGCTTTATGCGGCCCGTGGTATGCAAGCCAGGCATACGCACATCTTCGGAAACGTACAAGTCGTAAGAGCGACTGCTTATTTAGCGCGCTCGACGACCTCGATGAGGCGCCAACGCTTCATCTTGGACATAGGACGGGTCTCCATAACGCGGACGGTGTCGCCCACGCCAGCCGTGCACTCCTCGTCGTGAGCGTGCAGCTTCTTGGAGCTGGTCATCATCTTGCCGTACTTGGGGTGACGCTTGCGCTCGGTGATGGTGACAACAATGGTCTTCGCACCGGAGACGGAGGTAACGACACCCGTACGGACCTTACGCGAGTTACGCGAATCAGTCATGTTCTCTCCTTAGGTCCTACTCGGCGACAGCGGACTTCTCCGCTGCGATCTCGCGGGCGCGCTGCTCCGTGAGGACGCGAGCGATGTCCTTCTTCACGGTGTTGACGCGAGCGGTGTTGTCCAGCTGGCTGGTGGCCATCTGGAAACGAAGGTTAAAGAGCTCGGCGCGCATTTCCTTCAGCTTCTCAACGAGCTGAGCGTCCGAGAGCTCACGAATCTCTGCGGGCTTCATTAGTTCTCCTCCTTGGCGGCGGCGGCGTCCTCAGCAGCCCACTTGGCCTCGAGAGCGGCCTCCTCAGCCATCTCCTTCTCGATGCGCTGCTCAGCGTTCTTGGCAGCAACAATCTTGGTCTTGATGGGAAGCTTGTGCTGTGCAAGACGCAGAGCCTCGCGAGCGACCTCCTCGGGCACGCCCTTGACCTCGAACATGATGCGGCCGGGCTTGACGACGGCCACCCACTCCTCGGGGTTACCCTTACCAGAACCATGCGAGTCTCGGCAGGCTTCTTGGTGATGGGCTTATCGGGGAAGATCGTGATGTAGACACGACCGCCACGCTTCATGTAGCGGGTCATGGCAATACGAGCGGCCTCGATCTGACGGTTGGTGATCCAATGGGCCTCGAGAGCCTGGATACCAAACTCGCCGAAATGCAGCTCGGTATTACCCTTGGCCTGGCCCTTCATGGAGCCACGCTGCACCTTGCGGTGAAGAATACGCTTAGGGGCAAGCACTACTGACCCCTCCTCTCGGAGTTACGACGACGAGACGGGAAGAGCCCTCGAGTGCAGGGTTGGGAACAGGCTGGCCCGGGAGCTTCTCGCCCAGGTAGATCCAGACCTTCACGCCGCAAGCGCCCATGGTGGTGCTGGCGACAGCCGTGCCGTAGTCGATCTTGGCACGGAGGGTGTGCAGAGGCACGCGACCCTCGCGGTACCACTCACGACGGCCCATCTCGGCACCGCCGAGACGACCGGAGCACTGGATACGGATACCCTTAGCGCCGGCCTTGCGGGCGGACTGGACAGCCTTGCGCATAGCGCGACGGAAGGCAACGCGGCCCTCGAGCTGCTCGGCGATAGACTGAGCAACGAGGTTGGCGTCGAGCTCGGGGCGCTTGATCTCGACAACGTCGACGGAGAGCTGGCCCTTGGAGACGCCAGCGACCTTCTCGAGCTCGGTGCGGAGGGTATCGATCTCGGCACCCTTCTTACCGATGACAACGCCGGGGCGAGCGGTGAGGATGATGACCTTCACCTTGTCGCCAGCGCGCTCAATCTCGACGCGGGAGACAGCTGCGCGGGAAAGACGCTTCTCGAGGTACTTGCGGATCTCGAGATCGTTACCGAGGGTCTTAGCGTAATCCTTCTCTGCGAACCAGCGGGAGCGCCAGTTCTCGGTGATGCCAAGACGGAAGCCGGTGGGGTAGACTTTCTGACCCATACAGCTTTACGCCTCCTTTCGAGGAGCAACGACGACGGTGATGTGGGAAGTACGCTTCAGAATGCGAGAAGCGGAACCCTTGGCGCGGGGACGGATGCGCTTAAGCGTCGGACCCTCGTCAACATAGGCAGCGGCGACAACCAGGTTGTCGGCACGCAGACCGTTGTTGTTCTCGGCGTTCGCAACGGCGGAACGGAGAACCTTCTCGACATCCACGGCGACGGCGCGGTCGCAGAAGTGGAGGATGTCGAAGGCCTGAGCGACAGGCTTGCGGCGGATCAGATCGACCACCAGGCGGGCCTTGCTGGGGGAAACACGCACGTACTTAGCGACGGCGCGAACCTCGGTGGCCTCAGTTTCAATAGACTTAGTTGCCATTTACGGTTAACCCCCTATTTGGCCTTGTGGCCACGGAACGTACGAGTCGGCGCGAACTCGCCGAGCTTGTGACCAACCATGGACTCGGTAACATACACGGCACATGCTTGCGGCCGTCGTGGACGGCGATGGTGTGACCAACCATCTCGGGGAAGATGGTGGACGCGCGGGACCAGGTCTTCACGACGTCCTTCTTGCCAGCCTCGTTCATCGCGGTGATACGCGAGAGAAGGCGAGTCTCCACGAACGGGCCCTTTTTGAGACTTCTGCTCATAAGTGCTTTCTCCTAAAACTCGGTATCCGAAATTACTTCTTACGGCGACGAATGATGTGCTGGTTCGAGACCTTCTTCTTCTTGCGCGTACGAAGGCCCTTCGTCGGCTTACCCCAGGGGGTAACAGAGGGACGACCAGAGGTGTGGTTCTTGCCCTCGCCACCGCCGTGCGGGTGGTCGACAGGGTTCATGACGGTACCACGGACGGTCGGGCGCACGTTCATGTGACGCTTACGGCCGGCCTTGCCGATGACGATGTTGGAGTGATCGGCGTTGCCGACCTCACCGACGGTGGCGCGGCAGGTAACGAGGATGCGGCGCATCTCGGAGGAAGGCATACGGACGATAGCGTACTTGCCCTCCTTACCCATCAGCTGGCAGGAGTTGCCGGCGGAACGGGCGATAGCAGCGCCCTTGCCCGGCTGGAACTCGACGGCGTGGATGAGCGTACCGACGGGGATGTCGGCGAGGGGCAGAGCGTTGCCCGGCTTGATGTCGGCGTCAGAACCGGACATGATGGTCTGACCGACCTCGAGGCCCTTGGGGGCCAGGATGTAGCGCTTCTCACCGTCAGCGTAGTGCAGCAGAGCGATGCGAGCGGAACGGTTCGGATCGTACTCGATCGTGGCAACCTTGGCGGGCACGCCGTCCTTGTTGCGCTTGAAGTCGATCACGCGGTAACGACGCTTCACGCCGCCGCCCTGGTGGCGGGTAGTGATGCGGCCGTTGTTGTTACGACCGGCCTTCTTGGGCAGGGGCTCGAGAAGAGACTTCTCGGGCTTGGTGCAGGTGATCTCGGAGAAGTCGGAGATCGTCTGCCAACGCCTACCAGCGGAGGTCGGCTTAAGGTGCTTTACAGCCATTACAATCCCTTTCAATAGGAATCCGTTAGCCATCGCAGACAGGGATTCGAGGTTCTGCCTCGGGTGCGATGACACCGGACGTATACACGGTTCCGGGCGTGTCCATTTTATACGCCCAAAACCTTGAGCTCCCGCCTCCCCTTTTTGGGAGGCATGAGCTCACTCAACAGCAGCGAGTCTTAGGCCTGGTTGCCAAAGACCTCGATGGTGTCGCCCTCGGCCAGCGTGACGATGGCCTTCTTCCAAGAACGGGTCTTGCCGGCGACATAGCGCACGCGCTTGGTCTTGGGCTTGACCGTCAGGGTGTTCACGCGAACGACCTTGACGCCGAAGATCTCCTCGACAGCGTCCTTGATCTGATACTTGTTAGCATCCTTGGCGACCTCGAACGTGTACTTGTTCAGCTCCATGCCGGAGAAGGAACGCTCGGACACGATCGGACGGATGATGATCTCGTGGGCGGTCATTTATGCAAGCACCTCCCCGAAGTGAGCGGCGATGTCGGCGGGCATCAGCACAGCGTTGTTGTTGACGAGATCGTAGGTGTTGGCCTCGTCAGCGGTGATGATGAACGTCTTGGGAATGTTGCGGAACGACAGGTAGGCGTTGACGTCCTCATCGCGAACGATGATGGTCAGACGCTTGCCCTCAAGGCCGAGAGCCTTGAGCATGGCGACGGCAGCCTTGGTGGAAGCTTCTCGAAGCCGTAGTCGTCGACGAGCACGAGCTCGCCATCGGCCAGCTTGGCGGACAGCGCGGAGCGCATAGCCAGCTTGACCTCCTTGTTGTTCATACGCTTAGCGTAGGAACGGGGCTTGGGGGCGAAGACAACGCCACCGTGACGCCACTGGGCAGCACGGATGGAACCCTGGCGGGCACGGCCGGTGCCTTCTGACGCCAAGGCTTCTTGCCGCCACCGGAAACCTCAGAGCGGCCCTTAGCGGACTGGGTGCCCTGACGCCAAGAGGCCATCTGGCACTTGACGATGTGGTGCATAACGTGGATGTTCGGCTCGATGCCGTACACCTCAGCGGCGAGCTCGGCCTCGGCGACCTTCTTGCCCTCGCTGTTCTTTACTTCAAACTTTGCCATTTAAGTGTTCTCCTTGGTATGACGCTGGGCTAAATGGGCTGGGCCCTTAGGCCATACGGATGGCGACGAGACCATTCTTGGCACCCGGGACAGCGCCCTTGACCAAGATGAGGTTCTGCTCGGCATCGATGCGGACAACGGAAAGGTTCTTGACGGTAACGCGCTCGTTACCCATGTGACCGGCCATCTTGACGCCCTTGAGGACGCGCGCAGGATAGGCGCACTGACCGATAGAACCGGGGTGACGCTGGAAGTGAGAACCATGCGTCATAGGACCGCGGCGCTGACCCCAGCGCTTGATGCGACCCTGGAAGCCTTACCCTTGGAGGTACCGATGACGTCGACCTTCTCGACATCAGCGAAATCAGCGACGGTGACGACCTCGCCGACCTTGTGCTCCTCGCCGTTCTCGACGCGGACCTCACGAAGGAAGCGGACAGCTCGACGCCGGCCTTGGCGAAGTGACCAGCCATGGGCTTGTTCACGTTCTTGGCCTTGATGTCGCCGAAACCGATCTGGACGGCGTCATAGCCGTCGGTTGCCTGAGTTTTAACCTGCGAGACAGCGCAGGGGCCAGCCTGGATGACCGTGACGGGAACGACGTTATCGTTCTCGTCCCAAACCTGGGTCATGCCAATCTTGCGGCCGAGAATCATGCTGATCAAGATATGATCCCAACTCTCGCGTGGTCTTGGGACAATGCGTACACCACCGAGCGTACGCCCCTAGAGGACCACTACTTACACGACGTGCTCCCCAGCCTTGTATTGCGCCCAGACTACCTGACAACCCTATTAAGCAGGCATTTTGTCCAGCCAGAATACTCCCCTGGTTACACACAGCTGTTTAGTATACACGGCTGCGGGCGTATCCATCGAGATTCATATTTCACTCACATTGTTTACGCAGGTAAAGTGCGTGGATGGCTCCCGAGCACGGCGGAGGCCGGAGAAATATATTAAGGTCCCTGCTCTACAGTCCTGCGCAAGACGGAGAGCACATTAAGTGCTCTCCTTTGCGTGCGGAACTCGCGATGACCTTAATATATTTCTCCGGCCTCCGCCGTGCTCGGGAGACGACACGTTGATGTCTGCTTAACTCTGCTCGTTCAGGCTAATGACTTTGTTGGGGGTCCACAATTTGCTGCAAGGTAAACTTGCATTGGGGCGCATCGTCCTCTTCTCGCGCATCATCAAAATCGAAGATCATGATGGCGCAGTTGGGGAGTTTTGTTGGGAGCTCGAAGCCTCTGGGGCTGCGGCCTTGATGAATTGGCGGCTGGCGCTGCCGTGGCTTACTGCTAGGAGGGTTTCGATGCCCTCGGAGCCCATGAGATTGGTGAGGGTGCCTACCATGCGCTCCTGCAGGACATGGCTCCCTTCTCCGCCAAATGGGACCAAATCCTCGCCGGGGTCCCAGACGTCGGTGGGTAGGGCGTCGTGGGGGCCTTCTTCGAAGGTACCGTAGCTGCGCTCGATGATGCCTTCGCAGGGCTCGACTGCTGCACCCGTCGAGGAGTTTGGTTGCGACGAGACTTGCCGTGTCCATGGCTCGGCCTAAGGGCGAAGAGACCACTTTGTCGGGAATGATGCCGTGGCCCTTGAGCCATGCGGCCGCCATCCCCGCTTGTTTGCGGCCCAGATCGGTCAACGGAGAATCGCAGCGGCCCTGGACGAGCTTTTTGACGTTGAATTCTGTCTGACCGTGGCGGAGTAGATATAGACGCTTCATGCTCTCCCCTTCTGTATAACCTACTTTACTGGCGCAGTCCTATTCGTGGGTATGCCCTACGTAGTCTTCGTCGATCGTGATCTTGGCAATCGACTTGGGGTATTCCGATTCGACCTCTGGGCCAACGCGTGCTTTAGGTCCTCGGCGTCCATGCCCAAATCTGAGGGTCGCACGCAGTCAAAGATCACGTTGGTGTGCGTAGGACCCGGCACACAGCGTAGGTCATGAATCGAGAGGCGGTTATCGATCTCCTGAGCCATGGCGTGAATGCGCAAGCGCATGCTCGCCACCTTTGGATCGTCGGTCACGATGGGGTCGTAGTGAAGTGTGACAATCATGCCGTCTTCGTTCCTAAACGACTGCTCGATGTTATCGAGCGTGTCGTGACTTTCCAGCGGGCTGGCCTCGGCCGCCATCTCGGCGTGCGCACTTGCAAACTTCCTGCCCGGGCCGTAGTCGTGAACCATCAAATCGTGAACGCCCAAAACGCCGGGATAGCTCATGATCTTGTCTCGAATGTGCTTGACCAGCTTAGGATCGGGTGACTGGCCCAAAAGCGGGCTCACCGTATCTTGAATAAGTTCAAGGCCGCTCCAGCCAATATAGGCGCCAACGGCAAGGCCGACCCATGCGTCAAGATTGATGTGCGTCACCTGCGAAACAATCGCACATGCCAGCACGGCGCCTGTGGCAAGGACATCGTTCTTGGAATCCTGCGCGGTCGCATGCAGCGTCTCGGACTCAATGCGATCGCCGAGCTTTTGGTTGAGGGCCGCCATCCAGAGCTTTACGACCATCGAAAGCACTAGAACTGCCACCAGGGCAAGCGAGAACTCGACAGGTTCGGGGTGGATGATGCGCTCAACCGAGGACTTCACCAGCTCAACGCCGATCAGCAGCACGAGCGCCGCCACGACCAGACCCGAGAGATACTCGTAGCGGCCATGTCCGTAAGGATGCTCGGGGTCCGCCGGCTTGCTCGCCAGCTTAAAGCCCAGCACGCTCACGATATTCGAGCTGGCATCGGACAGGTTGTTCATGGCATCCGCCACAATCGAAACCGATCCGGACAGCACACCAATTGCGCCCTTCGCAGCACAAAGCGCAACATTAGCGAGAATACACACCATGCCCGTCAACGTGCCCACGCGCGCACGGTCGCCCTGCGCACGACGAACGATCCACTCGACCATCTTCATCAGCCCCCACGGTACTGCCTATATATATCTATTGCTCAAACGGATTGTAGTGTAGCCACTTTGTCCTTCAGATACAAAAAGGCCGCGACCCACACGGGCCACGGCCTTGGAGCATGGCAAAGGAATCGTCCTTTTGTCACACAGGTTTATGCGCTTGCTTCAGCAGCGCTCGCCACTGTTTCGGGCGAATCGGCTTCGTCTTCTGCCACCTGCCCCTTCGTCGGTACCACGCCAAAGCAGTAGCTCAGCGCCGCAGACACCGCAAATGCCACACCGCCGGCAGCGCAGCACCACAGCAGGTTCGAGATGCCGCCCGTGGCAAAGCCAATGACCATGAGGACATTCGTCATGCCGATGGTATAGGCCGTAACGTGGCCCACGGCCGCAACAAGGCTCCGACGGCGCCGCCAATGGCCATGCACGTCAGGCACCTGCCATATTTAAAGCCGCAACCGTACAGCGCCGGCTCGCTTACGCCGCCAAGAACACCCGAGATTGAATAGCCCAGCATGAGCGCCTTCTCGTCCTTATCCGCAACGCGAAGCGACGCGCCAAAGGGCATGCCCCAAACGGCGAACGTCGCCATCGTCGCGGCAATCAGGATGCACGAATCCGTTCCCACACTCATAAACTGCGCGTACGCAAGCGATAGAACGACGTTGCTGACGCCCGCTATCTTTAGGAACTCCCAGCCCGCGGCAAGCCCCATGAGCGTGAGCAGCGACACGATGCCACCGGAATTGCCAAGCATAAACATAAGCTGGCCCAACAGCATGCCCAGATAGCTGCCCGCCGGCGCCGTAATGCACAGGGAAACCGGAACCATGACGAGCATGGTCGCAAACGGAACGAACGAAAACGCCACGGCCTTAGGGATAACGCGCGAAAAGAAACACTCCACTCGCCATAGCACGGGCACCGAGATGAGGACCGGGATAACAGTCGTCGTGTAATCGTTGACCGGCGCGGGAAGCAGACCATACACGGAAGTCATCGATGCCCCCGTCTCGATGCGGCATCGACGAGCTTAAGCAGATCGGGCGCAATCAATACGCCGCCCAGCATCATGCCCAGCTGCTCCGAGCAACCGAGCTGGCGGCGGCCGCCCAACCAAGATAGATGGGCAAAAAGTAGTAGCCGGCGTTATAGAGCCAACTGTAGAACAGGCGATAGATTTCGGAATCGGCAGACCACAGGCCCAGCATGCCTTCGCCCATAATGACGGCGACGGTGCGGAACAACGCCGCGCAGACAATAAAGGGCAGCGCCGACATCATGCTTTTGGACAGATATTCCACCACGGCCATGGCGTTTGATGAAACCGTCGTTATAAACGAGGTGTTAGTAACTTGTGACATGGAACGCCTTTCCCAATGTGACATGCGGACTGCCCCTTTGTCACATCGTGCGGTATCGACCGATTGCGCGGTACTTTTCGTAGCGGAGGTTTGTGAGGGTCGCGTCGTCGAGCTGCCCAAGCGTATCGAAGGCATCAAATGCCGAGGACATGACGGCACCGGCGATCTCCTCATGCGACAGGCCCCTATCGTCAACGATGCCGTCGATGATGCCGAGCGCCAACAGATCGGGGGCCGTGAGCTTAAGCGCCTCGGCGGCCTCATTCGCGCGCTCGGTATCCTTCCACAGGATCGACGCACAGGCCTCGGGGCTCACGACCGAATAGGCCGAGCTCGAGAGCATCAGGATGCGGTCGGCCACGGATAGCGCCAGCGCGCCACCAGAGCCGCCCTCGCCTGTCACCACCGAGACAATCGGCGTCTTAAGGCCGCTCATCTCCATGAGATTCTGGGCAATCGCCTCGCCCTGGCCGCGCTCCTCGGCACCGATGCCGCAAAACGCGCCCGAAGTATCGACCAGGCACAGAACCGGTCGACCAAACTTTTCGGCCTGGCGCATAAGGCGATGTGCTTTGCGGTAGCCTCGGGATGTGCCATACCAAAGTTGCGACGCATGCGCTCTTTGGTCGTGGTGCCGCGCTCGATGGCGATGACCGTTACGGGGCGTCCGTCTTTCCAGCCAATGCCAGCCACCACAGCGGCGTCGTCGCCAAAGTAACGGTCGCCGTGCAGCTCCACAAATCCATCCAGGCCCAGCGAGATCATCTCACCCGCCGTGGCGCGATCTGCCGAGCGGGTCTGCTTGACAATCTCGAGCGCGGTTTTTGGTGCCGTCGAGCGCTTGAACAAGTGTCCCAGCTTTTTGCCGCGGCGACCCGTATGCACGATCTCATGCGGTGCCCCCAGGCCGGGCGCGTGCCTTCGTGCAGCGCCAGCAGCTCGCCCACCGTGAGCGCAATCTCGCCACGCGGTACAACGGCATCGCAAAAGCCGTGCTCCAGCAAAAACTCGGAGCGCTGGAATCCCTTGGGCAGGCGCTTGTGCATGTTCTGCTCGATCACGCGCGGGCCGGCAAATGCCGTCAGGGCATCGGGCTCGGCCAGGATAATGTCGCCCTCCATGGCAAAGCTCGCGGTTACGCCGCCGGTCGTGGGGTCGGTGAGCACCGTGATATACAGGCCGCCCGCCTCGCTGTGGCGCCTAACCGCCGCAGTAATCTTGGCCATCTGCATAAGCGATGTCACGCCCTCTTGCATGCGCGCACCACCCGAAACGGTAAAGCCGACAACTGGCAATCCCAGCTCGGTCGCATGCTCAAATGTGCGACAGATCTTCTCGCCCACCACGGAGCCCATCGAGCCCATCATAAAGTTGGCATCCATAAAGAAGAGCGCGGTATCGCAACCGCAGATTTTGCCCCTGCCGCACACGACGGCATCGCGCTCGCCCGAACGCTCGCTCACGCTCTTGAGCTTGTCGCATAGCCGGGAAACAAGAGGAAATCCTCCGACGCCAGATTGGCATCCCATTCCTCAAACGTGCCCTCGTCGACCGTCATGCGCATGCGCGCGCGACGCTCACGCGAAAGTGCTTGCCGCAACGAGGGCAGACCTCGAGGTTGTCGTGCAGGCGTGCCTCATCGATTACGCGGCGGCACTCCGGGCACTTGATAAACACGTGGCGCGCGGGAAACTCGGCGCACGACTCGGTCATCGGTCCCTCGAGGACGTTGACCGTCTTCGCTTTTCTATTCATCAGCATAGAGATGCCCCATCAGATCGGTGTGATACATGCCCGACAAGAACTCGTCGTTTGCCAGCACGTCGAGCTGAAGCTCGCTGTTTTCGCTCACGCCCTCAATCACGAGCTCGCCCAGGGCCGAGCGCATCTTGCGAATGGCGCCGTCACGCGTGGGCGCACACACGATGAGCTTGCCGAGCATGGAGTCGTAGTACGGCGGAACGTTCGCACCGGTAAACATGGCGGAATCCCAGCGCACGCGCGGACCACCCGGCACGCGCAACGCGGTGACCGTTCCGCATGACGGCAGAAAGTCCGGCGTTTCGGCATTGATGCGGCACTCCATGGCGTGGTTGCGAACCGGCATGTCCTCCTGCTCAAAGGGCAGAGGCTGGCCGGCTGCCACGCGCAGCTGCCACTTGACCAAGTCGGTATCGGTCACAAACTCCGTAACCGGATGCTCCACCTGCAAGCGCGTGTTCATTTCCATAAAGTAGAAATTGCCGTCGTCCGAATACAGGAACTCGATGGTACCGGCTCCTTCGTAGCCGACGGCACGAGCCAGGTCACGCGCCGCCTTGTGCATGCGAGCACGAATGTCGTCGTGTCCGTCGAGACACGGCGCGGGGCTCTCCTCGATCAGCTTTTGGTTGCGACGCTGCACCGAGCACTCGCGCTCGCCGAGCGAAAACACATGGCCCTGCTTATCGGCCATAATCTGCACCTCAACGTGGTGCGCCGGCGCGACGAACTTCTCCATGTAGCACTCGCCGTCGCCAAAAACGGCCTCGCCCTCGGCACGCGCCTCGATGAACGCCTTTGCCGCATCTTCCACGCGCTCGACTTTACGAATGCCGCGACCGCCACCGCCTGCACGCGCCTTAATGAGCACGGGACAGCCAATGCGCTCGGCCTCGGCCGTTGCCTCCTCGGGGCTTTTGAGCAAATCGCAGCCCGGCACGATGGGCACGCCCGCGGCAGCGGCCGTTCGGCGTGCGGCGTCCTTGTCGCCCATGCTGTCGATGACCTCGGCCGAGGGACCGACAAACGCCAGACCGTACTTGTCGCAGTCGCGCACGAAGCTCGCCTTCTCGGAAAAGAAACCGTAGCCAGGATGGATCGCCTTTGCCCCCGACTTTACGGCACAGGTGAGCACAGCATCGTCGTTGAGGTAGCTCTCGGCAAGACGCGGGCCGCCGATGCAATACGCCTCGTCGGCAAGTTGCACGTGCAACGCGTCCGCATCGGCCGTGGAATAAACGGCGACGGTCTTGATGCCCATATCGCGGCACGCGCGGATAACACGGACCGCGACTTCGCCGCGGTTGGCGATGAGCACTTTGTCGAACATGAAGCTTCCTTAACTTTCGTGCATGAGTGCAAAAGACATATCGGCGCGGCAGCAAACCTCACCGTTGACGCTCGCGGTACCCGTCGCAAAGCGGAACGGCCCGCGCGCACGCGTGATGGAGCACACCAGATCCACCGTGTCGCCCGGGCGCACCGGACGCTTAAAGCGAACCTTGTCCAGACTCGTGTAGAACGGCGTCGCGCCGCGCGCCTCCTCATCGCCCATCAGCAGCACGCAGCAGTTCTGGGCGAGCATCTCGCACTGAATCACGCCGGGGACGACCGGGTTTCCCGGAAAATGCCCCTGCAAAAAGTACTCGTCGCCCGTGATCGTAATCTTGCCGTGGGCCTCGTCGCCCACCAGCTCGGCCTCGTCGAGCAAAAGCATCGGCTCGCGATGCGGCAACAGCTTCTTGAGCTCTTCTTTGTTCATGGATATCACCTATCCGATCCTCATGAGGCAGCTGCCAAACTCCACGAGGTCGCCGTCGGCCACGCAGATCTCGAGCACCTCGCCGTCTGCCTCTGCCGTCACCTCGTTGAGAACCTTCATGGCCTCGATGATGCAGAGGGTCTCGCCGGCCTTGACCTTGGAGCCCACGTGCACAAACGGCTCGTCGCCCGGCGCCGGGGCAGCATAGAACACGCCGACCATGGGAGCAGTCACCTCGGCGCCCTTGGGCTCCGGTGCGGCGGCGG
>ENA-OQBJ01000832-OQBJ01000832.1-human-gut-metagenome-genome-assembly--contig:-NODE-832-length-14649-cov-9.316830_pt1 | contig 14649 bp, 20 predicted proteins | sample MGYA00242743_ERZ504545 | MGnify/ENA primary metagenome ERZ504545 (study PRJEB26092, sample SAMD00036252) | human gut metagenome | host: Homo sapiens | study: EMG produced TPA metagenomics assembly of...
ATTGCCATCAATGCTGCAATGGTCATATTGACAAGGAGGAGTTTCTTGCGCGAAAGCATGTCGCCCAAGGGGATGAGGAAGAATAAGCCAGCGCATAACCTATCTGGGTAATGACGGTGATGAGGTTAGCCTTCTGCTCGGTAATATCCAGGTCGTGGCGGATGAGTTCGAGAAGCGGCTGATTGTAGTAGCAGTTGCTACGGTGAGTCCAGCGACGATAGCCATCATCAGAAGAATGCTGCGGGGAATGCCCTGATTTTCTTTTAGCTGTATCATTTTCTGTCTGTTTGTTTCTTTGTTTTGAGTGCAAAGTTACGAAAAAATTCTCGGCAATCAAAGTTTTTGGGAACGATTTCTTGGGAAAATCTTCTCTCTCATGCAGAAAATCTTCTTTCTCATGCAGAAAAAGTTTCTGTTCTTTCCCTCTCTCGCGTACCTTATTATATGTATATAGTGCTGCTCTGAAGAGGTGTTGGCGCGCACCCTTGTTACGCTAAAAACACCGAAAAGTGTTAAAATTAGGCTGTTTCCGAGCACATTAAAAACTTTAACCTTTGTTAGCATTTTGTAAGTGGTTGATTTTTAGCGATTTGTAATTTTGTTACAAAATCACCTAAAAAAAAATCGCAAAAAAAAGAACAACGTATCAAAAAAATGCTTACCTTTGCATCGTTCAAAAGAACAAATGATTGTTTTACAGATTTTAAAAAAGCAAAGAAAATGAAGAAATTAGTTTTTATGTTCGTAGCTATCGCAGCTATCTCTTTCGCATCATGTGGTAACAAAACAGCTCAGAACACAGCTTCTGCTGATTCTGACACAGCTCAGGTAGATACAACTGCTGCTGACACTGCTGCTGCTGATACAGCTGCTGCTGATTCTGCTAAGTAATTTGAAATTACTTGCGAACGAAAAATGAGAGAAACAACCGCTGGACTTCGGTCTAGCGGCTTTTTCGTTTTATAGAGACTATGTTTCATTTTTTTAGGTTACCTTTTAGAATATTAGAAAAGATAATTTATGATAGATTCAAGTGCCTTCCAAGGTAAAAAGGCAGCTTACTATACGCTAGGCTGCAAACTCAACTTCTCTGAAACTTCCACTTTTGGCAAAATGCTCGAAGATATGGGCGTCATTACTGCTAAAAAGGGGGAGAAAGCTGATATTTGTCTGATTAACACCTGCTCGGTAACAGAAGTTGCCGATCATAAATGCCGTCAGGCTATCCACCGGATGGTGAGAAACAATCCGGGCGCATTCGTTATCGTGACGGGCTGTTATGCGCAGCTCGAATCTGAGAATGTCAGCAAGATAGAGGGTGTAGACCTCGTGTTGGGCGCTAACGAGAAGGCGCACTTGATTCAATATCTCAGCGATGCATGGGCGCAGAAATTTGCCCAGGAAAACGGATTGGCTGCTCAGGCCCCTCAGAACGTCGATGCTGAAAGTTCTCTGAACGGCGATGCTGCGGCTCTTCATCAGCATTATAGCGTGAAGACGAAGGAAATCAAGACCTTCCAGCCTTCTTGCTCGCGTGGCAACCGTACCCGTTATTTCCTGAAGGTGCAGGACGGCTGCAATTATTATTGCACCTATTGCACCATTCCATTTGCCCGAGGCAATTCGCGCAACCCAAGCATCCAGTCGCTTGTGGCTCAATGTGAGCAGGCGGCTGCTGAAGGCGGTAAGGAAATCGTCATTACCGGTGTGAATATCGGTGATTTCGGTCAGACTACCCACGAGCGATTCATCGACCTTGTCAAGGCGATGGATCAGGTAGAAGGAATCAAGCGTTACCGCATCTCGAGTCTGGAGCCTGATCTCTGTGATGATGATCTCATAGAGTATTGTGCCCAGAGCCGTGCCTTTATGCCTCATTTCCACATTCCTCTGCAGAGCGGAAGCGATGAGGTGCTCAAGCTGATGCACCGCCGTTACGACAAGGCGCTCTTTGCCCACAAGGTGAATCTTATCAAGGAGAAAATGCCTGATGCGTTTATCGGTGTCGATGTGATGGTGGGCTGTCGCGGCGAAACTCCGGAGTGTTTTGAAGAATGCTATGAGTTCCTGAAGAGTCTGCCTGCTACCCAGCTTCACGTCTTCCCTTATTCTGAGCGTCCGGGCACGGCTGCCTTGAAGATTCCGTATGTGGTTGACGAGAAGGAGAAGAAGAAACGCTCCAAGCGACTGTTGGAGTTGAGCGATCAGAAGACGCAGGAATTCTATGCTCAATACATCGGTACAGAGGCTGAGGTTCTCTTCGAAAAGGCGCCAAGAGGCAAGGCAATGCATGGATTCACCAAGAACTATATCCGCGTAGAACTTTCGCCGGCTCTCGCCAAGGAAGAATACGACAACCAACTTATCAAGGTTCGCCTGGGTGATTTTAATCACGATAAGACGGCGCTGAAGGGAGAGCTTCTTTAGTTGATAGTTTATAGTAAATAGGGCTTGTTGATAGTTTATAATTGATAGTTTATAGTTAATAGGGCTAAGTAAAAAGGGTTAATCGTAAAGTTCAAAGTCCAATGTATTACAACGATTTTGGAACATGGATCCGGAAGCAGTTTCCTGATTTCCGTGTTCAGAAGATTTCGATAGACGCGGGATTCTCCTGTCCTAACAGAGATGGGAGGATTTCGAGTGGCGGATGTACGTATTGCGACAACCGCACCTTCAATCCGAGCTATTGCGACCGGAAAAAGTCGATTACTGAACAGCTGGAGGAGGGAAAGGCTTTCTTCAGCAGGAAGTATCCTGATATGAAATATCTGGCTTATTTCCAGGCTTATACCAATACATACGCCAGGGTGGAGCAACTGAGGCAGATGTATGAAGAGGCTCTTGAGGTGGAAGATGTGGTGGGAATCGTTATCGGAACCCGTCCGGATTGTGTGAGCGATGAATTGCTCGATTATCTGGAAGAACTGAACCGCCGAACCTTCGTGCTGGTGGAATATGGCATTGAGAGTGCCAATGATGAAACCTTGAAACGCATCAACGCGGACATGATTTTGCCTGTTGCCGTAGTGCCGTAGAGCGTACTCATGCCAGGGGAATCCTTACGGGCGGCCACATCATCATCGGTTTGCCGGGAGAAGATGCGGAAGAAAGTCTGCGCCAGGCTCCTCTCATCTCTTCCTTGCCGCTTGATATTCTCAAGATTCATCAGATGCAGATTATCAGGGGCACCCGGCTGGCACAGGAATATGCTGAGCATCCCTTCCATGTTTACACGGTAGAGGAATATATTGATGTCATCGTGAAATACATCCGTCTGCTCAGAAAGGATTTGGTGCTGGAGCGCTTCGTCAGTCAGTCGCCCAAAGAACTGCTGGTTGCTCCCAAATGGGGACTCAAGAACTATGAGTTTACCAATCTCCTGAATAACAGATTAAAGAGTTTACAATAAATATGGCAAAAGTAGCAATCGTTATATTAAACTGGAATGGACAGAAGATGCTGGCAAAGTATCTTCCGAATGTCATCGAATATTCCCGTCAGGATGCTGAAATCTGGGTGGCAGACAATTCTTCTTCTGATGGTTCGATGCATCTTCTGGAGACTCAGTTTCCTCAGGTGAAGACCATCGTGCTGGAGCAGAATTTCGGCTTTGCAGAAGGCTATAACCGTGCCTTGAAGCAGATTGATGCAACGTATTATGTGCTCCTGAATAGCGATGTGGAGGTTTCGCATCATTGGCTTACACCGCTCATCGAGTTTATGGATTCGCATCAGCAGGTGGCTGCCTGCCAGCCTAAGTTGCTTGCCGAATACGATAAGGACAGCTTTGAGTATGCTGGCGCTTGCGGCGGATTCCTCGACAAATACGGCTATCCGTTCTGTCGCGGCCGCATCTTTGATACGGTAGAGCGCGATAACGGGCAGTATGATTACCAGCAGGAAATCTTGTGGGCTACGGGTGCCTGTATGATGATCCGCTCAAAGGATTATTGGACTGCTGGCGGTTTAGACGGCCGTTTCTTTGCTCATAATGAAGAGATAGATCTTTGCTGGCGCTTGCGTCTGATAGGTAGAAAAATCTACTGCATTCCTGAGAGTGAGGTTTATCATGTGGGTGGTGGAACCCTGCCGAAAAGCAATCCGATGAAGACTTATCTGAATTTCAGAAATAATTTAACCATGCTTTATAAGAATCTGAGTGATACGGAGTTGACTCATGTAATGCGTATGCGAAGATTCTTGGATTACCTTGCTGCTTTCGAGACATTGGTTCTGAATCGCAACTGGGGTGACTTCAAGGCTATCTTCAAGGCGCGCAGGGCTTTCAAGGCATGGAAACATGAGTTTGACGAAGATCGCAGAAAGATACAGGCGGGTAGGGTGAAGGAGGAGATTCCGCAGGTTTACAATCTCTCTATCATCTGGCAATATTACGCCAAGGGCAAGAAACTCTTCTCGCAGTTGTAGACTATTAATAAACAAACTTAAAAATAAAATCTATGAAGAAAAAACAAATGATGATGGCGCTGGTTTCGCTGATAGTTCTGTCAGCCCAGGCGCAGGTTAATTTCCAGGTGTCGGTTTCCAATCCTTCCAAGGTGGCAAGAACCGATGCTCCGGTGGTGGTAGATCTCAGCAAGTTGGGAGCTATTGGTGACATTCAGCGCGCTGTAGTAACCGTTGACGGTAAGGAGATTCCTTCACAGCTCGACGACATCAACCGCGATTGTACCAACGATGAACTCTGTTTCCTTGCCGATTTGGGCAAGAAAGAAACCAAGACCTATCAGGTGCACCTCTATCGTGAGGGCGAGCAGGCACAGTATCCGGCTCGTACCTTTGCCGAACTCTGTCTGCCAAGCAGAAACAGGAAGCTGGCTAAGAACAGGCAGGATATTTATCTGCGCAGCATCTCGTTTGATAAGAAAACCAAGGATCCTTATCACTACGTCCATTCTCATGGCATCTGCTTCGAAAGTGAACTGATTGCCATGCGTGTTTATTTTGATCATCGTCAGACCATCGATCTTTATGGCAAAATCAACAAGGGACTGGTGGTTCAGGATACGCAGTTTTATCCTTCAGATGAGCAGATTCAGGCTGGTTCGGGCGATGATTGTCTCTGGGTAGGCAATACCTACGGGCTGGGTGCGCTCCGTGGCTGGGACGGTAAAGACCAGGTGCTGTTCAACAACGTGAAATACCAGGAGCAGCGCGTCATTTCAGAAGGTCCGCTCCGTGCCATCGTCGAGGTAGTGGATAAGGGTTGGGTTCCGGCTCCGGGCTTGCAGCCTGTCAATGCCACCATCCGTTACACCATCTATGCCGGTCATCGCGATTTCGATGTAGATGTATTCTTCAACAAGGATGTTTCTGATTATCAGTTTGCTACAGGACTCATTAACGTAAAGGGTTCCAGCGAATTTGCTGATGGCAAGGGATTGCGAGGCTGTTACGGCAGCGACTGGCCAACAGGCAAGGACGATGGAAAGCACAAGCTGGAGACCGTAGGCTTGGGCATTTATGTGCCACAGTCAGCCTGGTAAGTCAGCAGCCAGCCAATAAGGATTGCTATACTCAGGTAGTGAAACCTGCAGGCAGCCAGCTCAGTTATAAGCTTGCTTATACCAGTGCCAACGAAACCTATGGTTTCAAGGGCGAGAAGGAGTGGTATGAGTGGTTGAAAGCCTGGAAGAAGCAGATAGAAGAGCCGGTTCAGGTTTCAGTTTCTGTCATCATCCGATAAGCAGAAAACTGCGCAAATAGCCAGCAATGAGCAAAAATGCCTTACGTTTTGCTCATTGCTGGCTATTTTGCAAACAAATTTATAAGAAAAAACCATTTTTTTGCGAATGCGTATGATTTTTTAGCAAAAAAGCTTGGTAATTTAAATAATTTTTAGTATTTTTGCAGTCGTAACTCGAAGATTTGTAAATTATCGTGAAAAGGTTTTTTAATTATATAGTCATATTAGCAATCGTGCTTCTCAGTTCGGCCTGCGAGTTTAAGTTCAAGCCGAACGAGGAAGGAGAGGCTGTGCCCCTGTCGGTACAGCGTTACGACCGATTGGAAAGCAGATATCTTACTACCGGTGATTTCTCAGCCCTGCAGCAGATGAACACCGATTACCCGATAGAAACCCGTACGCTGATAGAGAAAATGCTCCAGCTTGGCACCATTACCGACGCCAATATCAGCAACCGTTTCCTCATGTTCTATCAGGATTCTACCTTGCAGGCACTTATCGCCGATGCTGAGGCAGAATTTGCCAATATGGAAGACATCAACGAGCAGCTGAAATCTGCCTTCTCACGTCTGAACAGTTGGATTCCGGAGCTCCAGCAACCTTGTTTCTATGCCCAGATTGGCGCTCTCGACCAGAGCATCGTAGTAGGACAGCACTCAGTAGGAATTTCGCTCGATAAATACATGGGCGAAAACTATCCGCTCTACAAGAAATTCTATACACCGCAGCAGCGCAGCACCATGTCGCGCCAGTATATTGTGCCTGATTGCCTTACCTTCTATCTGCTGAGCATCTATCCGATGGATCAGTTCGACACCCGTCCGCAGCTCGACCGCGATCTGCACATGGGCAAGATTATGTGGGCTGTAAACAAGGCGATGGGCAAGGAGATTTTCAAGACCAAGTATGTGAATACAATCAACGCTTATGTAAAGCGTAACCCTAAAGTAACGGTAAAAGAACTGCTCAAGGACGAAGATTATTCGCCTATTGAGGCATTACATAAAGATTAACACATGAAAAGATTTCCAGTTTTTATTGCAACTGTCATGATGGTTTCAGCAATGCAAGCTGCAGATAAACTCGACCTGAAGGCCATTACCTCCGGCGAGTTTGCTGCCTCTTATGTTACCGGTATTAACCCTATTGATGGCACCGATTTGTACGCTTCTGTCAGCAATGATGGCAAGCAGGTTATCAGTTATTCGTTCAAGACGGGCAAGCAGATGAGCATCCTCTTCGATGTGAACGCAGTCAAGGCTCCCTTCGAACAGATTGAGGGTTATGTAATCAGTCCTGATGGCAAGAAATTGCTTATCATGACCCATCGCGAGGCTATCTACCGCCGCTCGTTCAAGGCTGAGTATTTCGTATATGATATTGCTAAGAAGAGTTTGAAGAAGCTTTCCCAGGGTGTTAACCAGCAGGTGGCTACCTGGTCGCCTGATTCACGCCACATCGCCTTCGTAAAGGATAACAATCTCTTTGTTACCGATGGAGATAAGGAAACCCAAATTACCCGCGACGGTAAGTTCAACGAGGTAATCAATGGTATTCCTGATTGGGTTTACGAAGAGGAATTCGGCTTCAACCGCGCCTTTGCATGGAATGCGGATGGAACTGCCATCGGATGGATACGCTTCGACGAATCGCACGTAAAGACTTATTCTCTGCAGATGTTTGAAGGTTCTCATCCTACCCATAGCGAGTATCACGACTATCCGGGAGAGTATTCCTATAAATATCCTAAGGCAGGACAGGACAACTCTAAGGTGAGCCTCTGGAGCTATGATATGAAGAACGGCAAGACCGTGGCGCTCGATGTGCCTGTAGATTCCGACGCTATTATCCACGCATCAAGACATCGCCAGACGCCAACAGTCTGATTGTCTATACGATGAACCGCCATCAGGACGACATGCGCCTCTATGCAGTCAATCCTTTCACCGGCAAGAGCAGGATGCTCATCAAGGAGAGTGTGCCTAAGTTTGTAAAGGAAGAGGTGATTGAAAACAGCATCGTGGGCAAGAAGAACATCCTGCTGCCTAGCGACCGCGACGGCTTCATGCATCTCTATCTCTATGATATGAACGGCAAGCTCCTGCGCCAGGTAGAGAAGGGCAACTATGATGTTACCTCTATCTACGGAATGGATGAGAAGACGGGCGATGTTTATTTCCAGGCTGCTAAGCTCAATGCGCACGACCGCCAGGTTTACGTGCTCATAAGAACGGAAAGGTGGAGCGGCTTACCGATGCGGCTGGTTCCAACTCGGCTAACTTCTCGGGCGATTACCGCTATTTCGTCAACACCTGGAGCAGCTACAGCCATCCTTATGTCTTCACCGTACGCAGCAACAAGGGCAAGCTCATCAAGACATTGGAAGACAACAAACAGCTGCTCGAAAAGACACGGAAGTATAATTGGGGCAAGCGCGAGACTTTCTCTTTCACCACTTCCGAAGGTGTGAAACTGGACGGCTGGATGGTGAAGCCTGTAGATTTCGACGCCAGCAAGAAGTATCCTGTCATCCTCTTCCAGTATTCCGGTCCGGGCAACCAGCAGGTGCTCGATTCATGGAGCACGGGCAGTATGGGCAATGGCGGTTCTTTCGATTATTATCTTGCACAGGAAGGATTCATCATTGCCTGCGTAGATGGTCGTGGAACAGGCGGTAGAGGAGCTGAGTTTGAGAAGTCTACCTATCTCCGTCTGGGCGATTTAGAGTCGAAAGACCAGGTTGAGACAGCTCTCTACATGGGTTCTCTGCCTTATGTAGACAAGGATAATATCGGCATTTGGGGCTGGAGCTATGGTGGTTTCAATACGCTGATGAGTATGAGCGAGGGCCGTCCTGTGTTCAAGGCAGGTGTGGCTGTGGCTCCTCCTACCTGCTACCGCTTCTATGATTCGGTTTATACTGAGCGCTACATGCGCACTCCTAAGGAGAACGAAGAGGGTTACAAGGTGAACCCTATCGAGCGGGTAAAGCAGCAGCATGGTGCGTTGCTTATCTGTCACGGATTGGCAGATGACAATGTGCATCCGCAGAATACCTTCGAATATGCTGAGGCGTTGGTTCAGGCAGACAAGGACTTCAAGACCCTGTGGTACACGAACCGTAATCACGGCATTTCGGGTGGCAATACCCGCAACCATCTGCTTCGCCAGATAGCTAACTGGTTCAAGCAGAACCTGAAGTAGAAAATGATATGATATAAAAAGTGAAGCCATTCCCGGCTGAAAGGGAATGGCTTCTTCATTTAATGTTCTCCTTATTACTTTGCAGAGTAAGGATAGTTTGATTTCTTATTCAGTTTTAGCGCCTTTTCTGCGCTTTTCTTTCTTGGCTTTTTTTAGCTTCTTCACTTTTACCTCTTCAACCTCTTCATCGTTTGGCTGAACAGATGAAAAATGAAAATCAGTAGAGTTGATGGTCTTCACCTGATAAGGGCTAGGCGCATCGTTCATCTGCTGTCCGTTCTTTGCCTTCTTAGCCTTTGGCTTCTGAACGTATCTTGCATAGAGTTTGTTCCATTTCTTTTCAGCCTTCTTCTGGTTGAAGTCAAACATCACGATACACGTGCGGTTGCCGGCACCTTTCTGCTCCAGATAGTCGCGCAACTGGTATGAATAGTTCTCGCGGCTTACCAGAAACTTGTTCTTGCGGGTGAAATAGGCAGAATCAACCTTCTGAACGTCTGTGAAATAGACTGTAGAGTCATTAAACGACGAGGCAAATCCAAAGATGTATGCAGTCTTAACTTCGTTCTTGGCTGATGCAGAGAGCGAGCTGAAACATGCTAATGCAATAGATGCTAATGCAATTTTTGTAATTTTCATTTCTTTTTCTGTCTTATTTTGTTTTGTGCTGTCTGCCCCATCAGTCTGCAGGATCTTTCCTTATCCCAGATAGGACTTCAGCAGTTTATCTGTCGTACTGTTCCGGAGTCGCCTTATCGTTTTATCCTTGATCTGGCGTACTCTTTCCCTGGTGAGATGATACTTGGTTCCGATTTCTTCAAGCGTCAGTTCAGGTGTTCCTATGCCATAGAAGGCAGCAATGATTTTCTGGTCTTTGTCCGGCAGCGTCTTGAGCAGTCTTTCTATTTCAGCTCTCAGCGACTCTGTCAGCAGTTCATTGTCGGTCGGATCATCCGAATTGGCCATCAGGTCGAGCATGCTGCCATCTTCATCATCAGAAAAAGGAGCATCCACGCTCAGGTGGCGACTTGTCGATGTAGCCTTCATGGCGTTCTCTATCTTGTCTTCCGGCAAGTCTACGCGGTCAGCCATTTCATCTACACTCGGTTTGCGTTCAAATTCCTGTTCAAACTTACTCATCTCTCTGTTAATCTTGTTAACGCTTCCCACCTGGTTTTGCGGAAGGCGCACAAGTCTGCTCTGCTCGGCTATGGCCTGCAGAATGCTCTGGCGAATCCACCATACGGCGTAAGAGATGAACTTAAAGCCTCGGGTTTCATCAAACTTCTGTGCGGCTTTGATAAGCCCCACATTTCCTTCGTTGATAAGATCAGGCAAACTGATCCCGTGGTTCTGGTATTGTTTGGCAACAGACACCACGAAACGGAGATTGGCTTTTGTTAATCTCTCCAATGCCCTACGGTCACCTTTTCTTATACGCTGAGCGAGCTCCACCTCTTCATCTGTAGAGAGCAGCTCCTCATGAGCAATATCTTGAAGATATTTTTCTAACGATGCGCTTGCGCGATTCGTAATTGATTGAGTAATTTTTAATTGTCTCATGCTGGCATCAAATTTTAAGTAGTTGCAAAAATACACTTTTTTGTTTAAATACCAAAAAAAATAGTAGATATTTTTCAGAAATACCTACTATTTTATTGTTTTTTGTCTGTTTCTTGAGTTTTTGGCAGTAAAAATGCCTTTTTCACTACTCAATCATGAGACGTTTCTCTTAAAACTCTTACCCTTAGTCTTTCTGCAGCGGAACAGCGAAGTAAGCCTTCTTGCCTGTTGGCATATACCCTGAATGTAGAGCACTGGTCCTTGCTGGTAGAAGCACTCTTTACAGCCTTCTGCAGGTCATCAATCGTATTGATGTTGTTGTCGTTGATGCGCTGGATGATGAAACCGCGTGAAATGCCACCATCCTTCAGGGCGCCGCTGTTCACCTTCATTATCTCTACACCATACTTGATGTTGAGCTGGTTCTTCTGGCTCTCTGTAATAGGGCGGAAGCTGCCACCGAGTACATCGAGGTCGGCACTCTTGATAACCGAAGTATTCCCCTGGGCATTCTTCAGCGTGATGGTCTTGGTGCTTGCCTTCTTGTTGCGCAGGTAGGTGATGCTCATCTTGTTGCCAGGCGCTTGCCATTCAGGATTTCCTGCAGCTCAGCCATCTTGGTCACCTTCTTGCCGTCAACCTTGGTAATCACGTCACCTTCCTTCAGTCCTGCCTCAGCACCGTTGCCGTCTTCATCAACTTGGCAATGTAAACACCTCGTTGGTTCCCAGGTTCACTTCCTTGCCGTTCTCCTTCTGGGCGTTGATATAGTTCAGCACATCGCTTCCCTGTATGCTCAGCATCACGCGCTGTACGCTGCCGTATTTCTTCAGGTCGTCTACCACCTTGTTCATGATAGAGGTAGGGATGGCGAAACCGTAGCCGGAGTAAGAACCGGTCTGTGAATAGAGCATGGCGTTGATGCCTACCAGTTCGCCCTGGGTGTTGACGAGTGCACCGCCCGAGTTACCTGCGTTGATGGCAGCATCGGTCTGGATGAAACTCTCTACACCGTTGGCACCGAGCGAACGTGCTTGGCAGAGATAATGCCGGCTGTAACCGTATTGTTCAGTCCGAATGGGTTGCCCACGGCGATGACCCATTCACCCACCTTCACCTTGTCGCTGTCGGCGATAGGCAGGTAGGCAGGTTCTTGCCGTCTACTTGATGAGGGCGAGGTCGGTAGTCTTGTCGGTTCCGATGATGCGTGCAGAGAATTCACGGTTGTCGTTCAGTGTTACGGTCAGCTCGTCAGCACCTTCTACCACGTGGTTGTTGGTAACGATGTAGCCGTCCTGACTGATGATGACGCCCGAACCGGTAGCCTCTCTCTTCGGAGTCTGCACTTTCTGCTTGCGTGTTCCTCCGTTGCCCTGTCCCGGGTTGCCGAAGAAGCCGAACGGGTCGAAGAAACCTCCGAATGGGTCGTCCTGCACATCTACCGTCTTCACCTTCGAGTTCTGTACGTATTTAATATGTACTACAGCAGGCAGCGCCTTCTCGGCAGCATAGGTTAAGTCTACAGGCTGACCTGCTGGCGCAGCGGTAGCTGCAGGTGTAGCATTTACTTTCATGAAAGCACCGGCTGAAAATGCGAGCGAACTAACGCAGAGCACAGCCACAACATAATTACTTAATTTTTTCATGTCTCTTATTTTTTTATTGTTTACTTTTCTTTTCCTTGAAACTGCAGCAGCTAATATCATGCCAAAAGTCAGCTTGTCATGCACCGCTCTGTTTTCCGGTTGCAAATATAGGGTCATTTTTTGAGATACGCTTCATTCTCTGCATAAATTTATTCCGTTTTAACATTTTAAATTAACACTTTAACGGCTATTAAACAAGAAATGCCCTAAATTCACAAATATTTGAATGTAAGCACGAAAATCTTAGTTTTGTATACGTAACTATCTTTTGCTGATTGATAAATATCTGTTAAACGATAGGGACTCAGAAACTCAGTTTAACCGGGAAAAAAAGTGAAAAATAGCCTTGCGAATAACTAATGATGCATAAAAAAGTGAGGAATCGTGCGATAGTATCAAAAGTTTTTTGTACTTTTGCATGTCGAAAGCAGTGCTCCGGTCTGTCGCTGGCATCTTTCAGGTGCGAGAGGAAAGTCCGGGCAGCATAGGGCATCCCACTTCCGAAACTAGAAGCTATTGGTGACAGTAGGTGTCGGTAGAAGAAAATAACCGCTTTCACTTATCCCGTTTGTCCAGTCTGGGGTGGTGAGAGTAAGGGTGAGAAGGTGGTGTAAGAGACCACCGGCTGGCGGGTGATCGTCAGGCTGTGCCATCTGGGAGCTGTAAGCTCATGTATACCGCAGATTGAGGGCGGCTCGTCCGATTGCCTTCGGGCTGCTGTGGAGGGTAGAGTGCTTGAGCCCAAGGGTGACTTTGGGACTAGATAAATGACAGACGTTCTTATTTTCAATAGGAACACAGAACTCGGCTTACAGGAGCACTGCTTTCTTTTTTTTCAGCATCGCAGCCTTTATATATAATTAAGGTATAAGATGCATTCATTTTTAAACGATTTTAAAAACTAGCAAGATTATGAAACTCAGAGAACCGGAAAAGCAGATATTAGATGATTTCGAACATAAGGTAACGGGCAAGATAGCGAAATATGGAAATGAGCCCGATTTCCCAAAGTTTGAGAACTATGGCATTACCCGCATGGAGCTGGATGATTATCTTTTCGATAAGCAGGCGATACTCGACATGGGTGGTTCCAAGCGCAGCCAGCTCACCATCGGCGGTTTCATCACCGTCCTCCCCGTACTGGTGCTGTCCTGTTTCCCGGATAAGTCACCCGTCTACGACAACGGCAAGATGCTCGCCACGGTCATAGCCGTCATCATCGGTCTGCTGCTGGCGTGTTTTGTCAAGGCACTTCTCCAGATGATCATCGCCTATCGCGTGAACCATCATAAGGAGCCTAAGATGGAGACCTTCATCAAGGCAGTCCTCTTCTACGAGAAGCGGTCGTAACTGTAAACTGTAAATAATAAACTATAAACTATAAGTAGTATGACATTACCAGACTTTATGGACTATAAGGACAAGTTCACCCAGCGTGCATTTGTCGAGAAGATTTCGCATGTTGCCAAACGTGCCGGTGCCAAGATGGTTTATACAGCGCTCATTCTCTATTATACGTTAGAGAGCGACAAGGTTTCGCTGAAGGACAAGGCTCTGATTGTTGGAGCTTTGGGTTATCTCATCAGTCCGCTCGATGTGATTCCAGACGCCATACCTATTGCCGGTTTGGGCGATGACCTTGCCGTATTGCTGTTTGTGCTCAAGAAAGTTTGGGGTGAGGTTTCAGAAGATGTAAAAGCAAAGGCTCAGGACAAGTTGAAGAAGTGGTTTGATGAAGATGAGATTCCATCAGCCGATGACCTCTTCAAGGATTCAGCCACCGATACACCGGTTTGAAAATGATAATGACCGGAAATGACCATGACCGGAAGAGCGGTGAACTTGTCGGCTCTCGAATAAACACTACCATGTGAGGTGATGTGCTTGGCAAACTTCTCGATGGTCATGATGTCAGTGTACTGTGAGATGGCGAAAGCATTCTGCTTCTCAGTCTTCACGAGTTCCAGGTCCTTTGGGTCAGGATTCTTGCCCTCCTTCTTCGCCTGGTTGATTTCCAGAAGATTTGCGTTCACGCTACGCATTACGATGCTGTAATTAATCATAGTCGTTTATAGTATGTTTAGAGTCCTTTGTTTTGCAACTCCCCAGAACGCCCCGTTCCTGCCGTTTTCGGGGTCTTCATTGATGACCGGCGCCTGCCATCATTTATGGCCCGTGTTGGTCTTAATAGAAGACCCGAGCAAGGCACAAAAGGCTGTTCTTTCGATTGCCGGTGCAAAGGTACGAAGATTTTCGGTAACCGCCAAATTTAAGCATGTGATAAGGAGCGATTTTCAGCAACTTACGATTTGAAAGTTAGTTATGAAGAATAAATTCTATGTTTTATGGGGCGCATCTCTATGTTTTAGCGGCATAGAAAACTATGTATTATGATATAAATCAGCATGTTACAAAGTAATACCCGATTACGGGGAAACGTGTTCAGTATTCAGTATTCAGTTTTTTTCGCGATAGTTACCCATTTTGTGGTTACAAATTGTAAGTAATTATTTTATATTATATATT